>Ga0308161_1000069_pt1 | contig 314617 bp, 296 predicted proteins | sample PhyFR2_FD_201034 | JGI IMG/M metagenome (GOLD analysis project Ga0308161, IMG submission 201034) | Phyllosphere microbial communities from UC Gill Tract Community Farm, Albany, California, United States - DLSLF.R2 | ecosystem: Host-associated > Plants > Phyllosphere > Unclassified | place...
GGCCGGGGCGCCTCCCCCCCCCCCCCGAAACCCATAAAAATAGCGAGTGCGGAAAGCGTGAAAAAGCTCCCAATAAAAATAAAACTTCAGGAATTCTTCATCAGTATTTGCGAAATCTTCAAACTTTACTTTACAAGTTTTGTTAATCATTTCCGAAATGTGTATTTTCGCAAAAGTTTATGAAAAAAATACTCTTCATATCGGTTCTCGGTTTATTCAGCTGCAGCAAGAATACGCAGACGCATCCACCCGTTGGCGGCGTGCTCAGCAAGAATGATCTTGATGTGTCCAGGCAAAGGATGAAAAACCTTAACAGCCAGGAAAGATACCATATCCAGGAATGGATCAACGGACAGCCTGTAAAATATTATCCGACCCAGCTGAATTACTGGGTGGATGCTCAGGGTTTTGATCAGAGGCAGAGAAGGCAGGACGACACTTTTATTTCGTATTCCTATGATCTTTACGATTTTGACCAGACGAAAATCTATGACCAGCCGGTACAGAGAAGAGATGCCAGATTCGGACACTTTGATGAGCTGAAAGCAGTGGAAGATGCGCTGCGTTTTATCCATGATGGGGAAGAAGTTACGCTTTTGGTTCCTTCCGCTCTTGCCTACGGTACGTATGGTGATGAGAAGAAAATCGATAATGATATCCCGTTAATCATCAAATTAAAAGCATTATAATCAATGAAATTGTTTAACAAGAATATAATTCTGGCAGCGGCAAGCATTTCGCTCATGAGTTGTACACCAATTTATAAAAAAATGAACGTAGACAAAGAAACTTACGAAGGTCTTAATGACGGACTTTATGCAAATCTTCAGACGACGAAAGGAAATATGATCGTGAAACTTGAAGACAAGAAAGCACCTGTAACTGTAGCTAATTTTATTGGTCTTGCAGAAGGGAAAATCGACAACAAGGCAAAAGCTAAAGGAGTTCCTTACTATGACGGAACGATTTTCCACAGAGTGATCAAAGACTTTATGATCCAGGGAGGAGATCCTCAGGGAACAGGAATGGGAGATCCGGGATACAAATTTGAAGACGAGAGAAACGATCTTAAACATACCGGAAAAGGAATCCTTTCTATGGCCAACTCAGGGCCGAATACAAACGGTTCACAGTTCTTCATCACTGAAGTGGCTACACCATGGTTAGACGGAAAACACACCATCTTCGGAAAAGTAGTAAAAGGAGAAGATGTGATCGACGCGATTGCCAATGTAGAAAAAGGACCTCAGGATAAACCGAAAACGAACATCGTATTGGAAAAAGTGTCTGTTTTCAGCAAAGGAGACGAGTATAAGAACTACGATGCTGCAAAGACTTTCACGGAAGGGAAAGCAAAAATCGCTGAAAACAACAAAGCATTTTTAGCGAAAGAAGAGGCCGATAAGAAGAAAAAAGAAGAAGAATTCAAAGCCAACCAGGAGAAAATGGTGGAAGATATGAAAGCCGGAATGCAGAAAACCGAGTCCGGGCTGTATTATAAAATCACCAAAACAACTGACGGAAAAGCTCCGAAAGCCGGTGACAATGTTTCCGTGCACTATGCCGGAAAACTGGTTGACGGTTCTGAGTTCGATTCTTCATTCAAAAGAAATGAGCCGATTGAAATTCCGATCGGGATGGGAAGAGTAATCAAAGGATGGGATGAGGGAATTCTTTTATTAAAAGAAGGAGAAACCGCTACGTTATTGATTCCGCCGGCAATGGGCTACGGAGAAAGAGGTGCAGGAGGCGTAATTCCGCCAAATGCATGGCTGATCTTCGATGTTGAGCTGATAAAAGTAAAATAATCAGATCTGATAATATAATGTAAAGCCGTCCGAAAGGATGGCTTTTCTATTTCGCTTCATGTAAATATACCGTCATTTCGAGTAGATTTTAAAAAAATCGTATCGAGAAGCTTAGTCATATAAAAAGTTCTCAATGTATTTTTCTCCATTGCATCACGAAATATTCTGAGGTAAGAAGTATAATCAATTCTTTTGTAACGATCTCCCTGAATGCCTCGACAGATTAAGCAAAAATACTCCGTCACTTCGAGTAGATTTTGAAAAAATCGTATCGAGAAGTTTATTAATATAAAGTTCCTGATCATTTTCTTCATTCAATACGAAAACACCCGAACTGACGTACAAAAGCAATAATACATTATGAAAACCAGATCACTTCTTTTCCTGTTCGTCCTGTTGTCATTTCTTTCATTTGATAAAACAAAAACCAATCCCGACGATGCAGCCATCAAAAAATCACTGACGTATTTTGTCAATACCATTAAAGCAAAGCAGATCGATAAGTCTGTGAACTGCATTTATCCCAAATTTTTCACGGTAGTCCCGAAAGACCAAATGACCCAGATCCTGAACATGACGTACAACAATCCCTTCATGAAGATTGAAGTCAGCAACCTGAAATTCGGGAATATCGAAAAACCGGAACTCATCAACGGCGAATATTTCTCCATTGCCCACTATTATTTTACCATGAAATGCAATATGTCTTCTATGAATGACGACATGAAAAAGCAGCTCAATACCATGCTGGAAAAAAGGTATGGCAAAAACAATGTACAATACCTGTCGAAGGAAGGAACGTATACCATCAATGCAGCGATGAGAGCATGCGCCGTTTCCAAAGACCGTAAATCCTGGAAGTTTGTGATTGTCGAAAAAGAATACAAGCCGCAATTGGTAAAAGTGCTTCCTAAAAAGATTTTGGATAAAATATAGAATTTTTAAATATTATAGGAAGCTGTCCGTTAGGATGGCTTTTTTTATGTAAAAAATTCAGGGAAAATACGGAAAGCCGTAATGAAATTCAGCTGTATATTTATAAATTTAATACATAAAAAAATAGCAATGAAAACAATACTATTAGTAGGGAACGGATTTAATTACATGGTTGAAAGTTGGATAAATAATTTACCAGAGGATTACATTAGCAGTAAAATTGAAGAAGATAAAGATGAAATAACACAAAAAATTAATGAAATTACAAGACTATGGCAAAAATTTAATGACATCTTTGAAGAAATTAAACAAAAAAATCCCAAATTAAATGATGAAGAACTTATAAGAATAATTTATTCTGTATTAGATTTATTTTCGACAATGTCTGGTTTAGAAAAAATAATGGGACAAGGAAAACTATCACAGTTAAAAAGCTTATTCGACTCCTTATTACTAGAAAAAATTAGAGACATTGCTTTAGAATTTAAAAGACATCATGAATCTGTAGGCTATAAAAATATTAAAAAATTGTTTCCTGATTTTGGTAAAAATTTTAATCAAATTTTAGTAGATAATAAGGTTGATTATATACACATATTTACTACAAATTACGATGGGATATTAGATACTTTATTAACAAATGAACCTAGTGGTTTTATATTTAAAGATGGTTTTGGGAGTACTATGAGTGATAGATTGTTACAGTTTTACGAATATAACATCAGCTTTAATAAAATTATTTGTCATTTACACGGTTCATATCTTTACGAAAAAAATTTTGGTACCACTTACAAACTAAAAGGAAATTTAGAAAATACTGATCCGGTTATGATTTTCAATAATCCAGATTTTAAGGAAGATATAATAAGAAAAGACACTGTGTTAGTAGAATATTATGAAATATTAGAATCAGATTTGAAAGATGCTGATCAATTAATTATTTTTGGTAATTCAATGGCTAACGAACCGCACATCAAAAATTTGATAAAGAAATATGGAAATAGAGAGCAATTAAAAATTTTGGTATTTTCAACCAATCCAGAAAAAGTTTCTGAGGAATTAAAAAACTCTTTTGACCATGATATAATTGAATTTAGTACTAAGGACTTTATTAATTCAAACATATTTTTAGAGGAATTTAAAAAAATATTATAAAGATTACCGTCCCAAAAGGACGGTTTTTAATTTCCCATCCCCACAAAAAACCTTATTTTAGCCGTAAAATAAGTCCATGACAAAAATCCTTTACACTTTTTTTCTATGCTCAGCAGTTACGGTTTTCGGGCAGGGTAAAAACTTTTTTGAAAAAGGGGAGGTGCAGCTGCAGCAGCCTGTTGAAAAAGTGAGTCTGAGATATGAAAACAACCTGCCGTTTGTAAAGGTGAGCATCAATGGGAAAACCTACAACTTCATTTTTGATACCGGGGCGCCGACGGTCATTTCCCAGGCGATCTACAAAGAGCTTAATCTACGCAAGAAGTACAAAAGATCCATTAAAGATTCCGATGAAAAGGTGCAGCAGCAAATCTTTACCGAGCTTCCGGAAATGAAAGTGGATAATCTAATTTTCAAAAACGTAGGCGCCATTGTTCTTGATCTTAACTCAGCGGAGCTGGGCTGCCTGAAAGTGGATGGCATTATCGGAGCCAACCAGATGGCTAAACTCTTCTGGAAAGTCAACTATTCCCAAAATATATTAGAAGCTTCAGCAGACCTTTCAAATTTTGACATAAAAGATTTCGATGTTGTGATTCCTTTTGAAAGTCAGCCGCAAAAAACACCTGTTGTCACGGCATCACTTTTTAACAAAGACATAAAAGTAACTTTCGACACCGGGTTTTCCGGCAGATTGGAGGTCTCTGATGATACTATTGATCCAAAAGCGGTTCAGCATATCATAAAAACTTTCGGGACGCGCACGACGGGTGCTTTCGGGACAGCTACTCCCGCAGCAGGATATATTTTCCGTGCCGATTCCCTGAAGATGGGAAATACCCTGTTTCAGGATCAAAAGATCGGTACAGGAAAAACCGATCTCATCGGCAATGAATTTTTCAACGACTTTACCTTCGTCCTCGACTGGAAAAACAGTAAAGTTTACATGAAGAGAATCGCCAAAAGTCCGTCTACCCTCGAATCATTCGGTTTCAGTTATCGGTTTGTTAACGGCAGTGCCATGGTTACTTTCGTTTTCGAAGAAGAAAATTTTCCGTTGAAAATAGGGGACGCGATCGTCAGCATCAACGGGATCTCTTTTCAGAATCTTGACAAAGATACCGCCTGCCATTACTTTGTCAACCGTGTGGAAAAAAATCTCAAGAACCTTAATTTAAAGATTAAACGGGGCGGGAAAACAATTGATGTACAGCTGAATAAGAAGGTATATCTGAAGTAATTTTGCCAAACGATGCTTACGATAATCTCGTACAGTTTTATCCTACTATAAATCTGCGAAATCTGAAAAGTCAGCGGGAGAAACAAATTGATCTTTTTTAATTTTAGCGCAAAGAACGCTTGGCTATTTAATTAAATATTTCGATTATTTCCGTTCGCAAACGCGTTTCACTCAGCAAATGATAGATGTGTTCCAAGATATTTACAATTAAATTAGACGTTGCTGTCACTTGCTGAACAGAGTGCCCTTGCGCTCAGGAATAAGTGCACAATATGCATTGCTTCGCGGTCGTAGCGTTAAATAATGCTAACCAATAATTCTCCGTAGCCATTCTCCCACGGATTACGCAGATAGCACAGATTAGATCAAGCGCTTTATCAAATCAACCTGTTGATTAAACTTTGCTCCTTAATATGGTTATTTATCATCAGCGTTGCGATTAAATATCTATAAACAAACTGCTCCATTCTGGTTTGAAAATCAGGGATTTATTATACACTTCGACAAGCTCAGTGTGACAACTCTAACTAACGGTTTATTTTTAACAATGTCGGGCTGAGCTTGTCGAAGCCTTAGGTTCATAAACGGACAATCAAAAAAACATTGTTTTTTTAGCACAAGTACTGAAAAGGTTTTATCATCAAATCAGATTTTATTATATCGCGCAGATGCTAAAAATTAAAAAAGCTTTTATTTTTAGCGCAAAGAACGCTTGGCTATTTAATAAAATATTGCGCATATTTCCGTTCGCAAAGGCGTTTCCCTCAGCAAATGATAAATGTGCTTTAAGAAAATTATAAATTTAAATTAGACGTTGCTATCATTTGCTGAATAGAATGCCCTTGCGCTCAGGAATACACACACAATAAAACATTTCCTTGCGTACGTAGCGTTAAATGTAAATAATAGTAATCAGCTTTTTTAATTCTCCCGCAGATTACACAGATTAGATCGTACGCTTCATCAATCAACTCAAAACATTAATACAATATTTCATTGTTTAACAATATATTGTTGTTTATAGGAAGTAAAAAGCAAATTGTGCCGGAAAGTTTGCTGCAGGGGTGCGACAGCCTTTCCCGGCTCCCGGAAAAGTCATTGCAGGGGTGCGTGGAACTTTCCCGGTTACCGGAAAGCTTCCTGCAGGGGTGCGACAACCTTTCGGGAACACCCGAAAGTTCATTACTAGGGTGCGACGGGTTTTCGGGAAATAAATGATGAGAAAGTATTCATAAAAAAAACCGCTCTTTAAAAAGAACGGTTAAATTATCTACCAGTTTTTATCAATCATATAAATAAGCTGGGTCATCGCTACAGCGCCTAAAAGAAGTTCTCTTCGGTTTACCTTTTCAAAAGTATCTTCTTCGGTGTGGTGGATGTCAAAATACCGTTGGGAATCGGGAACCAGCTCTGCGGCAGGAATGCCCATATCGTGAAGCGGATAAAGATCCGTCCCGGAATAGGTGTTTTTAAAGTCATAAATTCCGTAGGGTAAAAAGAGTTCCGACCAGCTTTGGATCTGTTTTCTTTTTTCCGTATCCATATCCAGGGAAATTCCTCTCGGGGTAAATCCGCCCGCATCCGATTCTATGGCGAAAAGATGCTTCTCATTGTTTTCTTTGGCTGTTTTTCCGTACTGAACACCGCCTTTAACTCCGTTTTCTTCGTTGGCAAAACATACAACGCGGATGGTATGATTATTTTTAATTCCTAAGTTTTTAAAAGTTCTCAATACTTCGATGCTTTGAACGATTCCTGATCCATCGTCATGTGCGCCTTCGCCTACATCCCAGGAATCAAGGTGTCCGCCCACGACGATGACACTTTGGTCTTTCTTGCCTGTAATTTCGCCGATAACGGAGTGGGAAAGCTTTTCACCTTTCATTCCGCAGTTGGAATTAAGCTTAGCGGTAACTTTTTGGGATTGCAGCAGTTCGGCAAGTTCATCTGCAGTAGTGCTTCCGATGGCAACGGCAGGAATTTTTTTATCATCTGCATAACGCATTGCCCCGGTATGCGGAACATCGTCAAATGCCGAAGAAAGGGAACGGATAATGGCAAACTTTCCGCCTTTTTTTGCGGTCAACGAAGCTGCCGTCGTTCTGTATTTTGCGGCATCGCTATAACCTCTGAAAGTTTCAACATAAGACTGACTGAAAGGGTAGTTGAAGAAAACAATTTTATCCTTTACCTGTTCCGGCGAAAGTTTGTCGTATTCCTCCATCGATCTCACCATGATGATCTCTCCCGAAACGTCTTTTCCGCCTGTTCCTTCGGAATTTCCTAAAGAAAGCATTTTAAGGCTGGTCCATTTTCCTGATTGGGTCTTGATCTGTAAAGATTCTTTTCCTCTTACCCAGACCGGGATCATGACTTCCTGTAACCATACTTTGTCGGCTCCCGCATCACGAAGCTTTTGTTCCGCCCATTTTACGGCTTTTTCGTAGGATTCGGAGCCGCTTAAGCGATGACCGATATTTTTGGTTAAATCTCTTAATTCGGTATAGCTTTTCCCGTTATTAAGAATTTCCGTGGAAATTTTTGCAAATTGTACAGAATCTTCTTTGGTCTGAGCGAAAACCGTCAAACCTAGAAGTAATAATGATGTTCCTAATATCTTTTTCATTGTAAATATCTGATGGTTAAATCAAATGTATATGGTATTGAATGATTTAAAATTCAATGTAATTCAACTTTGAATCTTTTATGTAAAACAAAATGTTTTTTGCCAATTTGTATGAAGATTCATGATCGATTGCAATACTTTTTAAAAGATTGTTTTCGTGTCTGTTCCTCAGCTCAATTTTTTCGTCATAGAGCAATATATAATTTTCATCATTAAAAAAGATAAGTTTTGTGTTTTTATCTGTTACAAAGCTTGTAGATCTTTTAAAATTTTCTTCGGATATTTCTCTAATGTACCAATATTCATCATCAGTGAAATATGTTTCGTAGGCAAGTTCATGTAAATTTTCACTCAGAGTATAGTAGCATCCTAACTGATCGATTTTCTCAGCCAATAAAATATCAATGTTTTCAAAAGAGTTTATTTTTAAAACACAATGTAAAACCTTTGGATCTTCACGGTCTTTGCAATAGATAGAGATTGTGAGAATATTGTTATCTGATGAAGAATACAGTCCGTATCTTCCTTCAAAATAGAAAAAGGTAAAATCATATTCATCAAAATTCTCGTCAAAAAAATCCGTCAGATTGTATTCTTTAAAATCTTTAAGATCTATTAAAGTTAAATCTTCCCGAAAAATATAGTTCTTTAATAGATGTGTATTGTTTAAATAACCAAGCTCATTATCAAGTTGCTTCTTTAAAACAACTTTTCCATCACAATTTATTATGAAATGCCAGGAATCACAGCCCAGATAAAAATTATTGTTATCAATTGAATGAAATTCAATGCGCTCATAAGGTCGGACATAAATTTTTTCATTCAATGAAATTTCTTTAATGAGATCATTTTTTATATCTAAAATTTCGATAAACAGTTCTGAATTTTGCTTTACTTTAAGTATTACAATCTGTTGTTTTTCTGAGATATAATCTGTTTTTATGATCTTAAAGCCACTGAGGTTACTTTTAGCAATCAGGCTGTCGACAGTATTCATTTTTAAAGATTAATTACCAGTTTTTGTCGATCATAAAAATCATCTGTGTCATAGCAACTGCGCCGAGAAGAAGCTCTCTTTTGTTCACTTTATCAAAAGTATCCTGTTCAGAATGATGATAATCGAAATATCTCTGAGTGTCTACAACCAGTTCAGCCAAAGGAATATCCAGCTTTTTCAAGGGAGAAATATCCTGAATGGCTTCGGTTTGGTCGAAATCATAAATACCGTAAGGAAGGAAATAATTTTTCCATTCGAAGATCTGTCGTCTTCTTTGTGGCGGCATATCTAATGAAAATCCTCTTGGGGAATAACCTCCGGCATCCGTTCCGAGTGCGAAAACATGTTTTTCATCTTTCTTTTTCACGTAAGCAGCGTACATTTCACGTCCCTGTCCGCCGTTTTCACTGTTGGCGTAAAAAACAACTCTTATGGTATGATTATTTTCCAGACCTAAAGCTTTGAAGGTTCTTAAAACTTCAATACACTGCGCAACTCCGGTTCCGTCATCAATGGCACCTTCACCGAAATCCCAGGAATCCAGCTGAGCTCCCAAAACAATTACTTTAGAATCCTTTTTCCCCGGAATTTCAGCGATGATATTGGGATTGGTAGTTTCGCCTTTCGATTCTGCGGTCATATTGATTTTAGCGGTGACTTTCTGTTTTTTAAGCAGTTTTTCAAGCTCATCTGCCGATCTTGCTCCGATGGTCATGGCCGGAATTTTTACCTTATCATCCGGTTCATAATAGATCATCTTGGCATGTGGCGTGTCATCATTGGCCGTGGTTAATGATCGTATAATTAAAGCTTTTGCTCCTGTTTTGGCAATAACGGAAGGGGAGATGAGCTTAGACTTTGCGGTAATCAGGTACGAATCGCTTGTATTGATGATCCTAGGATCCATAGGAAGATTAACAAAAACAATTTTATCTTTCAGCTGGCCTACCGACATGGCATTAAGCTCTGAAGTACTTCCGATCAATACGATTTCACCGGTAAGATCTTTTCCGCCTGTGCCTTCAGAGTTTCCGAAGGAGAGCATCCTGATGTTTTTCCATTCTCCGTTTCCTGCTTTTATCTGCAGGGATTCTCTTCCTCTTATCCATACCGGAGCTTTGGCTTCCTGCCTCCATATCATTTCCACACCTATTTCCTTCAGCTTTTTTTCTGCCCATTCCACGGCTTTCATATATCCGGGGGAAGCACTGAAACGCGGGCCAATCCCTTTGGTAAGTTCACCCAGGTTATTATATGCGGTTCCGTTCGTCATGATTTCATCGGAAATCTTTTTAAACTCATCGTGATAGTTGAGCTTTTGGGTGACGGCGGTTTTTCTTAGCGGCTTTTTTACCGGCTTTTTCTGAGAAAATAAAAATCCACCCAAAAAGAGTGGAATGATAATGAAGATCTTTTTCATTTATTTTTACCTTTCTTTTTCCATGCTAAAAGTAAGGAAAAATTAGTTACTATTTACTGTTTCATATCGTACATCAGAAGTGCCGTAACCAATTTAGGCTCAATGAATGTACATTTCGGAGGCATGCTCAGCTTCAGGTCCGAAATTTTAATCATGTCGTTAAAACTTACAGGATAAATTCCGAATCCGACCTGGCCGTCACCGCTGTCTATTTTTTCTTTAAGATGATTGATTCCCTCGATATTGGAAGTTCCTTTGATGTAGTCTATTTTTTCGGAGCTGTCGGGATCTTCTATTTTTAAAATATTCTTGAAAACATATTTATCCAGAAGATGATGGTCCAGATTGTCAAGCGACATTTCCTGGGAACGAAGATCGTGCTTTACGTGAAGCGAGTAGAATTTACCGTCCATGTACATCGAAATATGGAATTTCTGCGACGGGAAATAAGGGGCTTCTCCTTTTTCGTGGATGAGGAAATAGGTTTCCAGCTCTTTCAGGAATTCTTCGGTTGATAATCCGTTGAGATCCGTTAAGATCCTGTTATAGTCGTGGATTTTAATCGACTGGTTAGAAACGATAAAGCTGTATACAAAGTTGTAAAGTTCTGTTCCGTTATGTCTTTTGTTTTTGTCTTTCTGATGTTTGGCGTTGAGTGCCGTAGAACCTATTCTGTGATGTCCGTCTGCAATGTAAAAAGCATCAATCTGATCAATCACCTCTTTAAACTGCTGCAATTTGAGACGGTTGTCGATTCTCCAGATTTTGTGCCTGATTCCTTTTGTATCAACATGATTAAAGATCGGAACGTTTTTTTCCTCATGGTTCATGAGAAGCTCTATCTTGGAATTGGCAGGGTACGTTAGTAAAACCGGTTCTGCCTGCAGGTTTACTTTTTCAAGATAATGAGCAAGCTTTTCTTTTTTCTGCGGAATGGTACTTTCGTGCCTTTTGATTTTTCCGTTCCAGAAGTCTTCGATACTTGCAAGGCCTAAAAGTCCCCTGAAAACCTGTTTATTGGGATAGATCTGCTCATAAAGATAGTAGGCCGAGTTGTCCTGAACGAGTTTATTCTCATCCATCAGCTCTTCAAAAGTAGAACGGATTTTTCTTAAATTCCTATCAATATCTTTAGATTTGCTTACAACATAAGGTTTTATCATATTGATGTAAGTATCTTCAACTTGAGCTTTTTCCGCTATCTCTTCCTGGGTGAAGTTATCGAGAGGATGAGTAGGGAAAGTACTCTCATAGTCTTTATGAGGTCTTATTCCGCGAAATGGTTTAAAAACAGGCATATTTTATTGTATAGTTTCTTTTATCTTGATAATTTGTTCTGCAAGCTCTACCCCGATTTTTTCCTGGGCATCTACGGTATTTCCGCCAACATGCGGCGAAAGCGAAAGGGCAGGGTTCATCAGCAGAAGCACTTCCGGAGTGGGTTCTTTTTCAAAAACATCCAATGCCGCGCCGGCTACTTTACCCGATTCAATAAAATCGATCAGGGATACTTCATTGATGACACCGCCTCTTGCAGTATTTACTATATAAACGCCGTCCTTCATTTTTTCAAACTGGGGCGTGTCTATGATATATTCATTGGTTTTCGGAGTATTGATGCTGATAAAGTCTGCATCTTTAAGGAAAGCATCCATATCGTTGGTTGACGTAATTTCAAAGCTGACCGTCTGTCCATCGAAAAATTCAAGAGAGAGAACTTTCGTTTTAGGTTTTCTTGTGAGAACGACAACTTTCATTCCCAGGGAAATCCCCATTTTAACAACTTCCTGACCGATGCTTCCGAAGCCTATTACTCCTAATGTTTTTCCTGAAAGTTCATAAGCTTTGCTGAATGATTTTTTCATCGCATTGAAGTGGGTTTCCCCTTCCAGGGGCATCAGCCTGTTGGATTCGTGAAGAAACCTTGCCAGCGAGAAAAAATGGGCAAACACCAACTCTGCAACAGATTTTGATGAAGCAGTGGGTGTATTGATGACATGAATTCCTTTGTCGATGGCATATTCTACGTCGATATTATCCATCCCGATGCCGCCCCGACCGATAATTTTAAGGCCCGGACAGGCGTCTATAAGATCCTGTCTTACTTTGGTGGCGCTTCTTACAAGCAGAACATCAACCTTATTTTCGTTGATGAAATTGATGACATGATCCTGGGCAACCCTGTTGTCCAGAATTTCAATTCCCGCATCTTTCAATGCCTGTTCACCTGCTTTGGAAATACCGTCGTTAGCTAAAACTTTCATGATTTTTATTGATTTAAGATTTAAAAAATTAAAGTATTTAAAAATTCTAAATCGACTCGCAAATTAAGAAAATTTAAAATAATGATACTCATCTTTTAATCTCTGAATTTTTACTCTGTCAGTTACCTGAACGATTTCATTACATCTACCAATACCTGAACGCTTTCGATAGGCAAAGCATTATAAAGGCTCGCTCTGTAGCCTCCAAGGCTTCTGTGTCCGTTCAGCCCGCTGATTCCTGCAGCTTTCCATGCACTGTCGAATTCTTCTTTTTTGCTTTCATCAGTAATTCTGAAAGAAACATTCATCAGCGAACGGTCTTCTTTTGCGCAGAATGATTCAAACAACGGATTGTTGTCTATTTCATCATATAATAGTTTGGCTTTTGCTTCGTTACGCGCTTCTGCTCCTGCAATTCCGCCGTTTTGTTCAAGGTGCTGCAAAGTCAGTAAAGACGCGTATACGGGGAAAACGGGCGGCGTATTGTACATTGATTCTTTTGCGATATGCTGAGAATAATCCAGAATGGAGAACATGTTTTCTCTTCCTGTTTTACCCAAAATTTCTTTTTTAATGACAACCAGCGTTACTCCTGCAGGTCCCATATTTTTCTGCGCTCCGGCGTAGATCAGATCAAATTTTGAGAAATCCAATTGTCTTGAGAAAATATCTGAGCTCATGTCACAAACCATCAGCGTGTCCACTTCCGGGAAAGATTTCATCTGGGTTCCGTAGATGGTATTATTGGAAGTGCAGTGGAAATAATCGTATTCTGATCCTATTTTATAGTCTTTCGGAATGAAAGCGTAGTTTTCTTCTTTTGAAGATCCTACTACATCTACAGTTCCTACTTTTTTGGCTTCTTTAATGGCTCCCGCAGCCCAGGTTCCGGTATCAAGATAGGCTGCCTTTCCGCCCACTTTCATCAGGTTGTACGGAACCATAGCAAACTGAAGGCTTGCTCCGCCTCCTAAATACAATACTTCATAATCATCGCCAAGATTCATCAGTCTTTTTACGATGGCGCGGGCTTCATCCATTACCGCTACAAAATCTTTGCTTCTGTGAGATATCTCCAGAAGAGACAAGCCGATTCCGTTGAAATCTAAAATGGCCTGCGCCGATTTTTCGAAAACTTCCTGTGGTAGAATGCATGGTCCTGCGCTAAAGTTGTGTTTTTTGCTCATATTGTTTATTTTTTGGCTGCCGCAAAAGACTTGTTCTTACGGCTTCATTTATTGTTTATTGATAGTTTTCTTATATAAAAAACCGTCTCATGATGAATGAGACGGCAGTTTTTATTCTCCGTGTAAAAATGCTTTTTTGTTAAGCAGTTCTTCTTCAGACTCTACGTGATCTTCATCCGGAACACAGCAGTCTACAGGACATACGGCGGCGCACTGCGGCTCTTCGTGGAAGCCTTTGCACTCGGTACATTTGTCTGTTACAATGAAATATACATCGTCACTTACCGGCTCCTGCGGTGCATCTGCATCTACCGTAAGGCCTGAAGTTAATGTTACAGTACCTTTCAGTTCGGTACCTTCTGAAGCTTTCCAATCTACTGCTCCTTCATAAATTGCATTATTTGGACATTCTGGTTCGCATGCCCCGCAATTAATGCATTCATCAGTTATTTTAATAGCCATCGCTAATTTTTTTTAAATTTGCACAAAATTACAAAATATTCCCCAATTTTACAGTACTTATGAATATTGAAAATCAAGTTTTAGGACTTACAAGGCTTAGTGATTATATAAAAGCATTTTTATCAAAAAATTCTGAAAATTATAATGAAAATGATGTTGATTTTGAACTTTTAATAAAGAAGTCTGAAATTGAGAACCCGTGGTTTACAGTTGAAAACCAGAAATTTGCTCTTCAGCAGTGGGCCGATCTGCTGACAGAGGAAAATATAAACAACTGGCTACAAGAATATTCCATTTCCAAAATATCAAAAAGAGTAGGACTCATCCTTGCCGGTAATATCCCGATGGTAGGGTTTCATGATGTAATTTCCGTTGTGCTGAGCAATCATATTCCTGTAATCAAGCTGTCTTCCAAAGACCGCTACATGATTCCTTTTTTACTTAAAAAATGGAATGAATTTTCAGATGGAAACGTACCATTTGAATTTGTGGAAAGGCTCGAAAATTTTGATGCAGTAATTGCTACCGGAAGCAACAATACGGCAAGATACCTTGAGTATTACTTTAAGAATCATCTTCACATCATCAGGAAGAACAGAACGTCTGTTGCAGTGATCAAAGGTGATGAGACAGAAGATGAACTGAAGCTTCTGGCTGAAGATATTTTCCGGTATTTCGGGTTAGGCTGCAGAAATGTAACCCGCCTTTTAATTCCGCAGGATTATGTTATTGACAGGATTTTTGAAAGTTTCATTGGTTTCCAGGATATTATCAATCATAATAAATACGCGAATAACTACGATTACAACAGAGCAGTTTATCTTTTAAACCAGGAGAAATTCTGGGATAATAATTTTGTGATGCTGAAAGAAGACGATAAGCTGTTCAGTCCGCTTTCTGTTATTAATTTCAGCAGGTATTCTTCTTTGGATGAAGTAAAGGATTTTATTGCTGAGAATGAAGAAAATATTCAGTGTGTTGTGGCGAAGGAGCAATTAGGTTTAGACTCCGTAGCTTTGGGTGAAGCTCAAAATCCGGGTCTTAGTACGTATGCCGACAATGTTGATACGATGAAATTTTTATCAGTAATATAATTCTTCGTATCTTGCTGTCAACCAATCATAGATTCACATGAAAAAAATACTTTTTATAGGTGCTTTTTTTGCTTTCCATTGGGCGACTTCCCAGGAAAGTAAAATTAAAGTTGTTGAAAGCAAGAAGATAGAGCTTACATCGGAATTAAGCAGGGATAAAATTAATTTGTACAATCAGACTTTTATAAACTTTGTTGCTGCTCTGAAAGCTTCGGATAAAGAAAAAATTAAAACTCTGGTTTCTGATAAAATCAAATATTATATGTCTGACGATATTGTTACAAAATTATCGGGAGGCATCAGTTTTGACCGGAAAATGGACGTATATAAGTCAGGGTACCAGAAATTGTATGAGAATGAAACATATCCGATTATTCAATACAAATATGCCGATGATCAACAAAATCCGCCGCGGGATATTATTACTGTAGTCTTTGAGAATGATGGAAAGATTCTTGGGGTAAAACCTGAATACAGCAAATAGATTATAAGAAATAAAATAATATAAAAAATAATAAATTAACTATGATGACAGACGTTTTGGTTGCGCATTCCTCAGATATTGAGAAAGCCGACTTTTACAAAAAAACTTACCTTCACGTTGCCTTGGCAATTCTTGCGTTTATTGGTGTGGAAACTGTTTTACTGCAGATCGTTCCGGACCAGGTAATCTTTGCCATGTTTGGTCAACGGTATATCTGGCTTTTAATTATCGGCGTATTCTGGCTTGCTTCTGTTTTGGCTGCAAAGTGGTCACTTTCACTCAGCAAATCGACACAGTATCTTGGATTAGGATTTTACATTTTGCTGGAAGCGGTTATTTTTCTTCCACTAATCAAGATTGCGACATTATATGCTGGGCCGCAGGTCATTTATCAGGCTGCAATGCTTACGATTGCCATGTTTGCGGGAATTTCATTCGTCGCATTTACTTCAAAAAGAGATTTTTCTTTTCTTAGAAACATTATTGTGATCGGAGGATTTATCGCTCTTGGACTGATTGTAGGAGGGATGCTTTTTAGCTTTAACCTCGGACTTTGGTTCTCTGTAGGAATGGTAATTTTAGCTTCTGCAACCATTCTTTACCAGACAAGCAAATTGAAGGATTCTTACAGCACAAACCAGTATGTAGGAGCTTCTCTGCAGCTTTTTGCTTCGATCATGCTTTTATTCTGGTACATTTTAAGTATTCTGATGAGCAGAAGAAGCTGATAAAATATGAATTAAGAATAGATAATAGAGAAAAGATAACATACCTACGGACAGAAATCTGATTTCTATTTTGGAATTATTTAGTAAAGAGAATTCTATAAACCCAAAAAATCCTGATGTTTTTTCATCGGGATTTTTGTTTGGAAGTTTTACCTATAAACTTCGCGGAATTTAAGCTTAAAATCTTTCAAATTTTAAATCAGATTTATTTATCAATAGATCCTAAAACTTTTTGAGCAAAAGAGTTTAAAGCATCTTTCTCGCTCATTCCGGATTGTACACTGGCGTGAACTTCCAGCGCTCCGCAGATGTTGGTAATTAATTCTCCGGCAACATTCATATCCTCTTCCGTTGTACCTCTGAACTCTGTAAAGCTTTCCAGCACTTCAAGGGTTTTTTCCAGGTTTTCAGGCGTCTGCGTCTGATAAAACTGTCTTATTATCGGTAACTTCATTATAATTCGTTAAATAATTCGGTTAAACTCTCTGCTTTATTGGTCTGAACCTGATTTACCAGCTCACCGTTCCTGAAAATGGCAAAAGTCGGCAGGTTATCTACTTTAGCTAATTTTCGGCTTTCCGGCAATTTTTCGGCGTCTACATATAAGAAAGGAATACTGTCATTTTCAGAAGCTAATTTTTTGAATTTCGGCTTCATAATTCTGCAGTTCCCACACCATGTTGCGCCGTACTGTACGACTACTTTTTCATTTTCGCTTACAATATTCTGCAGCGTATCTTCTGTTAATTCTGTATACATAAATTTATTTTTATAAAAAATAAACAATGTACCAATCTAAAAATTTACCAATGTAACAATTCAAAAAACTGCTTTTAAAAATTGTTATACTGTTAGATTGTTACATTGTTATATAAAATTATTAATTTTTAGCTAAATACTCAGCGGTAGAATTTCTGTCAGCCTTCATAGCATCTTTTCCTTCTTCCCAGTTAGCCGGGCAAACTTCACCATGCTTCTGAACGTGAGTATAAGCGTCGATTAATCTTAAATATTCTTTTACGTTTCTTCCCAAAGGCATATCGTTTACAGACTCATGGAAAATTTTTCCTGTTTCGTCGATAAGATAAGTTGCTCTGTAAGTAACGTTTGAACCTGTGAAAACTTCTTCACCTTCGTCATTGTATTCAAAATCCTGATCAACAATTCCTAAAAGGTTTGCCAGCTGTCTGTGTGTGTCGGCAAGAATTGGATAAGTAACTCCTTCAATACCTCCGTTGTCTTTTGAAACATTCAGCCATGCAAAATGCACTTCGTTTGTATCACAAGAAGCACCGATTACTTTAGTGTTTCTTTTTTCAAATTCTCCCAAAGCTTCCTGGAAAGCGTGAAGTTCAGTCGGGCATACGAAAGTAAAATCTTTCGGGTACCAGAATAAAAGAACTTTTTGCTGATTCGCAGTTGCTTCTTCAAAAACATTGATTCTAAGATCATCACCCATTTCAGACATTGCGTCGATGGTTACATTCGGGAATTTTTTTCCTACTAAAGACATAATTTCTTGTTTTTATATTTAAATTTTTCTAGTGCAAATATAGAACTATTTCGTCTATCGAACAAGTTGATTTCGATAAATAAAATCTATAATTATTTTTGATCTGATAGAAATAAAAAAGCCCTGAATTCAGGGCTTTCAATAATTTATAATTGGTTTTTAATAACCAAATATTTCAGTAAGATTCAGCTTTTTCACTTCACCGAGTTTCTGCATATCTGCTTCGTTCACTTTATCCTGAGAAGCAACTACACAGTAGGTGTAATTTTTGCCTTTCATCTCCTGATCGTGGAAACTGTTGATATCTGCAAAAGTAAGTTTCGGAGCCTGCTCATATACATTCTTCCTGATGTCTGAATTGTTTCCGAGCTTTTGTGCTCTCAAATAAGTAAAGATGATCCCGTCCTGCGTAATTCTTTCTGATGCAATGGTCTTTTTCAGTCCGCTTTTCGCCGTTTCAAACAGCTGGTCAGATTTTGGAAGGGTAGTCAGAAGCTCATTCATCGCGGTTGTAGATTCATTGAATTTATCTGCCTGAGTTCCTACATAGGCCATGATCATGTCTTTGTCTTCTTTTTTGCCCGGAAGAGAAAAATAAGAATACGTAGAATATGCCAAAGCCTTTGACTCCCTGATCGTCTGGAACACTACGGAACCCATTCCGCCACCGAAATAATTGTTGAATAAGCTTACGGTAGGGGTAATGCTCACGTTGTAAGGATTACTGTTTCGTACCCAGAAAATCTCTGCCTGCACCATATCATAATGAGCGAACAACACTTTGTTTTTATCTGTAGAAACCTGTGTGAACGTTTTAGATTTCGGCATATCTTTAAGCGAGGCCGGAACATTATGGATCGAAGCCAGTGAAGATGAAACCTGATCCGCAGATTTTGGTCCGTAGTGAAGGATTTTATGCTTATAATTAAACAAATCATGAAGCATATTCACAAGGTCTTCTGCTTTTAATGCGTCAAGCTCAGCATCCGTTAAAACATTATTGAAAGGATTTTGCGGTCCATACTGAGCATAGCTTCTTAGCCCACTCATAATTGCTCCTTTATTCTGTTTTGCATTGGCTCTTGACTTTTTAAGTCTTGCTTTATAGGAATCCAAGGCTTTCTGATCAGGTTGGCAGTTTTTGATAAGATCTTCGAATAACGCAGCCGTTTTTTCGAAATTTTCATTTAACCCTTCCAGAGAAACATAAGTTTCTTCATTTCCGGCACTTACATTGAAGCTTGATGCCAGTTTGTAAAACTCTTTACTGATCTGTTCCGATGATTTGTTTTTGGTTCCTAAATATTGCAGGTATTCCGCAGCGAAAGGAAGTAATTTATTATTCCATCTTCCTGAATCAAAGTAATAGTACAATCTGAAAAGTTGGTTATCCGTATTTTTTACAGAAAGGATATCTACTGACTTCAGCTTACTTTTAGCAATATCTTTATTAAAATCCAGCCACATCGGAGCGATCGGCGATTCCGGCATTTCATCGATTTTTTTCAGGAACGGCGATTGGTCTTCTCTGTTTACGGACACTGCGGTGATGGCAGGTTTATCCACTTTCAGAATATTTTTGTCTTCTCCTTTTCTTTTGTAGACTGCTACATAGTTGTTGTCTTTAAGATATCTGGAGGCAAAATCCATGATGTCTTTCTTTGTTATTTTAGAAATTTCTTCAATGTATTCCAGCTGCGTTTTATGGTCTACTTCAGAAGTAAATTCATCCATCAGAGACTCGGCTCTTGAAGAATATTTTTCATACTTCTGGATGATGTTCTTCTTTTCATTATTAACAATTGACTGTAAAAGATCATCTGAAAATTCTCCTTTTCTCAATTTGTCAATCTCCTGAAGCAATAAACTTTTCACATCATCCAAAGACTGACCTTCCGTAGGATTTCCCTGTAACAATAATGCCGAATAATCTTTCAGCACATATGGGAAAGCGTATGCGCTCAGTAACTTCTGTTTTTTAACAAGATCAAGATCTATTAATCCGGCCTGTCCGTTGGTAAGCATGCTTCCGATGAAATTCAGCATTCTTGCGTCTTTCGTGGTAGCTCCAGGAAAACGGAATCCGATCATGATATTTTCAGGATTCGGCCCATAAACTTCTCTGGTTATCGGTGAATTGATCGGACTTTCCTGTCCGGGATTATATACAGGAACAGGTTTGTTTTTCATGTATGAAAACGCCTTGTCGATCTTGGCAATCATTTCATCAGGATTAAAATCTCCTGACATGATAATTCCCATATTGTTCGGAACATAATAGTTGTTATAATATTCTCGGATCGCCTTTAATGAAGGGTTTTTCAGGTGCTCAATCGTTCCGATGGTCGTCTGTTTTCCGTAATTGTTGTTGGGGAACATTGCCGCAAACATCGATTCCAGAACTTTTCTTCCGTCGTTATCCAGACCGCGGTTTTTTTCTTCATAAACTGCTTCTAGTTCTGTATGGAAAAGCCTTAAAATTGGCTGTCTGAAACGTTCAGCCTGAACAGCCAGAAATTTATCCGTAACATTCGCAGGGATGTCCTCAGTATACACTGTCTGCTCGTAAGAGGTGAAGGCATTGGTTCCGTCTGCACCCATTCCCGCCATCATTTTGTCATACTCATTGGCGATGGCATATTTTGCAGCCTCTCCGGAAACTTTATCAATCTCTTTGTAGATTTCCTTTCTTTTTGCTTCGTCTTTAGTAGAGTTATACTTTTCATAAAGTGCATCGATCTGATCCAACAACGGCTTTTCTTTTGCCCAGTCTTTGGAACCGAACTGATCTGTTCCTTTAAAAAGCATGTGTTCAAGATAATGAGCAAGACCGGTATGATCCGAAGGGTCAGTTTTGCTTCCTGCTTTGGTAGCGATATAAGTCTGTATTCTAGGATCTTTTTTTGTAGGACTTAAAATAACGGTAAGACCGTTTTTCAAGGTGTAATATCTTGCAGCGGTAGGATCGTTGGTTACATATTTATAAGTATAGCCGTTTGATTTGGCTTCTTTCCACTGGAAATCCTGTCCAAAAGCATATCCGCAGTAGCTGGCTGCTGCAATGCTTGTAACAATAGTAATTTTCTTTAAAAAATTCATTGTGATGATAGTTTTAGTTTTTATTATAATTATTTTAACTGAATTGTTCTAATGTATGTTTAATTCTTCTCATCGCTTCTTTAAGATCGTCCTCGGAAGCAGCGTAAGAAAATCTGATACATTCCGGGCTCCCGAATGAAACACCGCCCACACAGCCGACATGTGCATTTTCGAGTAGGAACATGGCAAAGTCATCGGAGTCTTTAATTTCTGTTCCATTTAACGTTTTTCCGATGTAAAATGATATATCAGGAAAGAAATAAAAAGCAGCTTTCGGAAGGACTACTTTGAATCCTGGAATTTCCTTGATTAAATCATACACCAAATCTCTTCTTTTTCTGAAAGCATCAATCATGTATTTATATTCTGAAGGATCTGTTTTTAATGCTGTGATCGAGGCTCTCTGAGCCATAGTGTTGGCTCCGCTGGTCATCTGGCCCTGAATTTTTTCACAGGCTTTTGCCAGCCATTCCGGACATGCGGAATACCCGATTCGCCATCCTGTCATTGCGAAAGCTTTAGACATCCCGTTGATAACGGCAGTCTGCTCGTAAACTTCCGGAAATTGTGCGATAGAGGTTGTTTTTGTTTCATAGTTAATATATTCGTAGATCTCATCTGAGATTACGGTGACATGAGGATATTTTGCGATAACTTTTGCAATGGATTTCAATTCATCATACGTATAATACCCGCCGGAAGGATTACATGGTGAGCTAAAAAGCACAGCTTTGGTTTTCTCTGTAATCGCTTCTTCAAGCTGTTCAGCGGTAATCTTAAAATCCGTTACATAAGAAGTGGGAAGCATTACGGAAATTCCGCCCATCATTTTTACCATTTCATCATAGCTTACCCAGTAAGGATTCGGAAGGATAACTTCATCTCCGTCATTCAGCAAAGCGGCTAAAACATTCAAAATGGCCTGTTTAGCACCGTTTGATACACAAATTTGTGATGGCTTGTATTCTAATTCATTATCTCTTTTCAGTTTGTAGGCAATTGCTTCCCGTAGCTCTAAAAAACCGGGAACAGGAGAGTAGTGACTGTAGTTTTCGTTGATAGCATCGAAAGCGGCCTGTTTGATATTATCCGGAACGTCGAAATCTGGTTCGCCCAAGGTAAGGCTGATAACATCTATTCCGCTGGCTTTCATTTCTCTGGCCTTGTTGGACATAACAAATGTCTGTGAGTAACCAAGTCGTTGTACTCTGTCTGAAAGTTTCTCCATTTAAGTTATTTCTATTTTAACAAATATATATAAAAAGTATTTTACTGAAAATTAAAATATATCAGGTTTGTTCAGGTTAAAGTTTATCACTATGTTTGTAGTTATTCAACCAGATTTTTAAAATATTAATATATTCATAATGTATAAATTATTCTTTCTTCTTATTGTTTCTCTTTTTTCTGCGCAAAATTATCGATTTACCTATTCGTACAGCATGAAACCTGATGCCGGTAAGAAAGATTCTGCAATTACCGATTATATGAATCTTGATACGGATGGCCGGAAATCTTATTTTTATAATGCTGCAAAGTTTGAGAGAGATTCGGCGTACGCTGTTACAAAAAGTTATAAAGATCTTCTTCAGGCCAAGTCTTACGATCAGAATTTAAGCTATATTATTGAAAAAGATTATTCAAAAAAAACGATGAACTTTTATGATACCTTTAAAACCGTACATCTTGTAATTTCCGAAAGTGAAATTCCGAAATGGAATATCGAACAGGAATTTACAAAGATTAACGGAATCAGCTGTCAGAAAGCAACTGCAAAGTATAAGGGAAGAATCTGGGAAGCATGGTTCAGTAAAGAATATCCCATTAACGACGGTCCGTACAAGTTTTCAGGCCTTCCCGGAATTGTTGTCAGCATTAAAGATTCTGAAAACGATCATATTTTTAATTTAATTCAGATTAAGAAAATCAACGAAATTTTTTCACTCCTGCCAAGGTCTGCCAGGCAAATGAGCTTTTCAGAGTATAAAAAAACCATGAGCAGCTTTACCTTTACCAACGAAGATATTGAAAGCATGAGTATTAATAAGCAGGAAGGCAGGGTAGATCTTCAGCTTAAAGACGGATATATTGCAAAGATTGGAACAGAAGACATGAAAAAAATGCGGAAGATGGATGAAGAAATGACCAAACGTTTAAAAAGAACCAATAATTATATTGAAAAAGAATAACCGTAAAAGATGAAGAAGAGAGCAATCTTTACTTGCGGATATTTGAATAAAGCTTATAAAAAACTTATTTTTGCTTTTTATAATATTTTACATGTCTATAACGTTACTACTAAAATACTTTCCTGATCTTACAGAAAAACAAATTGAACAGTTTGCCAAACTGGAAGATCTTTATCATGAATGGAACGAAAAAATTAATGTAATCTCCAGGAAAGATATGGAATCTCTCTACGAGAAACACATTCTGCATTCTCTGGGAATTGCGAAAGTAATGGAGCTTGCTCCCGGAACTAAGGTTCTTGATATCGGAACAGGCGGCGGCTTTCCGGGAATTCCTCTGGCTATTTTGTTTCCCGAAACAGAGTTTACGTTAATTGATTCTATAGGAAAGAAAATAACTGTTGTAAATGCCGTTGCAGAAGGAGTGGGGTTACAGAATGTAAATGCCATCCACGGAAGGGCAGAAAAGCTGAAGGAGAAATTTCATTTTGTAGTAAGCCGGGCGGTGACCCGGATGCCGGAGTTTCTGAAATGGCTGAAAGGTAAATTTGAAAAAGAACAGTTTAATACCAGACATAACGGGATTTTATATTTAAAAGGCGGTGATCTCGCGGAAGAGCTTGCCGGACTCAAATGTGAAATTTTCAATCTTAAAAACTATTTTGATGAAGAATTTTTTGACACGAAAAAAGTGGTTTACGTGTCAAAAGGCAATTTTAATTCTTAAATTTTAACATAATTTTAGGAATAATTTTTGCTAAAAATATACTGATAATCAAAATTTTGTTGTTATGAAAAAGCTTCTGTTTTCTGTACTGATTGTAGGATTGTCCATCACTTCATGTGATGATAATGAAGACTATCAGACGATTGAATCTATCGATAAAATTAAAATAGACAGCGTAAAAATTGTAAATGATACAATGGACGTTTTCAGCATTCAGAGCATCAAAACGTATTCTACCTATCCGTCTCATTGTGAAGGATTTTACGGCTACGATTATGTTCATAACGATAATCTCACAAGAACGGTTACCGCTTATAAATATATAACCAGCGGACCTTGTACCCAAGCCACGTACACTTCTGCCAACCAGATCAACTTCAGTCCCCGCAAAACGGGTACTTATACTTTTAAATTCTGGAGCGGCGGCAATACCTGGATCACCAAAACAATTGTAGTTGAGTAAATAAATGAAATGGATATTTTTAGCATGTTTTCTTTTCGCTAATGTCGTATTCGGACAGAAAATATATTGGAGCGAAAATGTAAAATTAAACTGGAGCAACTTCAAAAGTAAAGTAAATAACCAGAGAGGAGAGAATGTAGTAGCATACACCAATTGCGGATGGATTTATTCTTATGTAAAATCTTCCAATCCCAAAGCTCCCGTAAAAATAGAGGTAAGTACCGTTTTCAATGAAGATAAATCCTGGAAAGATGTCAAAAGGATCAACGATTATGTGCTCCTTCATGAGCAAAAGCACTTTGATGTGGCTGAATTGTATTCCCGAAAGCTACGCAAAGAAATTGCGGAAAATATAAAGACGTCTTCAGATTTCGACAGGAAGTTTAAAGCCATTTACAACAGGATTCTCAAAGAATATCAGGATTTCCAGAGGCAATATGACGGGGAAACAAAAAACGGAATTCTGGAAGATAAACAATCGGAATATAATCGTATTATTGCTGAAGGATTAGAAAATTACAAAAGCTATAAATCGTCTTGAAATTCCTGAATAAAATTATTGATGAACTTCTTGGGCAAAACACGGATCTCTCCGGGTTTAATGTCATTCTGCCCGGAAAACGGCCCATTGTTTTTATAAGGCAGATTTTAAAAGAAAGAAATTATTCAGGTTTTCTTCCCAACTTTTTCACCATTGAGGAACTGATTCACCGAATTGCAGATACACAGGAAATCCAGGGAATTTCACTCTGGCTTTTTGCTTTTGATGTCTATAAAAGCCTTAATCTTATTCCCAATGACGATTTTTCAGAATTTCTGAAATGGTTTCCTACTTTGCAGAAAGACTGGGACGACATGATGAAGTTCTCAGACAGCGACCAGGCGGTGCTGCACTACATGTTTGATGAAGAAAGAATCAAAGACTGGGCGCAAAATCTTGGTGATGATGAAGATGTTCCAAGAAAAAAATTCCTGAATTTCTGGAGAAATATGAATGTTTTTCTTCCGGTGCTAAAGAAAAGATTACAGGAAAAAAACTGGGCAACCTCAGGAATGATTCATGAGATGGCAAAAAAACACATCGACGAATATTCAAAAAATACAAAAGAAGAATTTGTATTTTGCGGCTTTAATGCATTTACTCCGGTAGAGGAAAAACTGGTCAGAAGCCTTTTGCAATGGAACAAAGGACAATGTTTCTTTCAGGCAGACCGGTACTATTTCGATGATGAAAGACAGGAAGCCGGCAAGTTTCTCAGGGATCATAAAACATGGAAAGAATTCAATGACAGCCGTGTTTTTAAATGGATTGAAGACGATTTTAACCAGCCAAAAAATATAAAGGTTTACGAAGTTTCCGGAAATATTACCCAAACCAAAATTTTACCGGAAATCTTCAAAGAAATTGAAAATAAAACGTATTCGAATACAGCTGTAGTCTTGCTGGATGAAAATCTTCTGCCTGCGAGCCTTGATGTGATGTACGGGATTCAGAACCTGAACATTACGATGGGTTTTCCGTTGAAAAACCTTTCTTTTTCAAATGCGGTCAAACAGCTCTTTTATCTTCAGAAGCAACTTGAAAAAAATAAATCTTCCTATTATTACCGGGATATTTTTCCTATTCTTGAGGAATTGCCGAAATCTGCTGAAGATGAATTGGTTATTAATAATTTTAAAGCTAAAATCGAAGAAAGAAATATCGTCTATATTTCTAAAAAGCTTTTGAATGAGCTTTTAAATGATCTTTCTTACTTTAATCTGCTTCAGAAAGCAGATTCCGCAAGCAATTACCTGGATTCGTTAATCGCATTCTGCAGGGAAATCAAATGGCTTGATATTGATGATATTCAATACGAAAACGTGTCTCATTTCGAAAATGCCTTCAGAATTATTAAAAACCAGCTTTTACCATATCAGTTTGAAATAAAAATGGAAACGCTGGAAATTTTGATCAACCAGCATATTAATTCAGAAAGTATTGATTTTCAGGGTGAGCCTTTACGAGGGCTTCAGATCATGGGACTTCTGGAAACGCGTCTTCTCAACTTTGAAAATGTTATTTTACTTTCCGTGAACGAGGGTAAGCTTCCTTTGGGGAATTCGCAGAATACCTACATTCCGTTTGATGTAAGAAAATTTTTCGATCTTCATACTTTCCTGGAAAACGACAGTATCTATGCCTATCATTTTTACCGCCTCATTCAGGATTCAAAGAATGTTCATCTGTTATTTAATGCGTTAAGTTCAGGAGTGAATACCGGGGAAAAGAGCAGGTTCATTACACAGATTGAAATGGAAAGCTCTCATGACATTGAACATCTGATTATTGAGAATTCTTCCGAACCGATCATTACCCAGCCTATCGAGATCAGAAAGACGGATATCGTATTGGAAAGATTGGAAAAATGGAAATCTAAAGTCTCGGCATCCCACCTTACCAGTTACCTTTACAATCCTATTGATTTTTATCTTTCAAAAATTCTGAACACTTCAGAAACAGATGAAATTGAAGAAGAGCTTTCTGTAAAAAATTATGGAAACCTTGTTCATTATTCACTTCAAGAAGTATATGAAGCTTTAAAAGGTAAAATACTAAAAGAAAACGACTTAAAGAATTCAATTAAAGCTATAGATTATTATATAGAAATCGCCATTGATAAGCTGAAACACCAACCGGAATTTTATGAAAAAGGAATGAATTTCATTCATCGCGCTATCGCTAAAAAAGTTATCGAAACGATTCTGACGTACGATCTTGAACTGGTAAAAAACGGAAATACCTTAGAAATTATTGACATTGAAAAACGTTTTGAAGGGGTTGATTTTTATTTAAATGAAAACGATAAAATCTCATTTTTTGGTTTTATAGACCGAATCGACAGACTCAATGGAACGCTTAGAATTATAGATTATAAAACAGCTAAAATCAAAAATCTCGTCGTAAAAATTGATGAAGATAAAATTGATGAATATTTCCATAACAGTGACCGGAAGCAGGCTTTGCAGCTTTGTATTTACCAGTATGTGGTTGAAAATCTTCCTGAGTTTTGGGGAATGCCTGTAGAAACAGGAATCTGGAGTTTTGCGGAAGCTAAAAAAGGAGTGGTGTCTCTTCAGTTTGAGAAAGGAAATATTGAGGATGCGATGAAATCCGTCAAAAGCCTGATTGAGGAAATCCTGAATCCTAATATTAATTTTATTGAAGAAATCAAGACGTTTTCAAATTAAAAGGTGGCTTCGAGATCCTCAGCCACCTTTTTTTGTTTTACACTTATAATATTATGATTGGTGGCTGAGGCTCCCGAAGCCACCACCAGTATTAATTAAAATGCGTTTATTCCGGTAATATCAAGTCCTGTAATGAGAAGGTGAACGTCGTGGGTTCCTTCATAAGTTATTACAGACTCCAGATTTGCAGCGTGTCTCATCATCGGGAATTCTCCCATAATTCCCATTCCGCCCAGAATCTGACGGGACTCTCTGGCAATATCAATAGCCATTTTCACGTTGTTTCTTTTAGCCATTGAAATCTGTGCCGGTGTAGCCTTATGTTCATTTTTAAGATTACCCAACTGCAGGCAAAGTAATTGCGCTTTAGTGATTTCCGTTAAAAATTCAGCTAATTTTTTTTGCTGTAATTGATAAGAACCAATTGGTTTTCCAAACTGCTTTCTTTCTTTAGAGTATTGAACTGCAGTACAGTAGCAGTCGATTGCGGCTCCGATGACACCCCACGAAATACCATATCTGGCAGAATTTAAACATGATAAAGGTCCTTTTAAACCGGTAACTCCCGGAAGCAGATTTTCTTTAGGAACCTTTACATTATTGAAAACCAGCTCTCCGGTTTTTGAAGCTCTTAAGCTCCACTTATTATGGGTTTCCGGTGTTGTAAAGCCCTCCATTCCTCTTTCAACAATCAATCCCTGGACTTTGCCTTCTTCATTTTTAGCCCAAACTACAGCAATATCGCAAAGGGGAGAATTGGTGATCCACATTTTGGCACCGTTCAAAAGATAGTGGTCACCCATATCTTTGAAGTTGGTTTCCATAGAACTTGGATCAGAGCCGTGGTTAGGTTCGGTAAGACCGAAGGAACCGATCATTTCTCCGGCAGCCAGTTTAGGTAAATATTTTTTCTTCTGTTCTTCAGAACCGAATTCGTTAATAGGAAACATCACCAGAGAACTTTGTACGGAAGCTGCAGAACGCACGGCAGAATCTCCTCTTTCAAGCTCCTGCATAATCAGGCCGTAAGAAATCTGATCTAGCCCGGAACCGCCATATTCAACAGGAATATAAGGTCCTAAAGCTCCGATCTGTCCCAATTCTTTCATTAAATTCGGGATATCGGTGTGGTTTTGAGCAGCATGATCAATCTGTGGCATGACAAAACTTTCTACCCAATCTCTTACAGACTGGCGGATAAGTTTGTGTTCTTCGGTAAGTAAGGAATCAATCCCGTAATAATCGGGAATGCTTGTAAGGGAATAATATGACATTATATTTTAATTTTCCTAAAAATAAGACTTTTAACTATTTCAGAGAAATTTTTTTGAATGTCTTTTTATCAGCTGATTTTTAATTATTTATGCTAAAATTATTAATCAAAAACAATAAATCAGTTTTCCTCTTCTTCGTTGGAAATAGGGTATTGATTGGTGGGATTGTAAATTCTGTTTTTAAACTTGTACAAATACGGCGCTTTATTGGCAGATCCGTCATACAGTTTTTCAAGCCGGTCTAAAATATTTAAGCTTAATATTTTGCGTTGAAAATTATTTCTTCTGAATTTCTGACCTAAAATTGTCTCATAAAGACATTGTAGGTCTTTCATGGTGAATTTTTCCGGGAGGAGATTACTTGCTGCCACTTCCGTATTGATATTCATTCTAAGATATTCCAGTCCGGTTTCAATAATTCTGTCATGATCAAAAGCCATTTTGGGTAACTTGCTGACTTCAAACCACTCACAGGTTTCATTGAAAGCATCAGGGAAAGTATTGGCAATGGAAAAATCAATGAGACTGCAATAGCCTACGGTGATAAATCTCTGGAAGATCCAGTGGTCTTTTGGCACTTCGATACCCTTGTTTTGCAGGAGGATCTGATGGACATTATTCTCCGTTCTGTCGATTCTTCCAAATGTATGAAATTGTTTGAGGAAAATGTCCTTGAGGTGGGTTCGTTCGAATAAAACCCTTTCTGCAGCTTCGCGAAGATCTTCATCATTGAATACGAAACCTCCCGGAAGTGACCACAAATCCAGATCGTGATATTTTAAAAGTAACACTTTCAGGATGTTATTATGAAAACCGAATATGGTGCAGTCAACAGATACGTGTGCTACAAAATCTTTTGTATCAATAAGTTCCTGGAGTGTCTCCTTATTTTTTTCGGTATTAATTTTCATGGCAGTAAAAATAAAATTATTTTCTAAATTTTTTCATCTGCAAATCTAAAATAAATAAAACTAATTGTAAATATCACAATTACAGCAGATAAGATATACAACGGATAGTAAGTAAGCATCTCATTTCCAAATAAAACAGCCATGATTATGGAACTTACGGAACTTCCTAATGACGAAAAAATAACAATAAGCGAGGTGAAAAGGTTTGCTTTTGCCGTATCTATCCGAGCGATCATTTTTGAATTGATGACAGGGTAGAGGGGCGAAAGAAATAATCCGATTACAGGAAATAAAAATAGAAGAGCCCTGGAATCTTCCGTGTCAAAAAACTGTATTCCGATGATGATGATCAGCACCATTACAATCAGCGAGACACACAGAATATAGTATTTTGATAATGAAAACCGGTGGATGATATTCGCTGTAATTGTTCTGCCAACGTACGAAAACAATGCCAGAAACGAAGATGCCTGAAGAGCAAAAAATGAGTTAACTTTCAAATGTTTTTTGTAAAAAGAAGGAAGCCAGGAATTAAAACTCTGTTCAAGAAATACAATAGAAAAAATAACTGCTAAAAAAAGGATTAATAAGGGATTAAATAGCGTTGAAAGATCTTTTATGATATTCTCCTTCTCAGTTTTTTTCGGCTCTGAAACAGGAAGTTTTAGAAATAAAAAGATGGTAACGGCACACAATACGGAAACTGATATGAACCCGAATTTCCAGAACTGTGAATACTGGCTGGAGATCAGCCATCCGAATCCGGTATTTACTACAAAAATTCCTATCATAAAAGATGCTTCTACACTGTTCATGGTCTTTGCGAGACCCTTTTCGTCAGATATATTGTTCCGGATAATCCCAAAGACACATATTTTACCTATCGCAAAGCAAGTCCCGATAATGGCAAACCATAACCTGTAGAACCAGAATACTTCTACAAAAGGTAAAATAAGTGAACAAATCCCAACAATTGTTAAAGCCAGAACCAATGATTTTTTTGTTCCGAATCTGCTGATAAAATTCACTGCAAAAAGTGAAATAAAAGCAATCGGAAGATCCTTGAATGATTCCAGAAAACCCAGTTTTTCATAAGTGACTTTTGCCTCTGAAAGCTGAAGGATAACGATCCCCATACAATTCAGCACCATTGAAAAAATAAGAAAAGTAAGTCTCAGCGGAATGGATATTTTTGAAAGTTTGGTTGTCATTTTGGGGAAGCTTATCATTAGATTTTAAGAGAAATTAGCGGTTTTAAAGATAAAAATTATGCCTTTAAACCCCCAAAAATAAACGAAAAATTAAAATAATTATTAATAAAATGTTAAATAAAAGAAAAAAAATATATTTTTATTGTCTCAATTTGAGAATTAAAAAACTAACTGTATATGAATGTAAGAATATCTAGAAGTTTGGGAATGGTTGCAGTGCTCTATTTCACTGCCAACTTCAATGCCCAGAACACACAGAATGACACCCTCCCAAAAGAACAAAAAATCGAGGAGGTGGTAATGATTGGTTATGGTACTCAGAAGAAGAGTAATGTTACCGGTGCTATTTCAAGTATTAAAGCAAGTGACATTGAAGCTATCCCGGCCGGAAAGCCGGAGCAGGTTCTACAAGGTAGGGCAGCAGGGGTAAATGTAATTTCTAATTCTGGTCAGCCTGGTTCTAATGCAACGATTCGTGTAAGAGGGGTCACCAGTTATTCTTCCAATAACGATCCGCTTTGGGTAGTTGATGGTATTGTGGTAGATAGTATTGGTTGGTTAAGCCAAAGTGATATTGAAAGCATTGAAGTTTTGAAAGATGGTGCTTCTTCTGCTATATATGGAGTTTCTGCAGCAAGAGGAGTTATTTTGGTAACTACTAAAAAGGGTAAAAAAGGAAAACTCAGTTTATCCTACAATGGTTTTTTCGGTGTGAGTAATGCTGCAAGAAAATTGGATCTTTTGGATGCTACACAATATGCTACCGTCATCAATGAAGGTTTTGCAAATGATGGACAAGCTGTAAGATTCCAAAATCCGGCATCGTTTGGAAAAGGAACAGATTGGCAGAACGAAATTTTCGGAACTGGAGCAAGACAGAACCATGAGGTTAATATACAAGGTGGAAATGAAAAATCTACTTATTTTGCTTCATTTGGATACTATGATCAGACTGGTATCGTAATGAGTGATATTTCCTACTATAAAAGATTAACAGGACGTTTAAACTCAACGCATAAAGTAACCGACTGGTTGACTTTGGGGCAAACTTTTGCGTATACTAACCAAAAAAACCAAGGGATTAATGCTAACGGTGAGTTTGGTGGCCCCTTAAGTTCTGCGGTGAATTTAGATCCCATTACTCCAGTTGTTGTAACAGATTGGTCACAGGTAAATTCTGCCTTATATACCAATGAACATATTTTGAGAGATGAAAATGGAAATCCATACGGAATTTCGCCTTATGTAAACCAGGAAATGTCTAACCCAAGAGCCTTTAGATATACACAGTTAGGAAACACTAACTGGTCAGATGATTTTATTGCCAATATTTTTGCAGAAGTGAAATTTTTAAATCATTTTACGTTTAAATCTTCATTAAACGGTAAAAAAGCGTATTGGGGAAACCAGAATTTCACTCCACTTTTCTATCTAAGTGCCACTTATAGCAATTTACTTCTAAATAGTTTAAGCCGTACGACTCAAAAGAAATTTGAATGGAGCTTTGAAAATACATTGAATTATCAAAATAAATTTGGAGATCATAGCTTGAATGTGCTTTTAGGAACAGGATACTATGATTACAATATTGGAAGTGGACAAACCGTTACTCATAAGGGCCTTCCGATTAGCAGCTATGAAGATGCTTCTTTCAACTTTGAAGTTCCTTTGGCAAACCAAACATCCTCAGCATGGGATAATCAGGAATGGAACAAAGCTTCTTATTTCGGACGTTTGATTTACGATTTTAAAAACAAATACTTGTTTACAGGTACATTAAGATATGATGGTTCTTCGTTGTTTGGAGCAAATCACCATTGGGGTGTATTCCCTTCATTCTCTTTGGGGTGGAATGTGGATAAAGAAAACTTCTGGCCGGAAAATAATGTTGTAAATAGTTTAAAATTCCGTGGAGGCTACGGTACTTTGGGTAATGATGGTATCGAAGCGTATAAATTTTCAAAATTCTATGTATCTGGAGCGAACTATACCAGTGGATCAGGAGGTGTATTAATTGGATATTTGCAAAATGGTCTTGAAAATAAAGATTTGAAATGGGAAACGACCACGCAAACCAATATTGCGGCAGATTTAAGACTTTTCAAAAATTTTACTTTAACGGTTGATGTTTATGACAAAAAGACTTCAGATATTCTTCGACCTGTTCAGATTCCAGGGTATGTAGGAGTTACAGGATCTTACATCGCCAACATTGGAGACATGAGTAATAAAGGAATTGAAGTAGAATTAGGTTACAAAAAGAGCTGGAATGATTTCACGGTTTCAGTAAATACAAATTTTGCTTACAATAAAAACGAAGTTTTATCACTTGAACAAGGTACCAAGTATTTGGATGGGGCAGGATTTCAATCTATGGGACCAATACAGAGAATTGTAGTGGGGGATTCTTATAATTCTTTCTACGGCTTTAAAACTTTAGGTGTGTTCCAGAATCAGGCGCAGATTAACGCTTATGTAAATTCTAAAGGACAAATGCTGCAAACAGATGCAAAACCTGGGGATTTTATCTGGGCAGACTCTAATGGTGATGGTGTAATCGATGATTTAGACAAAGTGAATTTGGGAAGCTCAATTCCTAAATATAATTTTGGAGCCACATTAAATGTAAGCTATAAAAATTGGGATTTTATGGTATTCGGACAAGGTGCTGGAGGAAACAAGATATTTCAGGGTTTAAGAAGATTAGATATGTTAGATGCTAATTATCAAACCAAAATCTTAGATAGGTGGACGGGAGAAGGTTCTACTAACGAAAACCCAAGATTAACACGGGCAGACGGAAATAAAAACTATTCAAGGCTATCTGACTGGTATCTTCAAAAAGGTGACTACTTTAGAATTAAATTGATTCAGTTAGGCTATACACTTCCGCAAAATGTTACTCAAAACTTTGGTGTTAACAAATTACGTTTCTATGTAACTGCCGAAAACTTAATTACTTTTACAAAATACACAGGCTACGACCCGGAAATTGCTGCAGGAGATTCTTTTGGTATAGACAGAGCATTTTATCCACAAGCAAGAACTTTTATGCTGGGAGCTAATATAACTTTCTAATTTTAGTACAATGAAAAATAAATTTTTAAAAATATCAATAGCAGCTTCATTTTTAGTGAGTTTATCAACTCTGAATGTTGCTTGTAATAACGACACTTTAGAAGAAAAGGAATACAAAGGAGCATTTGCTGGAGATAACTTTTTCAGAAATGAGCAAGAATGTTTTTTTGGTCTTGTGGGTACATATGACGTGATGAGAAAATATGCGGGCGGATTTGAAAATATGGTAACTTTTTTTAATGCAGCCTCAGATGATTTCTATGCAGGAGGTGGTAGCGCCACAGATGGAGCCGGCATTCAAGGGGCATCAAGTTTTCAAATTAACCCCAATACAATGCCTGCAAGTTATTGGAAAGATTATTACCAAGGTATTGCGAGAGCAAATGCCCTTATTTTAAATGCTCCTAATGCCTCAATGGATGAAACTTTGAAGCAACGCTTTATTGCAGAGGCAAAAACTCTTCGCGCAATGTATTATTTTGAATTGTTAAGGGTTTTCGGAAATATACCTCTTATTTTAAAGCCTTTTGAAGCGACAGACGATTTTTATAATGTTCCGCAAGTAGCACCTGCACAAGTTTATGCCCAAATAGAAAAAGACCTTAATGAAGCTTTGCCTCATCTTCCGATGACGGTAAGTGGAGAGCAGAATGGTAGATTAACACAAGGTGCAGCAAAAGCTCTTCTAGGCAAAGTATATTTATATGAAAATAAAAAAGCAGAAGCTGCTGCGCAATTTGCAGATGTAAACGGAACTCCGGGAGGAACTAGTCAATATGGATATAAACTATTGGCAAATTATGATGATCTTTGGAAAGCAGGAGTAGCATTAGGGGGGACTGCAGATCCTTATGAGTTTACATCAGAATCTATTATTGAAGCCTCCCACAGTGACCAGGGAAAATCTGATTGGGGCTTTTGGGGACAAGGCAAAGATGAAGGAAATTCTATTTGTGTGATGACGGCGCCTAGATCTTATACGAGAGTTCTTCAACCAATTCCTGCAAATAACGCACCTGATGTCGTTTCCGGTTGGGCTTTCAATACGATTACCACAGATCTGTTCAACTTTATACAAAATGACCCTCGTGTGAATTCTACTGTTTTGAATATGAACACATTAAAAGCGCAAAATAAAGCAGATTATGCACCAGCTTACAAGGATACAGGTTATTTTCTTAATAAATTCATGCCTACTTCAGACAAAAAATCAACTTTAGGAGTTACCGAGCTTAATTATCGTCAAAATTATATGGTGATAAGATTAGCAGATACCTATTTAATGGAAGCGGAAGCGCTTAATGGTACGGGTTCAAGAGCACAGGCTTTGCTAGATGCCGTAAGAGCAAGAGTTGGTTTAGCCTCAGTTCCTGTTTCTATGCAGGCAATTAAAGACGAGAGAAGAAGAGAACTTGCAGGTGAAGGACATCGATTTTTTGACCTTGTAAGATGGGGGGAAGCACCAACCAAATTAGCGTCAAAAGGGTTTGTAGCAGGGAAAAATGAAATTATGCCGATACCTCTTACTGAGTTAACAGGAACTATTCTTAAGCAAAACCCAGGATATTAAACTTAAAAATTAAAATATGATAACTAAATATATCAATAAAGGAATTGCATTAAGTGCTGCAATTTTTATGCTTGGAAGTTGTACACCTGATAATGTTGAAGGAAACGGACTGGAACAGGGCGCTTTAGACGCTTCTTTTAAAGTATCCAAAACCTCAGAAAATCATTATTCATTAAAAAGAAATTACAACAATTATATAAATTCCAGATGGAATATAGATGATGATGGTTATAATAACGGAAAAGGTGAAGAAAATATTTTCCTTCCTGATGCTGGAACGTATATTATTCAACATCAGGCTGTAGGAATAGGCGGAGTAGTTGGAGGAACTGCCAGTGAAACGGTTGTGGTACCAACATCAGATCCCATTTCAGGAAATATGATTCAGGGAGGAAGGTTTGATACTCCGGATGAAATTGCAAAATGGAATATCCATAAAATCAGTGCATCGGGAGCTCAATGGGTTTTTGCAAACGGTAAAGCTACTATTGTTGCATCCGGAGGAAGTCAACAAGCAATTTATCAGGCAGTAAATGTTGTTGCCGGACAAAAATATTCCATTGATATGGTAGCTTCATCAGACACGGCATTGGTGGATACCTGGTTTGAAGTATACGTTTTAAGCAGCATTCCGGCAATAGGGCAGGATGTAGGAGGAAATGTATACCGAAATATTAATACATGGGATGGCTGTGGGAAAAGTCAGTTCAAAGGAAAGGTTTCATCTGTAGGATGTAACGGTTCCAAAAACGGAGGAATTTATACTGCCACAACAACAGGAACGGTATATCTGGTGATTAAATGCGGAGGTGCAACTGTTAATAGTTTAAGCGTTGACAAAGTAGAATTCAGGAGAACACAATAAACTTACTAAAATTTGATATGAACTCACAATATTCATATAGTTTCTTTAGAAGTGCTGCACTTAGCGGTGTAGCGCTTCTTTCTTTTTTTAACTGCAGCAGTACCTCGTCTGATCTGGCAAACAACAATGACAATTCCGGAAACAATGGAGGCGGAACCTCGGGTGACCCTGTACAGGTTTGGCTTACAAAAGGAGACCAGTCAGTAAAATTACAACAGCAGAGTACCACCTACTTTTCAGGAAATCAAAGTTCGGGAACTACCATAGCAGTTGATGCTTCACAGGTATTTCAGACGATTGACGGTTTTGGGTATACTTTAACAGGGGGAAGCGTGCAGGTGATCAATCAGCTGAATGCTGCTAAAAAGCAGGAGCTTCTAAACGATTTATTCAGCAGTTCCGGGATCGGGGTAAGCTATTTAAGAATCAGCATCGGAGCTTCCGACCTTAACAGTGAAGTTTTCTCCTACGATGATATGCCGACCGGGCAGACAGATCCTACATTGGCACAATTTAGCCTTACGAAAGATCAGGCATTAATTCAAATGTTAAAAGATATTCTGATAATTAATCCGAATATTAAAATATTGGCTACCCCGTGGTCACCGCCTGTTTGGATGAAGGACAACGGAAGCAGCATAGGAGGAAGCCTAAAACCTGAATTTTACGGCGTTTATGCACAATATTTCGTAAAATACATTCAGGCAATGCAGGCTCAGGGAATCAGGATTGATGCTATAACTCCTCAGAACGAACCGTTGCATCCCGGGAATAACCCGAGCATGTATATGACAGCCGGAAATCAGGCAACATTCATTAAAAATAATTTGGGACCGGCTTTTCAGGCGGCAAATATTACAACAAAGATCATCGCGTACGATCACAACTGTGATAATCCGGCGTATCCTTTGGCAATATTGAATGATACTGCCGCAAATCCTTATGTTGACGGATCCGCATTCCACCTCTATGCAGGAGATATTTCTGCTCTTGGGACCGTTCATAATTTATTCCCTAATAAAAATGTTTATTTTACCGAGCAGTGGACAAGTTCTACAGGGAATTTTGGCGGAGATCTGGATTGGCACACGAAAAATATTATTATCGGTTCTATGAGAAACTGGAGTAAAACAGCCTTAGAATGGAATGTAGCCAATGATGCATCATTTGGTCCTCATACACCGGGTGGTTGTACCCAATGTAAAGGTGCGGTTACGATTACCGGATCTGCAGGATATGATAAAAATGTTGCGTATTATATTATTGCGCATGCCTCAAAATTCGTTCCGGTAAACTCTCATAGAATTGAATCTACACAAGCGGATAACCTTTCAACAGTAGCTTTCAAAACTCCGGCAGGAAAAACTGTTCTCATCGTTCAGAATGGCAATTCAACGGATAAAGCATTTAATATTAAATATAATCAAAAAACGGCTCCCGTTACCATTTCGGGAAGTTCAACGGCAACGTATATTTTTTAAGTTTAATATGATTATCTGAAATTGGTGAAGGATAAAAAAACGTATTCTTTGTTAAGTTGGATGCTTTTACGAACTTTAAAAAATTAATTAAAAAAATTCTTAGTTTAAACAAGAAGAGCAACAATAGATAATCAAAAATAAATTATAAATGAAAAGAGTTTATTTCTTATTGGCAATTACAGCATTTGGAATGAATGCATTCGGACAAAAGACCATTGATCAGAAAGTTTCTGAACTGTTGTCTAAAATGACGCTGGAAGAAAAAGTAGGACAGTTGGTGCAATACAGTGGTTTTGAATATGCAACAGGTCCTCAGAATTCCAATTCTGCAAATGTATTAAATGAAATAAAACAGGGGAAAGTAGGTTCCATGCTTAATGTGGCGGGAGCCGGAGAAACCAGGAAATTCCAGGAATTGGCTTTACGGTCAAGATTAAGAATTCCTTTATTATTCGGGCAGGATGTGATCCACGGATACAGAACAACTTTTCCGGTAAATCTTGGTCAGGCAGCAAGCTGGGATCTGGGATTAATTGAAAAATCGGAAAGAATTGCAGCTACAGAAGCTTCCGCTTACGGAATCCACTGGACGTTCGCACCGATGGTAGACGTTGCCAGAGATCCCAGATGGGGAAGGGTGATGGAAGGCTCCGGTGAAGATACTTACCTGGGAACACAGATTGGACTTGCAAGAATCCGTGGTTTTCAGGGAAAAGGACTTGGAAATCTTGATGCGATCATGGCCTGTGCAAAGCATTTTGCGGCGTACGGAGCGGCAGTGGGCGGAAGAGATTACAATTCGGTAGATATGAGTTTAAGACAGCTCAATGAAACGTATTTACCACCTTTTAAGGCAGCAGCAGAAGCCGGAGTGGCAACATTTATGAACTCTTTTAATGATATTAACGGAATTCCGGCTACGGCTAACAAATATATTCTGAGAGATTTGCTGAAAGGAAAATGGAACTTCAAAGGCTTTGTCGTTTCAGATTGGGGAAGCATCGGCGAGATGGTTCCTCATGGTTATGCCAAAGACAATAAAGAAGCTGCGGAAAAAGCCATTCTTGCAGGAAGCGATATGGATATGGAAAGCCGTGCTTACATGGCGGAACTTCCAAAATTAGTTCAGGAAGGTAAAGTAGATCCGAAGTTTATTGATGATGCCGCGAGAAGGATTTTGGTTAAAAAATTCGAGATGGGATTATTTGATGATCCTTATCGTTTCAGCAACGAAAAAAGACAAAAGGAGCAGACGAATAATCAGGAAAACAGAAAATTCGGAAGAGAATTTGGTTCGAAAAGTATTGTTTTACTGAAAAATGAGAAAAATATTCTTCCATTGTCAAGATCAACAAAAACCGTTGCATTAATCGGGCCTTTCGGAAAAGAAACTTCCGCCAATCACGGATTCTGGTCAGTGGCATTTAAGGATGACAACCAAAGAATTGTAACACAGTTTGATGGGATTAAAAATCAGCTGGATAAAAATTCAACCTTATTATATGCAAAAGGAGCCAATGCAGATGATCAGGACAGATCGATGTTTGCAGAAGCAGTGGAAACGGCAAAGAAAGCAGATGTTGTGATTATGACATTAGGTGAAGGGCATGCGATGAGCGGTGAAGCGAAAAGCCGCAGTAATCTTCATTTTTCAGGCGTGCAGGAGGAACTTTTAAAAGAAGTTGCAAAAACGGGAAAACCGATTGTTTTGATGATCAACGCAGGAAGGCCTTTGGTATTCGACTGGGCAGCAGACAATATTCCGGCAATCATGTACACCTGGTGGCTGGGAACGGAAGCGGGCAATTCTATTGCGGACGTGCTTTTCGGAACGGTAAATCCCGGAGGAAAACTTCCGATGACTTTCCCAAGAACAGAAGGACAGATTCCTGTTTATTATAATCATTATAACACCGGAAGGCCGGCCAAAAACAATACCGACAGAAATTATGTTTCGGCATATATTGATCTGGATAATGATCCGAAATTTCCATTTGGTTATGGCCTAAGCTATACACAGTTTAAATATGCTGATATGAATTTAAGTTCTACGAACCTTAAAGGAAATCAGATTTTAAAAATTGGTATCAACATTACCAACAGCGGAAATTATGATGGGGAAGAGGTTGTACAGCTATACATCAGAGATCTGTTTGGAAAAGTGGTACGACCTGTAAAAGAACTGAAAGGGTTCCAAAAAGTCTTTATTAAAAAAGGAGAAACCAAAACCGTCAGCTTTACTCTGACTCCGGATGATCTTAAATTCTATGATGATGAATTAAATTTTGACTGGGAAGGCGGCGAATTTGATATTATGGTAGGAACAAATTCACAGGATGTTCAGACGAAAAGAATTAATTGGTTAAAATAATACTATAGTTTACTTACTAAGAGCGGGATAAAACCCGCTTTTGGCGGTATAAGACTGAATGTTTTTACAAAATCATACTATGAAAATTACGTTTCAATATATATTTAATTTCATTATCGGGGGAACGCTTGCTGTTTCTGTGATTAATTGTACAGCCAATAAATATCCCGGTAAAAAGCTGGTCTGGTCGGATGAATTTAATTACAAAGGTTTGCCGGATTCCACCAAGTGGAATTATGATGTTGGAGGACACGGCTTCGGAAACGAAGAATCTCAGTTTTATACCAAAAACCGACTGGAAAATGCAAGGGTAGAAAAAGGGAATCTCATCATTGAAGCTAAAAAAGAAAATTGGGAAGAAAGCAAATATACCTCTGCAAGACTTCTTACAAAAGGAAAGTTTTCATTTGAATATGGGACTGTTAAAGTAAGAGCCAAACTTCCGAAAGGACGCGGCACTTGGCCTGCGATCTGGATGATGAGCGAAAAAATGAAAACCTGGCCGGATGACGGTGAGCTGGATATCATGGAGCATGTAGGATATAATCAGGGATTCATCCATGCATCGGCACACACCAAAAATTACAATCATAAGATCAATACTCAGAAAACCGATACGATCTTTGTAAAAGATGCCAGTGAAAAATTTCATGTCTATAAAGCCAATTGGACTCCGGAAAAAATTGAAGTGTACGTAGATGATAAAAAGTTTTTTACCTACGAAAATAAAGAAAAAACATACGGCGCATGGCCTTTCGACCAGCCTTATTTTCTGATTCTGAATGTTGCGGTAGGAGGATTCTGGGGTGGATTAAAGGGAATTGACGATACGGTTTTCCCTCAAAAATTTGAGATTGATTATGTAAGGGTGTATCAGGATAAATAAATTTTCAATAAAAAGGATTTTCAGAACTGTAAAGTTTTAAAACAGATAAAGAAGAAGAAATAAATGAAAAAGCTAATTGTAAGTTGTTTTGTGATAGGAGTTGCTTTTAATGCAAATGCACAAAATTACTGGAAAAAGAATGCGGGGAAATCAGCAAAAGTTGTTTTTACCAACTCTAAAACCAATGAAAAAATGGTGGATAAGGGAACCGTAAAGTTTGAAAAAATGCCTCAGCCTAAAGAAACAGATGCATGTATTTTCGTGGATCCGGATTTCAGATATCAGAAGCTAATAGGAATCGGAGGAGCCATTACGGATGCTTCTGCCGAAACACTGTACAAACTTCCAAAGAATAAGCAGAAAGAAATTCTGGAAGCGTATTATGGAAAAAGCGGACTTGGCTACACCGTTGTTCGCACCAATATGAATTCATGCGATTTCTCAAGCGATTCTTACACATATGTGCAGGACAACGACAATACGTTGAAAACTTTTACCGTGGCACACGATGAGAAATTTAAAATTCCGATGATTAAGGAAGCTCAGAAAATGATCGGTAAGGATTTCACTTTTTACTTTTCACCCTGGAGTCCGCCGGCATGGATGAAATCCAACAAAAGCATGCTGAAAGGAGGAAGGCTGGAAAATGCTTTTTACCAGACATGGGCAGATTATTATATCAGATTTATTAAAGAATACGAAAAGAGTGGAATCAATGTATGGGGTTTAACGGTACAGAATGAGCCCATGGCCACGCAAACCTGGGAATCCTGCATTTATACTGCTGAAGAAGAAGGCGAATTCCTTAAAAATAATCTGGGACCGACACTCTGGAAAAACGGCTATAAAGATAAAAAAGTAATGATCTGGGATCATAACCGTGACCTGATCTACCAAAGAGCAACTACAACGCTAAGCGATCCCGAAACTTCAAAATACGCTTCAGGAATCGGATACCACTGGTATGAAACATGGAACAACAAAACGCAGCTTTTTGATAATCTTACAGAAACACAAAGGGCTTTCCCGGATAAGTTTCTTGCCTTTACGGAAGGCTGTAAGGAACAGTTTGACATGTCTAAAATCAATGATGTAAAACTGGGCGAGCTCTACGGAAGAAATATGCTGAACGACTTCAACAAAGGAACCGCTTTATGGACAGACTGGAATGTTCTTTTGGATGAAACAGGTGGGCCGAACCATGTCGGTAATTTTTGTTTTGCACCCATCATTGCCGATACCAAAACCGGTGAAGTTCATTATACCTACGAATATTATTATATCGGTCATGTTTCAAAGTTTATAAAACCAAATGCGCAGCGAATAGGTACCTCATCAAACAGGGCAGCCCTTACTTCCACAACATTTATGAATGAAAACGGACAGTTGGTAACGGTAATCATGAACGACTCCGATACGGATATTGACACCAATCTCTGGATCGAAGGAATGGCCGCAAAACTATCTGCTCCGGCACATTCTATACAGACCGTAATTTTGTAAAACTCTTCATATTAACATTATTTTTAAAGTTTCGGCGGCACCAAAGGTGCCGCCGAAACTGTTTTTCAGAATGAAATATTAGTCTTTATTTAATTCCAGCCATTCCTGTACAGTGGCTTCGCTTCCAATTCCTTTTATGAAATATTTATCGCCTTCTTTTTTGATAAAAAATACTCCCGAATCAGACTTACAGCTGTTTTGTGTATCGTTGTAATATAATTCAAATATATTGTCGTTTTCTCTTACAAGATATTTTCCGTTACATCGTATAGGTTCATGATAGGTATTTGTTTCCAATAGCGCCTCATTTCCCTTAATTTTAAATGAATAACTGATGGAAGCTATTCCTGTAGAGTTAGCTTCTGTTTCAACATGGATATGATAATTACCGTCAATACCTGGAAGGTTGGAACTCTTATTAGTGTTACTCAATGACAGATTTGCTTTATAATATTTGAACGTTTTTGAATCATCATCGGTAACTTTTATTCCAATATAATCATCGCCGAACCAGACTACCTCTTTAATAGTAAAATTATCTGAAGAAAAGCTGCGATATTCAGTAAATGTTTGATTATTATTGATTTTTAGAATACCTAAAAAACTTTTATTTTTATCATACATATAATTATATGCGTATGCTACATATTTTGTGTCAGGAGAAATAACGGGATTTTCTACTTTATCATCGCCTGGCGACACAATGCTATAAACAGAAGAATTCGTTGCATTAATCAAATTAAATTCACTAAAACCTAAATTATCGCCTATACTGTTTGCAGAAAATGCGTACATGTCTAAAGACGGATAAAATCCTAAATAATCATACTGGGTTTCTCCTTCTTTTATTGTACTGGTTAATTTTTTTAGTTGAAGAATTTTGTCGTTTAATTCTACTATATAGTTACCGTTTTTGGATTGTAATGGTGAATTGGTAATGGGATGTGCAGTACTTCTCAGATTTTCATATTCATTTTTGGCGATTTCTGTAAAATCCAGTAAAGGCAGCGCTTCAAACTTTTCTTCAAGCCCTACCTGAAAATGTTTTAAAGCTTTAACATCAACAATTTTTTTTTGAATGACGGGTTCTGACGTTACTTTCTGCTCTTTGGTACAGCATACGAAAAGTATTGATCCTATAAGAATCTGTGCTATATTTTTCATTTTAATTGACAATAAAAAAAAACCAAAGCGATTACACTTTGGTCGATATATTTAAAATAATTTTATTATTATTCAGTATCATATTTATTGATAACTTTCTGGGTTACTCCCGAACTGCTGAATCCACCGTCATGGAAAAGATTCTGCATCGTTACCTTTTTCGTAAGATCAGAGAATAGCGTAACACAATAGTTCGCACAGTCAAGAGCCGTAGCATTCCCCAGCGGAGACATATCTTCAGCATATCCCAAGAACCCTCCGAAACCTTTCACGCCGCTTCCTGCCGTAGTTGGAGTAGGTGACTGAGAAACAGTGTTTACACGAACTTTTCTTTCACCCCAATAGTTTCCGAATGTTCTGGCGATACTTTCAAGATACGCTTTGTTGTCGGACATATCGTTATAATCCGGGAAGGTACGCTGGGCTGCAATATAAGAAAGCGCAAGAATGCTTCCCCATTCGTTCATACAGTCTTTTTCCCATGCTACACGCATCACTTTATGGAAGGAAACTGCGGATACATCCCAGCCTTTTTCCAACCAGTCATAATTCATTTCCGTATAATGTTTTCCTTTTCTCACATTCACGGACATGCCGATGGAGTGAAGGATAAAATCAATTTTACCAAATTTTGCAACAGCGGCATCAAAAAGTTTCTCCAAATCTTCAATGGAAGTCGCATCTGCACCTATTACCTCAGATCCTGTTTTTTCAGCCAGAGCATTAAGTTCTCCCATTCTCATGGCGATAGGAGCATTAGACAGGATAAATTCAGCACCTTCTTCATGACACCTTTCTGCAACTTTCCAAGCGATCGATTGTTCATTAAGGGCTCCGAAAATAATCCCCTTTTTGCCTTTAAGTAAACCGTATGACATATTTTTAATGTTTATTAGTTTACAAATGTAGCAATATTTGTGTTTATTACATAATAAAAAACGGAGCCTCCTGTAAAAAGACTCCGTTTTTCTTGAAAATATTTATATGACTGAAATTAATTTGTTTTTTTGTTCCATTCTGCTTTCACATCTTCTGCAGCATCTTTGGTTTTCTCCCAGGCTTCATTCGCTTTATCCTTCACATTATCCCAGGTATCGGAAACATTGTTTTTTGCTCTGTCCAGCCAGTCTTCATGTCTTGCCTCCTCATCATTTGCTCTTTTTTCGTTGATATAATCTTTTGCTCTGTCTGCCAGTTCCTCTACTTTCCATTTTGTATTGTCGGCTGCATTTTTTAAAGAATTTTCAGTATTGTCTACTGCGTTTTCGGCTTTGTTGTATTCTGAATTGTTCATAATAAAAATATTTTAGTGATGCTAAAGAATAAACAATAACTATTCCTAAAATCGTGGTACACTGTTAAAATTTTCATAATTGTATTATATCATTAAATGCCTGAACTCCTTTACTTATAATTCAGATAAATTCCATCTTAATTAAAGTAGGCTTATAAATAGTAAACTGTCGTTGTCTCATTTACTGCCGAAAGAAAATTTATTTAAATCATTTGATATTATTATTTATTTTATTGAACTTAATGTTTAATATTATCAATTTGATAAATTTTGTTTATGTTTGTTGCTTAAACTAATTATTAAAACTTGATAACTCATTATATTCATGAAATCTAAATTTCTCCTTATTTTATTTTGCATGACCTGTGTAAAATTATTTTCTCAATCCTATTATGGAAAACACAATGTTAAAGATTTGCCGAAAGCTGAATTTCTGTTGGCAGATGGCTCTAAAGTAAGTGGCTTTTTTGTCGGATTTACTTATCCTAACGGAACCTACCCGGATTTCTTCAACAAAAATGATATTTATAATTTTATTTATAAAAAAGCGAAGACTTCCGAAGATGAAAAGCTGGGTGCCAATGATGTAAAATCGGTAAAAATATACGATGAACATGATGATGTTATAAATGCAATAGAAAGACTCGACATGAAATATGTTGACAAAGACGGTCATGTAAGTGACAAGAAAAAGAGATCCTTTCAGCCGTTACTGTACGATGGAAAAATACAGATATACGGTTCAAATCTAAAAATGTGCAGTACTGCGATTTGTACTTATGCCTATTCTCAGCTGTATATCAGAAATGCAAAAGACGACTTCGCGGTTATGCCGGTGGATTATGATAAACTCGGGCTTTTTGCCGGTTCGTTATATGAAAAGATGGTAGAAGCCTTTAGATATGCAGGAAGAGACTGTCCGGAATTTCAAAAATATATGGATACATTTGAAGCCAAACTTGAAGATAAAGATTTCAAAAAAACAATTAATACAAAATTTAAGGACATCAGGAAAAAAGCTTTTGATGAAGGTAAAAAAAACAATCTTGGCCACAATGCTACTCAGGATTTACTGGGAGATTACATGCTTGAAGCTTATCTGGAATTCTATGGCAGTATTATAAGAGAATACGAAAAAAACTGTCCGTATTAAAAAACCAAAGGATTGCATTTGCAATCCTTTTTATTTATTTGATAATTCTTTCCAAAACCCATTCAATAAGGTTTTTCTCAGAAGCATGATGATCCGCTGAAAACTCACCACGTCTCCTGTTGGCAATAACATTATTTACGGTAATGGCTTTATGGCCCAATAATTTTGAGAACGCGTAGATGGCAGAAGTTTCCATTTCAAAATTGGTGATGCCCAGATCATTCAAAGTTTCCAGGAATTGATCATCCAAAGCCTTTAAACGAAGCTGTCTTCCCTGTGGTGCATAAAAGCCGGGAAAAGTGGCCGTATTTCCGTGATACTTGGCATCTTTATACAATTCGCCCAGTTCTTCCGACCATTCGGAAAAGTAAAGCATTGGCTTTATCTTCTCGTAAGGGAATTTTTCATAAAAACTTTTCGAGAATTCATTTTCAAAATGGTAATCCTGGTAGAAATGCATTAATCCGTCCAGTCCGACTACATTTTGGGTCACCAGCATATTATCAACCTGAACATCAGGATTCACACTTCCGCAGGTACCCATCCTGAAAAGCTTCAGCGAAGTATGTTCGGTTTTGAATTCCTTCTGTTTAAGATCAATATTAACCAGAGCATCCAGTTCGTTCATCACGATATCAATGTTCTCCGTTCCGATACCTGTAGATAGTACCGTTATTCTTTCACCGCGCAGCGTTCCGGTATGGGTATAAAATTCTCTTTTATTTTTACGGATTTCAACCGTATCAAAATATTTCGAAACCTTAGCAACACGGTCAGGGTCACCCACAAGAATAATTTTTTCAGCAATATCTTCCGGTAAAAGATTAAGGTGGTAGACGCTTCCGTCTTCGTTCAGAACAAGTTCTGAAGCAGCAAGTTTATTGAGCATACTATGTTTTTTATTTGAATTAAAAGTTATGTGTCAATCTTCCCAAATATCCTCTTCATCGTTAAATATCAGTATAGAAACCGACTGTTTTAGTTCTGAATGTGATTTCGGGGTTTAAAATTAATAAAAATTCCATTATATATCATGTAAACATTATTTAATTCAAATTTAAAGTTGCGGTAACCTGCAAAGCTTTACCTATCGGTAGTTTTGCGGAAAAAAGAATTAATGAAGTTTTATCCTTTGGCTGTTATTTTTGTGTTTTTAGGCTTTGCTGTTATGTCCTTCAATCCTTCCCATAAAGGTTTTAAAAATGAAAATTCTGCAGTTTTTGAAGGACTGACGGATTTTAAAACCAGACTCAGTCAATTGAAATCCGATGCTTATGCTTTTTCCGAAGACAAAATAACGGTTGAAGATTTACGTAAGACATTAAAGGAAACAAGAAATTCTTTTAAAGAAATAGAATTTTACGTGGCATATCATTATCCGGAATTTACCAAAACCCATCTTAATGCCGCTCCGTTATTTCATATTGAAGCGGCAGGAACTTCATCTTATACACTTCCTCCCGAAGGACTTCAGGTTCTGGATGAGATGGTGTTTTCTGATGAAGCCAAAGAGAAGAAGGAAGAAATAAAAACAGTCACCGATTTTCTCTTTAACAGTTATGCAAGTTTCTATTTAAGTTCCGTAAAAAACGGCTTAAGTACAGGAAACAATAAAACATTGCCTTTAAGAATTGAACTGATAAGAATATACAGCTTGGGAATAACCGGTTTTGATACACCCGGCTCTTTAAATATTTCCGAAGAAACCCTGCATGCCTTTTCAGGAATGAAGAAATACATTCAGGACGATCCTTATTTTAAGAATTACAATACGGAAAAAGCCGACCGGCTATTTTCTGCCGGCATTTCTTACCTTTCAGAAAATAAAGACTTTGAAACGTTTGACAGGATCGAATTTTATAAAAAGTATATTCAACCTTTATATGAAGAGTTGGGAACCTGGGACGGAACAACAGATGATCTGAAAGAATTTTCAGGCTGGAACCCGGCAAGCAGGAATTTTTTCAGCAGCGATTTTCTTGATCCTTATTTCTACACTTTATTAAAAAAAGAGGAAGATAACGAAGCTTTAAGAAAGCTGGGGAAACAGATTTTTTATGATCAGAAAGTAAGCGGTAACGGAAAAATGAGCTGCGCTACATGCCATCTTCCCGAAAATGCATTTACGGATCTGAAAGCAAAATCGCAAAGCAACGTTGACGGGAAAACAGTGTTGAGAAATTCTCCAACGCTTTATAATTCTGTTTTTGCTAAAAGATTTTTCTATGATCTAAGGGCTTTCTATCTTGAACAACAGGCAGAGCACGTGATTTACAACAAAGATGAATTCAATACGAGCTATGACAATATCATTAAAAAATTAAATGGAAATCCGGAATACAGAAAAGCCTTTAAAACAGCTTTCAAAAAAGGTAATATCAACCGTGAAAATTTTTCCAAGGCATTGAGTTCTTATGTTGCTTCCCTGTATTCTTACGAAAGTGATTTCGATAAATTCATGAGAAATGAAAAGGAAATTTCTTCCGATGCAAAGAAAGGATTCAACCTGTTTATGGGAAAAGCCAACTGCGCCACCTGTCATTTCGCCCCGAACTTTTCAGGATTGGTTCCGCCATTCTTTAATGAAAATGAATCGGAAGTATTGGGAGTCACCAAAAGACCGATTGATCAAAAGCCTGTTGAGCTTGATGCCGATAAAGGAAGGATCAACAGCCCGGTGAAAAAAGAAAATTCATGGATTTACGAAAATTCTTTCAAAACTGTAACAGTAAGAAATATTGCCCTAACCAAACCCTACTTTCACAACGGCGCTTTCAACACTCTGGAAGAAGTCCTGGAATTCTATAATCAAGGCGGCGGCGAAGGATTGGGTTTAAAAATGAAAAACCAGACGCTCGCTCCGGATAAATTAAATCTTACACAAACCGAAATCAAACAGATTATTGCATTTCTTAATTCTTTAACGGACATCAGCAAGATTAAGACTAAATAAAATACACTTGTTTAAACAGTAACATCTTTCCGACTATTTTAACAGCAAGTTTGTCATTCTGTAAGAATCTCTACATAATTTATTCAAATAAAATCTATTATTAACTTTTGCCAACTTTTGTCTATACATTTAGCTTTAAAATAATTCTTTTGCTTCTTTTGCGGTTAAAATAATTCTCCCGCAGATTTCACGGATTTCGCCGATATTTATTTGGAATAGTAAAATTCTTCTGATTATTTCAAAGCATTTAAAATCTATTATTAGAAACTTTTGTTGGCTTTTGTCTTCACGTTTAGCTTTAATAATAAATCTTTTGTTTCTTTTGCGGTTAAAATAATTCTCCCGCAGATTTCACGGATTTCACAGATATTTATTTGGAATATTAAAATTCTTCTGATTATTTCAAAGCATCTAAAATCTATTATTAGAAACTTTTGCAAGCTTTTGCCTTCAACGTTTAGCTTTAAAATAAATCCTTTGCTTCTTTTGTGGTTAAAACATGATAATAATATGATTAATGTAACATATTCTTAATCTCATTAACATTAAATTTTCCATAACTTAATATTAATAAAGAATTATTTAAACTCCTATTAATAGGCCCTTCATCGCAATAAAATAGATTTGCATTGTCTAATAAATCGAAATTTAAAATGAAAAGAAAACTACTGACAGTTGCAGCTCTTGCAATGGTCTCGGGTACTTTGTTGAATGCCCAGACTTTTATCTTCAACAAAAATTCTTCATGGAAGTATAATGACACCAATACAGCATTGGCAGACCAGTGGAAAAGTGCAAACTATGATGTTACGGCATGGCCGCAGGGGAACGGACCATTAGGATACGGAGATCCTGTAACAACAACTACTGCAAACAATCTTATAACCGCTTATTTCACTAAAGATTTCACGGTTAATTTAAATGATCTTTCCACAACGATGGAGCTGGGCGTAATGAGAGACGACGGAATTGTAGTATATCTTAACGGAGAAGAAGTGGTAAGAGACAATATGCCTTCCGGAACAATTGATTTTAACACGCTATCAAGTACAACAATTGACGGTGCAGCAGAAAGTGTATATAATGTATTCTCTATTCCGAAAGCTAAATTTGTCAACGGAAACAACAGGATCTCTATCGAATTGCATAACAGGGGAGCTTCCAGTTCAGATTTAAGAATTGATGCTTACCTGAAAACAACAACGACAGTAACTCCTGTACCTTGTAATGCCAACCATATCAGCTGCTTTACATCAGTCGTTCCGACGGCTCAGACTGATAAATTAATTATCCCGGCTGAACATAAATATCAACTGATCCTGAAAGAAGGAGACAGTTATACAGAAGGAGGAGGATTAGTAGGAGGCCAAAATGATTTCACTGGTTATGTAGCTAAAAACTCAAGCAGCACGAACGGTTATCTTTCCGTAAACCACGAAACAAATCCGGGAGGTGTTACAATGGCTGAAATCAACTATAACCCGACAACCAAGCTGTGGCAGCTTACAAGATCAAGAGCCGTAAGTTTCTCTGCGCCAAGCCTTGTTCAGACGATCAGAAACTGTTCAGGAGGAGTGACGCCTTGGGGTACCATCGTTACAGCGGAAGAACAGACGACTTCAAATGACGTTAATGCAGACGGAATGAAAGATTACGGATGGCTGGTAGAAATTGATCCGGTAACCGCTCAGGTAATTTCCCAAAATGCAGACGGTTCCAAAGGAAAGCTTTGGCAGATGGGAATTATGAATCACGAAAATGTAGTGGTGAACAATGCAGGAACTATTGCTTATTATGGTGAAGATGGCGGAACGCATATGGTATACAAATATGTAATGGACACTCCAAATAACCTCTCTTCAGGAAATCTTTATGTATTAAAATTAGACCAGGGATTGAACGGCGGAGATCCTGTAGCAACAACAGCAACTTGGATTCAGGTGCCTAACAAGACAAAAGCAGATCAGAATAACACGGCTTCTTTGGCTCAGTCTTTGGGAGGAACTTCTTTCAACGGAATTGAAGATGTGGATATCAGTCCGCTGGATGGTAAAATTTATTTTACAGCAAAAGGATTGAACAAAGTTTACCGATTAAAAGATGACGGAACAACGGCTTCCCAGGTAGAAACTTTCGTGGGAGGGCTTACAACCAATTATTCTTTCGACACGGCACAGGGAACAAAAACTGAAGCTTGGGGAGACGGAAACGACAACCTTACTTTCGATGAGCTTGGAAACCTGTGGGTGCTTCAGGATGGCGGTAAAAATTACATCTGGGTAGTAGCTCCGGACCACACACAGGCAAATCCTAAAGTGAAATTATTTGCTTCTATGCCTGCTGGTTCAGAACCTACGGGACTTACCTTTACACCGGATCATAAATTCGGATTCTTCTCTGTCCAGCATCCGGATTCTACGATTTCTACCGATATTGATGCTACTGGAAACACCATCGATTACAGAGGAAAATCGGCAACAGTAGTGGTTGCTCTTAAAAACAATTTGGGAACAGCAGGTTCTTTAGGAACTATAGAAACGCAGCCGGAAAATACAGTAACTGTCGCTCCGAATCCTACGTCAGGAATCGTAAAAATCAATTCTGCAAAAGGATTGAAGAATATCGCAGTAACCGCTTACAGTATTGATGGTAAAATTGTTTTCACCCAGAAATATTCCGGATTGAATAAGGTCTTAGATTTGGACTTCACCAACCAGCTTAATGTTTCAAGAGTTTTAATTCTGAACATCGAAGCAGAAGGAGGATTCCAGCAGACCGTAAAATTGCTGAAAAAATAAATTATTAATATTTTACACAACTGCCGGTAATCCATGGGGTTGCCGGTAGTTTTTTTAGTTTATGAAAAAGGTATTTTTTTCTGTTTCTTTCTTTATTTTTTTACAGACACAAGCACAGATCGACCCTGTAAAATATCCTACTTATACCAATGTCGATGATGCACTGAACAGTGGAAAAACAGTTTACAGTATGAGTTTCCGTGGAAAAACAATGTTTAATCTTCCGGCTGAAATTCAAAAGCTGAATTCCATATTCTTTCTGAATCTGATGGAAAATAAACTGGAGAAAATGGATGAATCTATTTTTAAACTCAAAGAACTTACAATTCTGAATCTCAATGAAAACAGCATCAAATATATTCCCGATGAAATTGCAGAGCTTCAGAAACTGGAAAATTTTTCGATCAATTTAAATAATCTGACCAGTATTAATCCAAATTTAGGAAAACTTAAAAGATTAAAAACCATTCATCTTGATGCTAATAATCTGAACATTTTTCCGGAAGCATTACTGGAAATTCCAGGTCTTGAAGAAATTAACCTGCAGGGAAACCAAATCAGCTTTATTGCAAAAGATTTAGATAAAATTAAAAATTTAAGATCGTTGAATCTTTCCTCTAATCAGATTAATGATTTAGGGAAACTGGAACTTCCGAAAGCATTAAAATATCTGGAATTACAGCAGAATTCTATTGCTCAGCTGCCCGAGGGTCTATTTAAATTAAAGCAACTGGAATTTTTAAACCTAAGCCAGAACAACATCAAAGAAATTTCACCTAAAATAAAAGGCTTAAACAACGTCGTTAGCATGAATCTGGCCAATAACCAGCTTACTGATCTGCCTGTAGAATTTTCTCAACTAAAAAATCTCAAAACCTTAATATTAACAGGGAACCCGATAGAAAAATCAACCCTCGAAAAACTAAAAGCAATTATGCCGCAAACGCAGATTTACTTTTAAAAAAAATTTAAAATACATTTGCGATATTCACAGAGCTCTTCGCTGAGTGAAACGCCATTGCGAACAAAAATGTTTTCAATTTTAATAAAAAACTTTTGCGGCCATAGCGTTTAAAGAATCTAAAAATTATATAAACTATCCGCCGACCCTTTTGGTCTTATATCCCATTTCTTTAAGGATATTCATTATTTTGTCACGGTTATCCCCCTGTATAATGATCGTGCCTTCCTTTTCAGAACCACCGATTCCTAAGGTGGTTTTTATCTTTTTTGATATTTTCTTCAGTTCCTCTTCCGTGCCTTCCCAGCCTTCAACGATCGTTACAGGTTTACCATTTCTTCCTTTCTTTTCAAATTTGCAAATCAAAGGCTCTTTCTGTCTGAATTGTTCTTCAGGCATCTCAAACTCCTGCTCTTCATGCTCAGGAAAGAGGTTTTTCAGTTGGTCTCTTAAATCCATACTGCAAAATTAATAAAATATTTAAGTCAAAAAAATAGACAACATCTCCAAGCCTTCAACGTTTTGAAAACCCTGAAGTTTTAAATTTAAATAAATTTTAAGTACACCGATTCTTTCATTCATTTCAAAATAAATAAATTTGTAATACAAAAGTTTATACAAAATGTCAAAAAAAGCAATATTAGCAATCCTTGACGGATGGGGATTGGGGATGAATCCTGACGTTTCAGCAATTGATAAAGCCAACACACCATTTATAGATAACTGCCTTAAAAACTTTCCGCATACCACCCTTGAAGCAAGCGGTCTGGCGGTAGGATTACCTGCAGGACAAATGGGAAATTCCGAAGTGGGACACATGAATCTCGGAGCCGGAAGAGTAGTGTATCAGAATCTGGTGAAGCTGAACATGGCGGTAGAAAACGGCTCTTTGGGTCAGCAGAAAGTTATTCAGGATGCATTTGAATATGCTAAAAGAGAAAATAAAAAAGTACACTTTATCGGTTTAGTTTCCGATGGAGGCGTACATTCCCATATCAACCACCTTAAAGGTCTTCTTACGGCGGCACACGAATTCGGATTGCGTGAGAATGTATTTGTTCATGCTTTTACAGACGGCCGCGACTGTGATCCGCATTCCGGAAAAGGTTTTATTGAAGATCTTCAGAGCCATATGATAAAAACTGTAGGTAAGCTTGCTTCTGTTGTAGGAAGATATTACGCTATGGACAGAGATAAACGATGGGAGCGTGTAAAAATTGCTTATGATGCCATGGTGGAAGGTGTTGGAGCACAAACAACCAATGCATTGCTGGAAATTCAGAAGTCGTATGACGAAAACATTACCGACGAATTTATGAAGCCGATTATCATGATTGATTCTACGGCCATCGGAAATGTGGTTCCTGTCGCTAAGATTACAGATCATGATGTTGTTATCTGTTTTAATTTCCGTACCGACAGAGGGCGTGAAATTACGGAAGTGCTTACCCAGCATGATAATCCTGAATATTTCATGAGAAAATTGCCGTTGTATTATGTCACGCTGACGAATTATGACAAGACTTTCCAGAATGTTCATGTTGTTTTTGATGAAGAAGTCCTTCACGAAACCATGGGTGAAATTCTTGAAAGAAATCACAAAACACAGATCAGAATTGCAGAAACTGAAAAATATCCTCACGTAACGTTTTTCTTTTCTGGAGGACGAGAAGAGCCTTTCGACGGAGAAAAAAGACTGCTTTGTCCGAGTCCGAAAGATGTTCCTACCTACGATCTTAAACCTGAAATGTCTGCTCATGATATTACCAATGCCATTCTTCCGGAACTGGAAAATGAAACTGCGGATTTTATATGCTTAAATTTCGCCAATACCGATATGGTAGGTCATACCGGTGTATTTTCAGCGGCTGTAAAAGCAGCAGAAACCGTAGATCAGTGTATTGAAAAAGTAGCAACAACAGCGTATGAACACGGTTATGCAGTTTTCATTCTGGCTGATCACGGGAATTCCGATGTAATGATCAATCCCGACGGGTCACCGAATACACAGCATTCAACCAACCTTGTTCCTTTCATCGTGATGGATAAAGATCATACCTGGAACCTTAAACCGGGTAAACTGGGAGATGTTGCACCAACCATTCTGAAAGTAATGGGTGTTGAGATACCGGAGATCATGACTGGAGATATTTTAGTGAGTTAAAATAATACTATTAGATAAAAAATGCCGTTATAAGTGATATAGCGGCATTTTTTATGATTAATGTCAGAAGATTTAACAGTTTATTATGTTCTAAATAATAAATAAAAACTTAAATTTGCAAATTAAACCTAAATTTATAAAATGTATCAAAAGCTTGTTAGGAAAGAAGTAATGGGAATTTTGGAAAAGGAAGTGGGCTCTTTTCTGGATAAATTTTTAACGCCAATCGAAAAAATATGGCAGCCTTCTGATTATCTTCCGGATCCTTCAAGCGCAGACTTTAAATACGATCTCGAAGAAATTCAGACCTTTGCCCGGGAAATGCCCTACGATCTTTTTGTAACACTGATCGGTGACTGCATCACAGAGGAAGCTTTGCCTTCCTACGAATCCTGGTTAATGGGTGTAGACGGTGTAGATCAGGAACAGAGAGAAGTTGGCTGGGCACACTGGGTAAGAGCCTGGACTGCCGAAGAAAACAGACACGGGGACCTTTTGAGCAAATATCTTTATTTGTGCGGAAGAGTAAACATGAGAGAAGTTGAAGTAACTACACAATACCTTATTAATGACGGTTTCGATTTGGGGACAAGTATGGATCCGTACAGAAACTTCATCTACACAAGTTTTCAGGAAACAGCTACCAATATTTCCCACAGAAGAGTAGGGACGTTGGCAAAACAGTCCGGAAACGGAAAGCTCGCTAAAATGTGCGGGGTTATTGCAGCTGATGAAGCAAGACACGCTAAAGCATACAAGCATTTTGTGGCAAAGATCCTGGAAATCGATCCTTCTGAAATGATCATTGCCTTTGAAGATATGATGCGCAAGAAAATCGTAATGCCAGCTCATATGATGAGACAATCCGGACAGAAAGCCGGTGAGCTTTGGGGCCATTTCTCAGATGCAGCACAAAGATGTATGGTTTACACAGGTCAGGATTACATCAACATTATGAAAGAACTTCTTGACGAATGGAAAATAGAACACGTTAAAGGTCTTAATGAAAAAGCCGAAAAAGCTCAGGAATACCTGATGAAACTTCCGGCAAGACTTCAGAAAATTACGGACAGAATATCAACTCCCGATCTGCAGTTCCAATTCACCTGGGTTAAAAGCTAGTCTATATCATTAAATTATAAAAGTAAGAGTGCCGGATTATATTTGGCACTTTTTATTTGTATCTTTGCATTTTTAAAAATAAATTCACAGAATGAATAATAAAAAAATTGCTGTTGATTTCGACGGAACCATTGTTGACGATGCATATCCGGCGATTGGCAAACCGAAAATTTTCGCTTTTGAAACATTAAAAAAACTTCAGTCAGAAGGATACAGACTTATATTATGGACCTATCGCCACGGAAGAGCATTAGATGAAGCTGTAGAATTCTGTATGAAAAACGGTGTTGAATTTTATGCGGTAAATTCCAGCTTCGAGGGAGAAGTTTTTGATTCTGAAAATCAATCGAGAAAAATAGATGCAGACTGGTTTATCGACGACAGGAACTTAGGCGGTTTTCCGGGATGGGGCGAAATCTATAATATTATTCAGGAAAGAATAGAGTTCCGCGTAGAAGGAAAAGAAGTTTTGGCTTATTCAAAACTTAAAAAAGAAAAAAAGAAAGGATTATTCTGGTAAAGAATAAATCTAACAATATAACAATGTAAGAGTTTACCAATTTTGATTGTTACATTGTTAAATTTTTAAATTGTTACATTAGTTACATGATTCAGTTAAAAACAATAGACGAGCTTCGTCTTATGAAAGAAAGTGCCCGGTTGGTTTCCAGAACACTTGGGATGCTGGCAAAAGAAATTAAACCCGGAATTACCACTTTATATTTAGATAAACTGGCGCATGATTTTATCAAAGATCATGGTGCAGAGCCTGCATTTTTAGGATATGGAGGATTTCCCTATTCACTTTGCATTTCGCCGAATGAGCAGGTTGTTCACGGCTTTCCAAGCAAAGAAGAAATAAAAGAAGGTGATGTGCTTTCCGTAGACTGTGGTGCTGTTTTGAATGGTTTTGTGGGCGATCATGCCTACACTTTTGAAATCGGTGAAGTGAAGCCGGAAACCAAAAAGCTTCTGAAAGTTGCCAAAGAATCTCTTTACAAAGGAATTGAGCAGTGTATCAGAGGAAAAAGAATAGGGGATATTTCTCATGCAATCCAGGCTCATTGTGAAAAAGAAGGCTACGGCGTGGTAAGAGAGCTTGTAGGCCATGGTGTGGGAAGACAGATGCATGAAGACCCTCAGGTTCCCAATTACGGAAGACAGGGTAGCGGAAAGGTTATCAAAGACGGTCTTACGATTGCGATCGAACCGATGATTAATCTCGGTACTGAAAAAGTAAAATTCCATAATGACGGCTGGACGGTAACCACGCTCGACAATCAGCCATCTGCACATTTCGAACATGATGTGGCGGTAATCAACGGAAAACCGGTATTGCTTTCCACTTTTCAGTATATTTACGATGCCCTGGGTATCGAAAGCGATGAAGAAAAAGCTTTCCAACTGGATTTTTAAATGAAAAAGGTCGCCAAACTTTTATTAAATAAAATTCCCCGTCCTATGCTGATTAACCTAAGCATCTGGGCGAGGCCGCTCATTTACCGGCTTTTCAAAGGAGACCGCTTTGTAGATCCTATTGACGGACGGTCGTACAGGAAATTTCTTCCCTACGGATACGGTAAGCAGCGGGAAAATGCTTTGTCACCGGGAACCTTAAGCCTGGAGAGACACCGCCAGATGTGGCTGTACCTTCAGAATGAAACGGATTTTTTTATTAAAAATCATAAAGTTTTGCATATTGCCCCCGAACAGGAATTCCTCAGAAAGTTTAAACGGATGAGGAACCTGGATTATATTTCGGCAGATCTCTTTTCGCCCATTGTAGATGTAAAGGCAGATATTCTCGATCTTCCTTTTGCAGATGAAAGCTTTGATATCATTTTCTGTAATCATGTTTTGGAACATATTGTGAATGATTCCAGGGCGATGAGCGAATTGTACAGGGTGCTGAAACCGGGAGGTTGGGGCATTTTACAGGTTCCTATGAAGAATGCTCTTGAAAAAACCTATGAAGATTTCACGATCACAGATCCAAAGGAACGGCAGAAGCATTTCGGGCAATATGACCATGTTCGCTGGTACGGAATGGATTACTTCGAAAGACTTCAGAAAGCAGGTTTTGAAACGGAAGCTAATTTCTATTCTCAGCAGTTTTCAGATGAAGAAATTGAACGATACGGTCTCAGGAAAAATGAAATTCTTCCCATCGTGTATAAAAGATAAAAAAACGTCTCCGGTTTGGAGACGTTTTTTTATTATAACTGTTTATTCTTTAATAAATTTCAGCGGTTTTGATCCTTTTATGATTAAAATATACTGTCCTTTAGCAAAATGCTGAGTATCAATTTTGAACTTTTCACCGGATGTTTCTCCTGTGGAAATAAGTTTTCCTGTTACATCAAAAATTTGAAACGGCATTCCTTTTTCCACATGTTCAATCATCAGGTTTTCCTTTACAGGATTTTGTGCGATCAGAAATGCTTCTTTCAGAAGATTTTCTTTTGTTGCCAGAAATGAATTGGTATTGTTGTAATAAATTTTGTCGCCGTTTGAATTTTTCGTTATGATCAGCACTTTATCGGAACTGTTATTTACAATTTCATAGGTAAACGTTTCTGTCATCGGAATAATGTAGAAATTCTGATGTTTCTGGTCATAGTTATTGACAGCGGTCTGATTATTTCCTCCGTACATGGAAAGGGTACAGGCTGCATTAGTTTTAGCAAAACTGTTCGTTCCGGAAGCAAATGATATTTCCAGCTGGCAACTATTAAAATGTTTTGAGTTAAAAGCATAGCCGCTGCCCATACTTCCCGAAACCGCTATAAAATCTGATTTCGACAAAGGTATATCCATTGCGGGAGTTGTAGTAGTCTGTCCGTTATCAATTATTTTGGAAATATACCAGTTATTATTAAATAATTCCGCGTTCTGAGCGGAAAGCACATTGCCGACAAGCAATAAAAGTAAGATTTTTTTCATGGTTAATAATTTATTCCCAAATTTAGGAATAAAAAGAATAAAATTAATGAGAAGAAACCGCTTTCAGACCAACAACAGAACCAATCAGGGTTACAATAAAGAATATTCTCCAGAAACTTACCGGATCTTTAAAAAAGAAAATTCCCATTAATACGGTTCCTACCGCACCAATTCCGGTCCATACCGCATAAGCTGTTCCGATAGGAAGAGTTTGGGTAGCTTTGATGAGCAAAAGCATGCTTATCGTAAGAGAGATCAGGAAACCTCCGAACCAAAGGTACATGGTTGTTCCACTTGTTTCTTTTACTTTTCCCAGGCATGATGCAAAGGCAACTTCAAATAATCCTGCAATAATTAAGATAATCCAATTCATTTTTTAAGTTTCTTCCGGCAAAGTTCAGCATTTAAAAGCAATTTTACCTTTTAAATGAATATTTTCCTGTTAATGATTTTCAGAAACCCTTCCTTTTCAAGCTTTTTAATAGTCCGGATTACAGTTTCCACCCTCAACGCAGTTATGGAAGCTATATCTTTCCGTGTGAGCGGAACTTCAAATGAAAACTGCTCCTGGTTGGCGCTAAAACTTTTCTGATAGTTCAGTGCCCCTTTTATGCGGACATCAGGTCTCAGGGAAGTGTTATTTTCCAGCATGATGTACTTGAAATAGAGACGTTCGGATAGAAATTTATTGATGTCTCTCGAAATTTGGGTATTTTCATCCAGCAGCCGGATAAAATCACTTTTCGGAAGTTTCAGAACAGTGGTTTCTTCAAACGTAATGGCATTTACCGGGTATTTTTCGTCGATAAATAATAAAAGTTCACATACACTCAATCCTTTATTCAAAATCGCAAGAATAAGTTCTTTTCCGTCTTCATCGTAATGATTGAGTTTTATTCTGCCTTTTACGATCTGGTAATAATATTTCGGCGTGCTGCCCTCCTCGAAAATTACATATGAAGGATTCAGGTCTTCCACCTCCGCGCCGTAAGACATTAAGAGTTGTTCTTCAATTAACATAGAATATAAGGTTTTAATTGAACCGGGATATACCACAGTTTTACTTGTATGAAAATGAGATAGTCTTTATTGTGATTAAAAACATAAATATACATCTATATTTTTAAAAAAACTGTAGTTAATTATACATCATCTCGATGTGACTAACATCATAAAATGATTACTTATTATTTGATAAGTTTGAGATAACCAAATTTAAAATATATGAAAAAACTGATTCTCACAGCATGTGGTATAGCATTACTTACAGCGTGCACAAAATCCGAAACCCAGTACATTGACCAGGCCAACAAAGAACAAAGCGTAAACAACCGTGCTTCAGATACCATCAATACACTGGAACAGCGGTCGGATACAGTTCGGATGCAGGATAGTCTCAAGGATGTACGTACAGATAATGAGTAGTCAACTTTAAAAGTTTTGATATGATTCCAAAAGGAAAGCTTATTATGATCAGAAATACGGATGCTGTAAACGCTGAAAATAAAAAACAAACAGACGGGCATTTTTTTCTGCATCAGATATTTCAACTGTTATGCAGCCAAAAAGATGTGCCTATAGAGCTTATCAGTACAGCATCGGATCATAAAGAAAAGATCGAAAAAAAATATTCTGAAGAACTCCTGGCCGCAGGCTACCATAATTTTAACTTCCTGTATCTTGATCAGGAGAAGAATCAGGATGAAAAATTGTCGTCCAGGCTTATCGGGGCTAAAGTTGTAATATTTACCGACGAACAGCCCGAGCTTTGTGAAGTGCTGAGAGACTCTTCCATCCTTAAGCTCTTATACCGCAAATATCTTTTGGAAGAAGATTTTACCGTTGCCGGTATTAATGTTGGTGCCATGTGCATTTCAGGCATTTTTATGAAAGATTCGGGAGTGAACGATGGACTGGGCTTTATCAATACCTGTATTATCGATACCCGTTTTGACCATAAAACCCGGTTTAAAAACCTCATTAAAAATGTTATTCTGAATAATGAATATTTCGGTCTCGGCCTGAGTGAAAATACGGCTCTTATCATCGAAGAAGGTACCAAAGTGCTTTGTAAAGGAAGCGGTTCTGTAATGCTTGTCAATGCAAGAAATGTAAAAAAAATCAATGCCCGAGAATTTGATAAAGGAAATACAATGTTTGTAAAAAACCTGAAGGGACACATTCTTGTAGACGGATGCATGCTGAATCTCACAAACGGCGAAGTTATCAATACCGGATACAAAGCTTCAGTCAGTAACTAACACAGTTTATGAGATGGTAAAAGGACGATTATTAATCATAGGAGGTAAGGAAGATAAAGACGGTAACCATTCACAGATGGAAGACAGGAACAGGGATTTTTCACCCCGTGAAATTCTGAAGCTTCTTACTGCATCAAAAGACGACCGTATCGAGGTTATTACAGCAGCCAGTTCTGAGCCTGAAAGCATGCGTGAAACCTATACCAAAACATTTAATGAAATAGGATATTCCAACTTCGACTTTTTGGATATCTGCGATGATCAGTTGCATACAGATTATCAGTTTAAAAGAGTCTCGGCTGCAAAAACCGTATTTTTTACAGGTGGTGACCAGGCGAGGATTTACGAGAAATTAAAACAATCTGCATTACGCAACCTTCTCAAAGAAAAATATACCAATGAGAAAGATTTCACAATTGCAGGAACAAGTGCGGGAGCGATGTGCATACCCGAAATTATCATTATGGAAGCCGAAAACGGTGAAGCAATGCTCGAGCATGATATCGAACTGAATTCTGGGCTGGGATTTATCGATAACTGTATTATCGATACCCATTTTATACATCGGGCAAGATTTGGGAGACTGGCGCATGCTGTTATTCTCAATCGTCATTACTGGGGAATAGGTCTGGGTGAAGATACCGCACTGCTTATTGAAGAAGGGGCTAAGGCAACCTGTCGCGGATCAGGAATGGTATGGCTGCTGAATGCAGAAAATATCGGGCAGACGAATATTAATACCGCAGAAGAAGGATCTCCCGTTTATGCCGAAAACCTAACGATACATATATTAACCGATAACTGTATGTTTGATTTTAATAAAAAAATCTTTAAAGGTGCAGAATAGAAATTTAGATCAGAGATGCTTAGCAGGAACGCTTACGGCTTGCTAAGTTCAATTCAAAAATAATAAACCCCTGTAAAATACAGGGGTTTAAAATTTGAAAGTATATATTTAAGTGAAAAAGTGTTGCCAGTAAATATTCAAACACCGTGCCGTGAATTATAATTTTTGAAGAAAATTTCTGAGTTAATTTTAATTTTCAATTAAAATAATTTCTAAAATATTGATTTAGTGGAATAAATATTGCTTCGTCTTTTAAAATTTTTTTCAATGTTAAATTATATTCATAATAATGAGACCTGCACACGGATAATCATGAAAATATGAGTGGTTTTCGGAATATTGTGAGTATTTTTGATGCTGAACTAAATATAATTAATTATTGATTTTTATATTTCTATGATCTTAATTGTTGATGATAACCAGAGCAACCTCTATTCACTGAAAAAATTGCTGGAATCAAAAGATTTCCAGGTGGATACGGCTGACTCCGGGGAGGAAGCGTTGGGAAAAGCATTAAAGAATGATTATGCCTTAATTATTTTAGATGTACAGATGCCCGATATGGATGGCTTCGAAGTAGCTGAGACTCTCGCAGGGTACAGCAAAACGAAAGAAGTACCTATTATATTTCTGTCTGCGGTAAATACCGAGAAGAGATTTATTACTCGGGGCTACGCTTCAGGAGGTAAAGATTATGTGACAAAACCCGTAGATCCGGAGATTCTTATGCTGAAAGTGAAAACTTTCTACAGCCTTCAGGAGCAGAATCTCGCGATGAAAAAAACGCAGCAGAGTCTGGAGCTTGAAGTAAAAGGAAGAAGGGAATCTCAGGTCACCATGAAGTCACAGATCGACCATTTTCACCTTATGCTGGAATCATTGCCCCAGATCGCCTTCACTCTGAATGAAGAAGGAACTGTGGATTTTGTAAACTGCAAATGGTATCAATATTCCGGATCTGCAGAACAGTTCCCGGAAACCCATCCCGATGATTTCAACATTAAAGAAGAACTGGACCGTTGCAGAAAAAAAGAAACCGCTCTGGAACTTGAAGTGAGAATCAAAAATGTGGAGTCCGGAAACTACCGTTACCATCTTCTTCGGGTGACTCCGGTGTATGATGGAGATCTGATTAAAAACTGGGTGGGAACCTTTACAGATATCGACGATCAGAAAAAAGTAGAAAAGGAAAAGGATGAATTCCTGAGTATTGCGAGCCATGAGCTTAAAACTCCTTTAACCAGTATCAAAGCATATGTTCAGCTGCTGGAAAGAAAACTCAAGCTCGATAAAGAAAGTGCTGAAGCAGGTTTTGTAACCAAAGTTCAGGACCAGATCGAAAAGCTTAATACCCTTATTACCGATTTGCTCGATGTTTCCAAAATAGAAAACGGCAAGCTGAAAATCACCAAAAAACCAACCAATCTGGAAAGCGTCATCAGCAATGCTATCGACACGATTCTCCAGACTCATGATGAAAACCGTGTGAAAATAAAGCGCGACGGTATAAAACCAGACATTCTTATTCCGCTGGACGAAATCCGTATTGAGCAGGTTTTAATCAACTTTTTAACAAACGCCATTAAATATTCTCCTAAAAACAATCAGGTAATCGTTACTACTTTTGTAGATGAAGAAGAGCAGGAAGTAAAGGTAAACGTCACCGATTTCGGAATCGGTATACCCGATTTTAAGCAGGAAGCTGTTTTCCGTAAATTCTATCGTGTTGAAGAATCTTCCCTGCAGTTTCAGGGGATGGGAATAGGATTATTCATCTGTTCGGAAATCATTAAGCAGCATCATGGAAGTATTGGTGTTTCCAGTAAAGTAGACGAAGGATCTACATTTTATTTCACATTACCATTAAACTAATTTTCAATGCCGAAAAAAATTATAAGAAATCTTCAGTTTGGAGTAGGGCTTTCATTAGTAATCCTGATTGCGAGTTCCGTTGCATCTTATGTGAGCATCCAAAAACAGATGGACAACCGCGAGAGCCTTTCCAGGAGCAGGAGGTCCATTACTGCCGTAAAAGATGTTTTAATTTCGTTATTGGACGCAGAAACAGGAAACAGGGGGTATCAGCTTACCGGAAGGGAAAATTTTCTCGATCCGTTTAACCGAAGCCTTATTGAGTTTCCAAAGGCAATAGAACGGGCCAAAAACCTTGATATTACAGATGACAACCAGATCAGGAGACTGCACGAGCTGGAAAGAAATGTCAATACAAATATTTCAAACCTCAAACATTTTGTAGACAACAGAAAAAAGGGAGTTGTCATGAGCCAGCAGCAGGTTCTTATGAGCAAAGCATATATGGACAGATGCCGCAAAATTGTTCAGGAATTTGTACAATACGAAGAGGTTCAGCTTGCTATTAAAAATAAAGATCTCAACAGATCATCCAATACGACGGTTTTATTCATTATATTTTCTGCTATTGCCGCTATTGTGGTCACCACATTCTTTTATTTAAAATTAAGAGCAGATCTTATCAGAAGAGATAAACTGGAAAAAGCGCTTCAGGCTAAAGATATTGAGATCAGCAAAAGAGTAAGTGCGATTCAGCAGATTGCGAACAGAGTAGCCAACGGAGATTACAGCCAACGGGCAACAGATACCTCTCAGGACGATCTTGGAGATCTTGCAGAATCGCTTAACCATATGACTGAATCACTGAAAATTTCTTTCGATAAGATCAATGCCAGCGATTGGCGCCAGAAAGGGCTTGCGTTACTCAACGAATCCCTTATGGGAAACAAATCCGTACAGGAAGTTTCGGATAATGCCCTTCACCAGATCATTGAATACGGAAAATGCATCAATGGGTCTCTTTATCTTTATGATGAAGGAATACTGAAGCTGAAAGCAGCTTTCGGCCTGGAAAACAATATGAAAAAGTTCTTTGAACCTGGAGAAGGCATGGTAGGACAGACTTTCATCAGTGAAAAAACACAGGTCTATAACAATCTGCATGAAGATGATTTTGTAGTAACATTTTCGAGCAGTACGATAAAAATTTACGGAATATTACTGCTGCCTGTTTTTGCAGACGGAAACGTTATCGGTGTCCTTGAATTGGGATCTACCAATAATTTTGACGAAAGCAGGATTGATTATTTCATTGAATGTACAAGAAATATCGGGGTAGCTTTAAATGCGGCAAAAAGCCGTGAAAAAGAACAGCAGCTTCTTGAGGAAACCCAGGCGCAGTCTGAAGAACTGCAGGTACAGCATTCTGAACTGGAAAACCTCAACACGGAACTTGAAGCCCAGACACAAAAGCTTCAGGCTTCAGAAGAAGAATTGAAAGTACAGCAGGAAGAACTCATGCAGGCTAATGCCGAGCTGGAAGAAAGATCAAGGCTGCTGGAAGAGAAAAACCATCTGATTGCAGAACGCAACAGTGAGATTCAGAAAAAAGTGGAAGAGCTTGCTTTAAGCACAAAATATAAATCGGAATTCCTCGCAAATATGTCTCATGAATTGCGTACCCCGCTTAATTCAATTCTTCTTTTATCGCGTCTGATGGCTGAAAATCCGGAAGAAAATCTAAGTGAAGATCAGATCGAGTCAGCCAAGGTTATTCAAAGTTCAGGAAGCAGTCTGCTTACCTTAATTGATGAAATTCTTGATCTCGCCAAAATAGAATCCGGGAAAATGACACTGGAATATCAGGATGTAGAAATCAATGATATTGTTAAAGATTTGAAAAATCTTTTTAATCCGGTATTCCAGGAAAAAAGACTTCAGTTTAATGTGCAGATTGATAATGAGCTGAACAGCGCAATTGAAACCGATCGTTTAAGAGTAGACCAGGTTTTGAGAAACTTATTGTCAAATGCTTTGAAATTTACCACCGAAGGAAGCATTGATTTACATATCAGAAAGGACGGGAAGAAGAAAGACTTTATTGTATTCTCTGTAAAAGATACAGGAATTGGTATTGCGGAAGACAAGCAGAGAATTATTTTCGAAGCATTCCAGCAGGCAGACGGTTCTACCAGAAGAAAATTTGGCGGCACCGGTCTGGGGTTATCTATCAGCCGGGAAATCGCAAGGCTTCTGGGTGGTGAGCTTACTTTGGAAAGTAAAGTGAATGAAGGAAGCGAATTCTGTCTTAGTATTCCGGTAAGAGCAATTACTGAATCTGAAATCGCACCAATGGAAACCGATCAGGATCTCGTGGAAATCATCCGCGAAGATGTTGAGGAAATAAAAAATATCCTCGATGATGGGGAAGAAGAGTATTATAATACAATCAATTCTCTTGAAATTCCAGACGATGTAGATGATGACAGGGAAAATATTAAAGATGGCGACAGAGTAATCCTTATCATTGAGGATGATACCAATTTTGCTAAAGCGCTTTTAAAATATGCCCGTATGCAGAATTATAAGGCTGTAGTAGCTGTAAGAGGTGATCATGGTATTTCTGCAGCATTACAGTACCGTCCTCTTGCTATTTTACTGGATGTGCAGCTCCCGGTAAAAGACGGGTGGCAGGTAATGGATGAACTTAAATCAAATCCTGAAACCAAACATATTCCGGTGCATATGATGTCGGTACTGCATGTTAAAAAAGAAAGCCTGATGAAGGGAGCTATTGACTTTATTAATAAGCCGGTAGCCCTGGACCAGATGACCGAAGTTTTCAGAAAAATTGAAGAAGTGCTCAGCAAGTCTCCGCAGAAAGTACTCATTGTTGAAGAAAATGAGAAACATGCCAGTGCGCTTTCTTATTTCCTTGGTAATTTCAACATCTCGTTATCGGTGCAGAACAATGTAGAGGACAGTGTAAAAGCACTGACTACCGATCATGTAGACTGTGTGATTCTTGATATCGGATCTTCAAAAGGAAATGGATACGAAATCATTGAGTCCATAAAGAGTTATGAAGGCCTGGAAAACTTACCGATTATCATATTTACGGAACGGAATTTGTCTAAATCAGAAGAATTGAAAATAAAGCAGTATGCAGATTCTATCGTAGTAAAAACGGCACATTCTTATCAGAGAATTCTGGATGAAGTAGGCTTGTTCCTTCATTTGGTTGAAGAAAAAAACAATTCTCTTGAAACCGTAAGAAGTAAAACCCTGGGATCCTTGACCGAAGTATTAAGCGGTAAAAAAATACTGATCACCGATGATGATGTAAGGAATATATTTTCACTCACAAAAGCACTCGAAAAATATAAAGTAGAAGTAGTGGTGGCCATGGACGGAAAGCATGCCTTGCAGCAGATTAAAGAACATCCGGACGTAGACGTTATCCTGATGGATATGATGATGCCGGAAATGGATGGCTACGAAACCATAAAGCAGATCAGGAAAATGCCGATGTTTACGAGACTTCCGATTATTGCCATCACTGCAAAATCAATGATCGGGGAACGTGAAAAGTGCATTACTGCCGGAGCTTCGGATTATATTTCGAAACCGGTGGATATCGATCAGCTATTATCTTTACTTAGAGTTTGGTTATATGAAATGTAAACAGCTAAAATTCTGATGAATAAAAAAGTTTTAATTGTGGACGACGATCCGCGAAATATATTTGCCTTAAGGCTCACCCTGAAATCCCGTGGATATCAGATTGAAAGCTGTACAATGGCTCAGGAAGCTATTGATATACTAAATAAAGACAATCAGTTTACCGTCGTCCTCATGGATATGATGATGCCGGAGATGGACGGTTATGAAGCCATCAGGATTATAAAAAGTACTCCTTCTATCAGTGAAATCCCTGTAATTGCCGTTACGGCGCAGGCTATGCCGGAAGACCGCCAGAAATGCCTGGATGCCGGAGCATACGACTATGTATCAAAACCGATAGATGTGGATCAGTTAATCAATGCCATAGAAAAATTACCGTAAATGCTGGAACCTAGTATCATAAAAGATGAAGAGGTAGAATACTTGATTAAAGATGTTTATGATATGTATGGCTACGATTTTTCCGAGTACAGCAGAGCGTCTTTTAAACGCAGGGTAAATCGTATCTGCCTCATAGATCGCTTCACCAGCTTTGCAGAGCTGCGGTACACCATTCTGAATGACCCGGAATATCTGAAGCGTTTTATAGAAGAAATTACAGTGAACGTTACCGAAATGTTCCGCGATCCGTTATTCTTTAAAGCCTTAAGAGAAAAGATACTGCCCCAGCTGGGAACGTATCCGTTGATAAGAATCTGGGTGGCCGGATGCTCTACCGGAGAGGAAGCGTATTCCATAGCTATTCTCCTCAAAGAAGCCAATCTTTATCATAAATCACTCATCTACGGAACAGATTTGAATCCTTCGGTGCTGGAAACGGCAAGATCCGGAGTTTTCCCTTTACAACAGATGAAATTATACTCGGAAAATTATATTTTATCCGGCGGAAAAAAAGACTTTTCGGATTATTATACGGCCAATTATGACAGCGTGAGATTTGATAAAAGCTTACAGGAGAAGCTGATTCTATCTACACATAACCTTGTTTCAGACAGCTCTTTCAACAGTTTTCAGCTGATTGTATGCAGGAATGTACTGATCTATTTTGACCGTGGCCTGCAGGAAAGAGTGTTCCGTTTATTTGATAACAGTCTGGAAAATTTAGGTTTTTTAGCATTAGGTGCGAAAGAAACACTAAGATTTTCTAAATTAGATGAAAATTATCATCAGGTTGATGATCAGAGGATCTGGAAAAAATTGGATCACAATTAATGATATCGAACAAAGAAAATAGTAAAGCAGAATTAATAGTTATCGGCGGCTCCGCAGGAAGTCTTAAGGTTATTCTTGAAATGATTAAAAATTTAGATGATCATATCAATGTTTCTGTATTGCTGGTGCTGCACAGAAAAGCACATTCTACCAATATCCTTCAGGCGCTCCTTCAGCAGCTGTCGCCTTTGGAAGTTGTGGAAATAGATGATAAAACGGAAATTCAAAGCAATAAAATATACATTACCCCCGCAGATTATCATCTTCTTTTCGAAAATAAAAAAGTAATGTCGCTGGACAGTTCGGAAAAAATGAACTATTCCCGTCCGTCGATTGATGTTACCTTTAAGTCTGCTGCTGAGATATATGGCGAAAGCCTTATTGGCGTACTTTTGTCCGGTGCTAATGCAGACGGCGTTGAAGGCCTGGAATACATCAAAAAAAATAATGGAAGGGTATGGATTCAGGATCCTGAAACGGCAGAAGTAGATTATATGCCCCGCCATGCTGTAGAAGCAGTAAAATATGACAAGATCATTAAGCCCCATGAACTCGCCGCATATATTAATCAATTATAAATAAAAGTAAATCCCTAACAACTAAGTAAAAATATGAACAAAAAGAAAATCCTGATTTTTGATGACGACACTACGATTCTTGAAGTGATCAGCATCATTTTTGAAGAAAATGGTTATCAGGTGGAAATTTCGGAAACTTCGCACGATATTCTGGAAAGAGTGGCTCAATATAAGCCCGATGTTATTCTTATGGATAACTGGATTCCTAAAATCGGCGGGGTAGAAGCAACAAAACTTCTGAAAAATCATGAAGACTTCAAACACATTCCAGTCATTTATGTAACGGCAAATAACGACATTGTAGCGCTTGCCAAGCAGGCTCAGGCAGATGATTATGTCGCTAAACCATTCAATCTTGAAGATCTTGAAGAAAAGGTGGCCAATTTTTTACAGTAAAAAATGACAAAAATCTACACTATTCAGTAAAAAATAATCCCGGTATCAGATACCGGGATGTTCTTATTTATACCATTTGAATTTGCTGGGAATCATTTCCTCTTAAAGATTTTATCCTTTCCAGAATAAAGTCCATACTGCATTTCTCATTGTTGATCTCGGTAATTATTGAGGTCAGAAACAATTTCAACCCCGGTTTCGATAATATTTTTTTCGTAAAAGTAGGAGCAACAATTGTTTTCTTAGAAACTAAATTTTCTGTGAGGGCATATTCTTTTTCCAAATCGATGTCTATATCAAACTGAGATTTAACAGATATCGTTAAATATTTTTTGATCATTCTTTTTATTTCCGGGTTTTGTGTCATCTTAGTATTTTTTTATATCATATAAAATATCTGTGCCACAAATCATCATATAATCATATTTAGCATTTTATTATGATAAATGATATAATGCTTAAAATGAAAAACGGATAATGAGCATTATGCTTCATTATCCGCCAGCTAAAATAAGGATTATGGTTATTTTCCGCCGCCACCGTTTTTCTCAACATCGGTTTTGGTATTTTCTTTTACTTTCTGATTTCCGAAACGCTTTACAAAAGAAATAGATGCACCGTACCAGTCCCACTTAGAAGAGCTTCTTACAAAGCCCTGCTGGTTGTAGGTAGTAGCATCATAATTCGGACGCTGGAAAATATTCATCAGCTGAAGGCTGACTTCCATCTGTGTTTTCGGGAATATTTTGGTTGCTGAAATATTATGAAACACATTCGCTCTGTTAGTGGTGGAATTCCCATTATTCTGGTTTGATATTTCCACCCAGGCACTCAGGTTAATATTTTTATTAAAAAGATTAGTATACGACAGGTTGGTAGAAGCACTCAGATAACTGATGTACGCATTGCTTTTGATCCCGTTTTTTGCGTTAAAATCGCTGTTGTCAATATAATACCATCCGAGGCCGAGATTTACGGTAAATTTATTCTTAAAAAACGTCTGGTTGGTATTTGCATAAAGATAATATTTATGAACTTTCCCGGTAAAGTTGGAAGGTTGGGTAATATTAATTGTTTTCTCTTTGCCATCCACAAGAATATTTTCTTTAAGATAATCTGTCCAGTAATCCTGATCCGTGAACATATACCTTGCAGAGATAAAATATTTCTTCAGGATTCCGAGTTTCATATAAAGCCTATCACTGGGATTAGGATTCAGCTCAATATTTCCCCTGCTGTAAATTCCGTCTGTATTTGGGGTCATAAACGGGTTGAATTCTGCGTACCATGGTCTCCAGATATTTCGGTTATAGGTTAAACTTAGATCATATTTGTCGGAGAATGTATATTTCACCAAAATATTAGGAAGAAAACTTCCGTATCCGTCTTTTCTGGATGCACCTCCGATATCCTGACGAATTCTGTAATCAATATATTCATAACGAAGCCCGATTCTGGTTTCCAGCTTTTTAAAAAATGTTCTGCTATAGTTGGCGTATAGCGAGGTAATCTGATCTTCATAATGAAAAACGTCATTAGAGCTCAGACCGCTCAGCATACTGCCGTATAAATTATTAGGAATTACATTATTATTGAAATTTACTTTACCGCCGACTTCAAAACTGGCACCGCTTTTTCCTAGGGGTTGTGTATAGTCGATCTTTGCATAATAATTCCTGTTTTCTGTGTCTGTGATTACTCCAAGATCCTTTGTAGATGATCCTTCGGAAACGGAGAAAATATTATTGATAAAGTAGCTGTCTTCAGACTGGCCGTAGTAATTGGTACCCAGGTTCACATCCAGAATCTTATTCTTTTCTTTGTCATACCATTTGTAAAATATGTTGGTTCCTAAATTACGGTTGAGCCCGGTTGAGTTCTGATTTTGCTCATATGAACTGTCAAAAATATTGTTGATAAAATCTTTTCTGTCTGCTTCGGAATTGGAAGTAGAATTACTCTGATAATATTCCAGGATAACGCCCACGGTGTTTTTGTTATCAATCTCAAATTCTGAGGTGGAAGAAACCGAAGGGCTTTTGCTTCTGCCGATCATATAGCTGTCGATCTGGTTGGTAGAATTGTCATCATACCAGGTATAAAAGCTGGAGTTCTTCTGAACGTAGGTATTGTCACTATAGCTCCCGATAAGAGTCTGCGTAAAGTTTTTCTTGTGATAATTCAGGTTAAAATTGGTGTACTGGGAATTTTTTGTGTTCTGCCTGTTATTCAGCGTTATGCTTCCTTTCATCCCTTCATCATCGCGCTTTTTAAGAACAATGTTAATAACGGTTCCGGTTGCCTCATAACGGGAAGACGGGCTTGTAATTACCTCTATCTTCATGAGATTATCTGCCGGAATGGTTTTTAAATATTCTTTCAGCTCCTTTCCTGTAAATACAGATTTCCTGTCGTTAATGTATACTGTTACAGATTCTCCCTCTGCCTTTATTGCATCATTATTGTCAATACTTACCAGTGGGGTCATTCTCAAGACATCCCAGGTTGTATTTCCTGCAAGAATCGAACTGTTGGCAACATTGAAAACAGTACGGTCTACCTTAGATTCCACAGTGGGTTTTCTTACCGTTACGGTTACTCCTTCAATTTCCTTTTCATTCGTTTTTATGGTGTCTTTTTCTGTTTGTGCAAATGTAAAAATGCCTGCCAGTAAGGCGATCGGTATTAAAATGGTTTTCATTTAAAACTAGGTTTTACATATAAGACACCTTAGTGTGGGTTATTGTTACATCGCTAGAATTAATTCTACCACATATTTTATAAAAAAATTAAAGATGTAAAAGATCCAGAACGATTGATGTTGTCTGTATTAAAATAAGGATTCTTATTAAACATCTCATTACATACTTGTTATAGTAATAAAATAATAACCTCAAAAAGAGGTGCTGTTCAAAGGTAAAGTTTGAATTAAATTTTTTGAATAATTTAAAATAAAATGAAAGACAGATGAATTGCAGTAAAAACATCGGCCGAAATATCATCCATTGTTCTTATAAAAAGTTTTTGAATAACACTTACATGAATCATCATTAAAAAATATCTTATTTTTGCTGAAATTAGGATGGCCATGAAGAACGCGATCAGCTGGACTCTCGTTTTATTTCTTCTTATATCAGTTTTAAACAATTGTCTCAACAATTCGGTGAAAAAAGAAGTCCGGGAGCATACTGTTTTTATGGATAATCTGAGAAAGTTGTATTCCTCAGGAGACCCTTCAAAATGGCCAAAACCGATTCTTGATCCCGAGTCTGTTCCTACGTTTGCTGAGATCGGCCATCTGCCGGAAACTCCTTTTCCTTCCGACAATCCTTATTCTGCTGAAAAAGAATTATTGGGTAAAACATTGTTCTTTGACCCCCGTCTTTCCAGGTCGGAGCAGATTGCCTGTGCTTCATGCCACGATCCGGAATTGGGATGGTGCGACAGCAGAACATTTTCCTTTGGCCACGACCGGCAGTTGGGAGTCCGGAATGCAATGAGTATTATTAATACGGCTTATGCTAAAAATTTGTTTTGGGATGGACGCGCCGGTTCGTTGGAGGTGCAATCTAAAATGCCGATCGAAGACCAGCGGGAAATGAATGGCCATATGGATCTGGCGGCCGGTAAAATTGCTGCGGTAAAAGGATATCAGATCTTATTTGAAAAAGCCTTTGGCGATAAAACCGTTACAAAAGAACGTATTGCAAAAGCAATTGCTACCTTCGAAAGAACAGTAAAAAGTTCTGCAAGCAAATTTGATCAGTTTATTGACGGCAAAGCAGATGTTTATAATGATGATGAACTCATGGGGCTGCATCTTTTCAGAACCAAAGCCCAGTGTATCAATTGCCATAATTCCGGGTACTTTTCCAATAATACATTCGAGAATATCGGTACCGCTTTACTGGGCGAAAAAGGAGAGGACCTGGGAAGATATATTGTGACAAAAAATCCTGATGATGCAGGAAGATTCCGTGTTCCGGGACTGCGCGAAGTATCCCGTACGGGGCCTTACTTGCATAACGGATCAATGACTACATTACAGGAAGTCATACAGTTTTACAGCAAAGGAAATCCTGAATATTCCCAAAAACGGGCTACAGTACATGAAGGTATACTGCTGAAATCTGAAAAATCCGGAATGGTGCGGATGCTTGAATTATCCGACAGGGAAGTCGCACAACTGGAAGCCTTTCTGAAAACTTTATCTTCTAAACCCGAAAAGGTAATCCTCCCGGAATTGCCAAAATAAAAAAGCAGCCGTACAAAATTGTAAAGCTGCCTCCCCTAAGATTAATTTACTAATTGTAATTTTTTAACTATATATATTTTGCTTCTTCTTTGAGAAAAGAGAGCACTCCCCGAAGAGGGAGCGTCTCTCACATAAAATATTCCCTTTACTTTTTATTGATGCCATTCAGCATTTCACTGCTAATGGATGATTGTCTTGAGTAAAATTAATTATTAAGAATAATATATTAGCTAAATTGATTTAATTAAGCAAAAAATACTTTTAATCAAACTAACTAAAGAATAAAATTCTTTATATTTGATACTGTAACTCTATTTAAAGAATATTATTCTATGGACCATCTCGACGATAAGGATTTGCAGCTGCTCAGATTGCTTCAAAACGATTCAAAACTGACTGTAAAAGAACTTGCAAAAGAAGTCAATCTTTCACCATCTCCTGTTTTTGAAAGAGTAAAGAGGCTTGAGCAGGAAGGGTATATTAAAAAATATGCGGCCATCCTTGATGCCGAAAAGCTTAATCTTGGCTTCACAGTATATTGTCAGCTAAAATTAAAAAGCAATGACAGCTATCTTGCCGTGGAATTTGAAAGAGAAATCCTGGAAATCGAAGAAGTGGCAGAATGCTACAGTATTTCAGGAGATTTTGATTTCCTGCTCAAAGTATATGTAAAAGATATGAAGCAGTATCAAAACTTTGTTTTCAATATTCTTGGAGCCGTACCTTCCATCGGAAGTACACACAGTACTTTTGTGATGGCTCAGGTAAAAAATACGCACGGACTGACGATTTAAAACAATTCACCATAATGCCAAGAATTACCGCAAAAATAAAGAGACTCCAATTTTGAAGTCTCTTCATCGTATCATATGAAAAAGTAATGTTATCTCAAATAAGAAAATTTTAATAAAAGATTTTTCTGTTTTCTATTCTCACAAGGTTGCTGTTGTGCATTTTTTTTATGGTTCTTATCACCGTTTCCACACGGAGGCCGGTAAGATTGGCAAGCTGCTGCCTGGTAAGCGGAACCTGAAAAGAATATTTATGGTCGTTACTGCTGCCTTTCAGGCAATCCATCACGGTTTTGATCTTAAATATAGGATCGGAAGAAGAAATATTGAAAAGCATAATATACTTGTTGTACAGAATATCCGCAAGACACTGGAACATCTTTGAAGAAACTTCAGGATTATTCTTCAAAAGATTGATAAAGTCCCGTTTCGGCAGCTTCAGGATTTTGCACGGTGTTTTGGCAGTAGCATTGGTAGGATAAAGTTTGTCATCAAATAAAAATGATTCTCCGAAGCTCTGCCCCTCTGTAAGAATGTTTTGGGTAAATTCTTTGCCGTCTTCATGATAATTGTTAAGCTCTACAATACCGCTGGCAATCTGATAATAAAACTTAGGCATATTTCCTTCATGAAAAATCGTTTCGTTGATTTCATAGGTTTCGTAAAACCCTCCGTATGCTCGTAATAAATCTTCACTAATTATCATATATTAAATATTATAGTTCAACAATGAATTTTAGTTGAATGCGTTTTAATAAAATCAAATAACAAACCACAAATGAGAAACATTGGTAAAAAAAATACCACATTTATGCGCTTTTTTCAAAGTTTTCAGGATAAATGATAAAAAAAAAGAGGCCTTTAAAAAAGACCTCCTGATAATATCTGAACTTTGCGTTTACATTGCTTTGCTGTTAAGGTTGGTATCGGCTACTTTAGTCAACAGTTCATCACATTTTTTTTCTTCATTTAATGTTTCAAGAAGATTTTTAAGGCAATCTTCTTCCTGCAGTACTTTTGCAAATGCAGCAAGCGTTCCGTATGTTGCAATTTCATAGTGTTCTACTTTTTGTGCTGCAGCAATGATTCCGGCATCTCTTACAGTTCCGGGTTCAGTTTCTTCGATAATGCTTTTTGCCTCATCAAGAAGTCCCTGCATAGCATCACACTTTTTAGCCTGCGCTTTTTTGCCCAGTGCCTTAAAACATTCTTCAAGTCTTACCACCTGATTTTCTGTTTCTGCCAAATGATTCTCAATAGATGTTTTCAGCTGTTCATCTGTAGCATTTTTCATCATTGTAGGTAAAGCTTTTACCAATGCTTTCTCTGCCCAGTAAATATCTTTTAACGAATCTTCAAAAAGATCTTTCAGTTCTTTAGCTGCACTTTTTTTAGCCGGAGTTTTTGACGCTGATCTTGAAGATGCTTTAGAAGCCGTTGTTTTAGAAGAAGTGGTTTTGGAAGGAGTTGTTTTAGAAGCCGTAGCCTTTGCTGCTGTTTTTTTAGCTGCTGTTTTAGTTTCCATAATAAATTATTTAGTGATTATTGATTGGTGATGAATCTGCAACTATAAGACCATCTTTGTACAAAACGCTTTTGTGTGGTATCTAAATATTTTTGAATAAAAGAAAAAGGTGTTGAAACAACGAGGTTATAAGTATGTATTAAACAGCGAAATAAAAAATATCTGTGGCTATAAGACCTAAATGACAGACTTATATTAATATAAAGAATCTGACTCATCAATATTAAAGAGCCAGAAAATGTAAACGAAGCGGAGAACAATTAACATTGACTTAAGTCATTAAAAATCAAGAAGGCCTTCGGCAAGCAGCTTCCACTGTATCTTTGAAATACCGAGCATTCCACCTGCGGCAATCATTAAATTTCTTACTTTATCAAAAAAACCGGCGTTAAAATTAGGTTTTTCATTCCTGGCGTAAACTCCTACTTTTAAGATATTGCCTTCTTTAGCGATCATAATATTTGATGTTGCCGAACGGCTGTAAAAATGGGCGATTTGTCCCTTTGGCTGATTAGGATCTTTTGATGGTCTGCACGAAATGATATACGATTCGAAATGGTTTATTTCTCTGTGGGCAATATTGGCAATTTCTACCCAGTCATAACCATCCGCCTCCTGACTGCCCGGGCCAGGAATGCCGATTCGTATGAAATCTCCCCGTTGAGGCATCCTATCAACCGGCTGCCCGGATTCACTAAAATGTTTAAATTCAGCTGATGCCTTCCCGCAATAGTCTTTCCATTTATTAATAGAGAAAAAACGTTTTTTGAGAATTTCAAATTGGGCATCCGTTTCGGTATCTTTATATTGTTTTGTACTTTCAGTATCATGAAATCCGCCGCTTTTCTGGACGGGAACTCCCGGAATATTTTTCGCTTTCATACGATCATCTTGTTGGTGTTTAACAAATATAATATTTATAACATAAAAATCTTATGAGCATAATCACAATAACACGATTTCACAGTTGAGTGTAATCATAGTTTTTATTAATTTTATTTTCGATATTCGTTCAGATCAAACGAATAAGCGTAAAGTTTTATAAATTATGAATGGAGTAATCATACAGTATTTCCATTGGTATTACCAGGGTAAACTTTGGAATGAATTTGCACAAAATACTGAATATTTAAAAAGTCTCGGAATCACGGCAGCATGGCTTCCGCCGGCTACAAAATGTAACCTGGGGCTGGAAGGAAGAGGCTATGATGTGTACGACCTGTATGACCTGGGTGAGTTTGATCAGAAAGGCGGAATACCTACACGATACGGAACAAAGGAAGAATATATAAATGCTATTGAAAAAGCGCATGAGCAGGGGATTGCAGTATATGCCGACATTGTTCTTAATCACAGAATGGGAGCTGATGAAAAGGAGAATATTAAAGTTCATCAGGTCGATGAGGATGACCGTAACAAAATTATTTCTGATACTTTTGAAGTAACGGCACAGACAAAATTTACCTTTCCGGGAAGACAGGGGAAATACTCGGATTTTATATGGGATTACCACTGTTTCTCAGGTATAGATATCGTTGAGAAAGACGGTAAAGAAATAACCGGCATTTTTAAAATTCATAACGAATATGGTACCGATTGGACAGATGCCGTAAGCCATCAGTTGGGAAATTACGATTATCTTATGGGAGCGGATGTAGAATACCGGAATCCTCATGTAATCCAGGAAATGAAAAACTGGATCAAGTGGTATCTGGAAACTACCAAAGCAGACGGATTGCGCCTGGATGCACTGAAACATCTGTCATCTGATTTTCTGAAAGAATGGATAACCTATATAAAAACAGAATTAAATCCTGACTGCTACGTTTTAGGTGAATTCTGGAAAGATGATGCCGAAAAGATCATTCGCTTTTCCGATAAAATGAATGATCTCATTTCCTGTTTTGACGCGCCTTTGCATTATAATTTTTTTAAAGCTTCGGAAGAAGGAAAAGACTATGATCTGAGCCGTATTTTAGAAGGCAGTTTCTTACAGGAAAGACCGGTTTTTTCGGTTTCCTTTGTCGAAAATCATGATACCCAGAAGCTGCAGGCTCTGGAGTCTACTGTCCTTGATTGGTTCAAACCGCTCGCCTATGCCATTATTTTACTGTCCGAAGATGCTTACCCATGCATATTCTATCCAGATCTTTTCGGAGCAGAATATACCGATACCGTAGACGGAAAAGAAGTGCATATTGTGATGCCTAAGATTGAAGCCCTTCCGAAGCTGCTTCTGGCCAGACAGCAGTTTGCAACAGGTGAGGAGATTAAATATTTTGATCATCCCAACTGTATTGCGTGGGTGAGAAAAGGCACCGGTCAAAAATTCGGCTGCGTGACCGTCATTTCAAACGGCGATGAAGGTTTTAAGGAAATAGATCTCGGAAAAGAAAATGCAAATTCAAAATTTAAAGATTTTCTCGGTCACAGAAAAGAAGAAATAACGACAGATGAAAACGGAAAGGCTGTATTTTATGCAGATCCCGGTTCAGTAAGTGTTTGGGTAAAAGCAGAGGAAATATAGAATTTCAAAAATGAATATTTTCAAATTTAAAATAATGCTTTCATCCGTAATAACAGGTTCTTCGTTACAATCATGGCAAGCCATTAAAAATATAAATAATATATTTGTAAGAAATAGACACTGAAAAATATTTTTATGGATGATATCAGGATGATTGTAACGGATATGGACGGTACTTTTCTCAACTCCGAACATAAGGTAAGCCCCGACTTTCCGGAAGTATATGAAGAGCTTAAAAAAAGAAATATTTTATTTGTGCCGGCCAGCGGAAGACAGATGATGGGAATTACCAAATATTTTGGAAATCTTGAAGGTGAAATGGCCTTTATTGCAGAAAACGGCGGTTACGTGATATACAGAAATGAGGAACTTTTTGCTGATAAAATGGAGCAGGAGCACATTAATGAAATTATAAAATCCATCCGCAATATTCCCGGAGCAAGAGCCGTTTTATCGGGAAAGAAAAAAGCCTATGTAGAAACCGATGAAACTGATTTCATTGAGTATATATCGCAATTTTATACCAATAATGAAAGGGTAGAAGATCTTACCTCCGAAAGTGATGACAGCATATTTAAAATTGCCATATATCATCCCGAAGGTTCCGAATTAAACGTTTATCCTTTTGTAAAGCATTTTGAAAAGTATGATTTGGAAGTCGTGGTTTCAGGGAAATTCTGGCTCGATATCATGAACAAGAATATCAATAAAGGAAATGCATTGGAGAAACTTCAGAGCGCACTGGATATATCACCTCAGCAAACCATGGCGTTCGGAGATTATATGAATGATATTGAAATGCTGAAGAACTCGAAATATTCTTACGCCATGAAGAATGCCCATCCTTCGGTAAAGGAAGCAGCCAGTTTTGAAGCATGTTCCAATGATAATTTTGGAGTGCTCAAGATCATCAAAAATTATTTGAATAAAAATTAATAAATAAATAAAAAGAAGCTGTTTCAAATTTGAAACAGCTTCTTTTCTGATTGGAAAATATATTATAATTAAGATTCGGTGCCTACTAATCCGTAGTTCATTGTTGCCGGCTCTTTACCGAACAGACAAGAGAAGATATTCTGAAATTCATGAATATACTTACATCTGATCGAATTTCCGTAGATTTTCAATCCATCTACAATTTTTCTTGAGCTAAGGTCAAAATCGTATTTGATAAAAGCTTCCGGTCTTTCGTATCTGATGCACTGATCGGAGCTGTAGGTTCTTGAAAAACCGAATTTTTCAAGCCACTCTTCAGTAATCTGGATCGGCTTTATAGATTTTGCCGGAACAGAGAAACTGTGAATGTCATTTTCTATTTTCACAAAATAATCTTTTTCATTATCCTGGAAGATCTCAGTAATATTATAAATCTGATTTCTGTACTCTACTAAGTTTTTGATTTTTAGATCTGCAACGTTCATGATATTTTGTGTGTTTGAGTTATTATTCAAAATTGGGTGAATGTGTTGTTTTAATATTTACAAATACTATGCCTTATGTTTTGAATAATATTTCATTATAGCATTCAATCTAATATTTTTTAATCTTAAAACAGCCGTAAAGCTCCCTTCTACAGGCAGATTAACAATATAAATATTAATTCCTTAAAGTTAAAAACGTGGTACATGTGTGGTACGTAGAAATTTAATGTTTTTTTAATTTGTCAAATTTAGGTGATATATAAATTTACGATATATAAAGCTCTTCGCATATTTATATTTTTCTTAATGCAGATTTTTACAGGAAATCAGTAAATTTATTTTCTTAAAATCGTTGAATGATACAAAACTTTCCATTTTATCTGGTACTGATTATTATTATTGTCCTTCTAATAATGCTGGCTAATAAAATTAAGGTAGCCTATCCTGTCCTGCTTGTCATCGCAGGCCTTATTATAAGCTCCGTACCAAATATTCCTGTTATAAAAATTGATCCCGAACTTATATTCATCATTTTTCTTCCACCTTTACTGTATGAGGCGGCATGGGCAATTTCCTGGAAAGAACTGTGGAAGTGGCGCAGAATTGTAGGAAGTTTTGCATTTCTTGTGGTTTTTCTTACTGCAACTACAGTAGCTTTTGTAGCCAATCATTTTATTCCCGGGTTTTCTCTCGCTCTCGGCTTTTTACTGGGAGGAATCGTCTCGCCGCCGGACGCCGTGAGCGCAGGTGCGATTCTTAAATTTGTGAAGGTTCCGAATAGAATGTCTTCAATCCTTGAAGGCGAAAGTCTTTTGAATGATGCTTCTTCGCTGATCATTTTTCGTTTCGCCATGATTGCTGTTGCAACCGGTCAGTTCATCTGGCACGAAGCCGCACTCAGCTTTTTGTGGATGCTGACTGGGGGAATCGGTATTGGGATATTAATCGGATGGCTGTTTATGAAAGGTCATAAATTTCTTCCTACGGATGCCAATATGGATACCATTCTTACCATCGTAGCACCTTATTTAATGTACATCGCCGCCGAGGAAGTTCACAGTTCCGGTGTGTTGGCGGTAGTGAGCGGCGGACTTTTATTATCGAATAACCGTCACCGGTTTCTTAGTACTTCATCGCGGCTTCGCGGCATCAATGTTTGGGAAAGTCTCGCTTTTGCTTTAAACGGAATTGTTTTCATTTTAATAGGCCTGGATCTTCCCGAGATTGTCTCCGGACTGGAAGGTGTCAGTATTTCATCAGCTATCGGATACGGTTTGCTGGTTACGGCTGTTCTTGTTCTCGTAAGGCTCTTATCTGCCTACGGGGCTGTAGTGGTGACTCTCATTGCAAGAAATTTTATTACTGTTGCCGATGACAGGAATCCGGGTTTTAAAGTTCCTGCTATTTTGGGATGGACGGGCATGAGAGGAGTGGTATCTTTAGCAGCAGCCCTTTCTATTCCTGTAAAGTTATATGAAGGCGGGCCGGATTTTCCCCAGAGAAATCTCATTCTCTTTATTACATTCATTGTTATTCTTACTACCTTGGTTGTTCAGGGGCTTACGTTACCGCTTATTATCAGAAAAGTTGATCTTCCTGAATATGACGACCATCTTCCTGATGAAGAAGCAGAAGATATGATCCGGCGGGAACTGGCTAAACTGACTGTTCAGCATTTAAGTGATAATTATACTGAGCTGCTTGATAAAAGTGTATTCCTGCAGCAGGTTCATGAAAAGTGGAAAGGTAAAATTGAAAAAGAATCGGATATTAAGCTTTCCTCCGAGACCAAAAATGCTTATCTGAAACTTCTTGATGCCCAAAGAGCATGGCTTATCGAGCAGAATCATGATGAAAAGCAATATTTTGATGAAGATCTTATCAGGAAGCACCTCATGAAAATAGATCTGGAGGAGGAAAGGATTTTATTGATTCATTAAAAACATCAAAACTTTTTGCAGGTACTCATCTTCTTTAAGTACTTTATTGTACGATTGTCTTGCATATACCGGAGAAAGTTCATAATTGCCGGGTTTGGAATTGATATCTTCATTCTCAATATAATTAAGATGGCGGGTATAATCTTTAATAAGTTTATTAATAGTTCTTCTTTTTATTTTACATAAAGTATTGTTCTTTATCTTCTGCAAAGAATTAAGAATAAAAGATTTGTCACCGTGGAAGTTTACAACGTTTTTCACAAAGGAAAGATTGTGATTATCCTGCATTACAGAATGTTCATCTTCAAAAATCATTTCGTTAAAGGTGTTAATGGTTTAAAAATAGTTCAAAACACTTAAGGTCTGATTATAAAAAATCAATTGACGGGAATGGAAAAAGACTTCCACAGCACCTTGATAAGGCAGTCTTTCGGATAGGTAAAGTGAGTTGACATCATGTTAATTTTTAATGTTGGTGTGTAAATGGTAAGATAGTTCTTGGTTAAAATTTCATATTCAAATATCTAACCAAAAAGTATTTTATTTTTAAAAATATTAAATATTTGTAAGAAATCCACTCAAAATTGTAACAATTAACATTATAAATACAACTTTGTGGTATTTATCTTCATGAATAGCTAAATACTAGAAATAAAAAACCTCTCTGATCAGGAGAGGTTAGAATAAAATTGACTATGTATTGAGTGTACTAAATCTATTTGTTGTTTTCCAGCCATTGAAGACGTCGCTGATCGGGTAAATGTTTAACACTGAAATTTTCAAAAACAGCATTAAATCCGTTTCCGTCCGGACAGGCTGCCATAAGTCCCACCATTACAGGAGAATTATCCTGAAGGTGGGCATTACGCATCATGATATAGTTTTTATCATCAAAAGAGTAGAATATTTCAACGGCGTCAAGCCTTCTTACGGCTTTTATCCAAACCTCCGAAGGTGTTTTATCAAGTGTTATTACGCTCCAGTCGCTGGTGCTATGTGTTACTACGGTACTCAGATTATATTTTCCGTCTACATATTCAATTCCTGCTTTAATATAATTTTCCTTATCAATTCTCAACATGAGTCCTGCCTGGTCAAATCTGGCTTTGTAATTTCCTTTTATTTTTACTTTCGCTTCAAACTCTCCTCCGTAAGTAGTGTATAAAAAGGGTGCATCATCAACGGTAAAACCGTAATGTGAAATCCTCCAGTAATCGCTTTGCGGCGTCACAGACATATTCAGCATATTATTTTTAATTTCCCATTTTGCAGGTTCATTGAACCATATCATCTTCTCCAGTGTCTGAGCAACCGCTTTATTCATTGCGCACAATACAAAAAAACTTAAAAATATTCTCTTCATTCTCTTTAGGATAATTTCCGTAGCTGTAATTATTATTAATTTAGCAAAATTATCATTTAAAGGTATTGTGCTCAATACTGAAAAATAACCATTTTATGGAGATTGTAAAAAAACTTAATCAGGTTTTGCTTCAAAAACAAAACAGCGGTAAAAAATGTTTGATGGATCCTGAAGTATATAAAGCTATTACTGAAGCCTATACCAAAACCGAAAAGTCAGTTGCAGTACTCAGTGATATGCAGCTCAATAAAAGCTATATCTTCAGTTCAGGAACAGCGCTGGAGTTGGGTCTCAATTTTCCACAATATCCTACAATTATAGATTCTATCTGGGAAGAAGAGATACTTAAAAAAATTCATCCTGATGATAAGCTTAAAAAATATGTTCATGAACTTAGATTCTTTACATTTTCAGAGTCAATGGAACCTGATCACCGTTCGGATTTCAGTGTATTTTCCAGACTCAGAATGAGAGATAAAAACGAAACGTATAGATTCGTTACCCATAGAATGTTTTACTTTTTCTCACCATTTAATGGAATGCTGCGATTCGCTCTTTGCCTTTACAATATTGATTTTGATCAGCAGCACCTCTCATCATCTTCATTTTTCATCATCAATTCTGTAAAAGGGGAAATAGCAATAGAAGACAAAATGAATTATAATAATATTCTTTCGCAACGCGAAATGGAGGTTCTCAAATATGTTGGCGAAGGATTTACAAGTAAAGAAATTGCAGGGATTCTCTCAATAAGCGCCAACACAGTCAACAGGCACCGGCAGAATATTCTTGAAAAACTCAATGTGAAAAATTCTGTAAGCGCCTTTAATGAAAGCATTATTAAATCATCTGATAAAATTTAATAGACTTAAAATCAGTATATTAAATAAAAATAATGGTATTGTAATTTTTGTCTTTTTCATTGTATTTATGGGTATCTCTTGAAGATAAACACTGTTATTATGATTTTTTAATAGAAATTTTTTACTGGTGTTAAAATTTCCCGATGAAATAAAGATTTTTTTTTAAATTAATGTTATATTTGTTATAACAACTACTAACATTACAAGGATGAACATTAATTTTTTAACAGCGACTTTCAAAGATTTTGAAAATATCCCGGGCATGAATATGATGGAACGGGCTGACATTTATTATGACTTTCTAGAGTACATGAAAAAAAACGGACACCGCTATAGACTGCAGAATAATACAGGATGTAGCTCTGTTATGAGTGTAGGCGCGGAAGAAGTAACAAAAGAATTCGTAAGTTTTGTCACCAGTGATTATTTAGGATTCACCCAGCATCCCAAAGTAAAACAGGCAGCTATTGAAGGCATAGAAAAATATGGCACCGGTACTGCAGCGACACCGCTTATCGGAGGCTACTATTCGTATCATAATGATTTGGAAGAAAAAATATCCTCATTTTTTGGAAGAACACGGGACGAAGCAGTAATATTTACCACAGGATATACAACAAACAGTGCAACTTTACAGATTCTGCTTCAGAAAGAAGATATCGCTATTCTGGATATGGCAGTCCACGCCAGTGTTTATGAAGGATGTATTCTTACCAACAGAAAAACGTTCCCTCACAATAATATGGATGCCCTCGAGCAGATTTTAAAAAAATCTGAAAATCAGTTTCGTACAAAATTGGTGGTCATTGATGGTGTCTATTCTCAGGATGGAGACATTGCACCTATTGAAGAAATTTATAAATTAGTAAAAAAATATAATGCCTATCTGATGATTGATGACGTGCATGGTGTAGGGATTTTGGGAGAAACAGGAAGAGGGACAATTGAAAATACGGGGCTGCTTGATAAGATCGACATCATTACAGGAACATTCAGTAAAACATTCGGCAATCTTGGAGGATATGTTATCACCAATAAAACACTGGCCAATTTTATAAGATTCCAGTCCCGTCAGCAGATATTCTCTGCAACTACACCTCCCGGAACGGCAACAGGAATTATTAAAGCTATAGAATTAATAGATGAAGAACCGCATTGGCGTGCAAAACTTTGGGAAAATATCAATTATTTTAAAAAAGGGCTGGACGATTTGGGATTGGATACGGGAACTACATGTTCGGCAGTTATACCTGTGAAAATAGGCGATCCTCATATTACTGGAGATGTCGGTAAAATGCTGCTGGATCGAGGGATCTATACAAACCCTATTATTTATCCTGCTGTTGCAAGAAAAGATGCACGGATAAGGATGAGTATGACGGCAACACATGAACGCGAACATCTTGATAAAACACTCAATGCATTTGAGGATATCAATAAAAAATTGCATATTGCGAAAAAATAATAACAAATGGCAAGAAAAGTTGTACAAGGCCCTATTAGGGATAAAGAAAAGACAAAACAAAAACTGCTCGGGGCAGTCGGAAAAATTTTAAGAACAAAAGGATATTCAGGATTAAAAGTAAGTAAAATAGCTGCTGTAGCAGGTTTTGATAAAAAATTGATTTATGAGTATTTTGGGAGTACCGAAAAACTGATTGACGAATATATCAGAACCCAGGATTACTGGAGCAAGATGAACCAGGATAATATTGAAGTTGACATATCAGACGGGGGAAGGGAACTTTCCAAAATGGCTATTCTCAACCAATATGAGCATATAAAGAAGAACAAAGAGCTTCAGAAAATTATCCTTTGGGGACTTTCGGAAAGCAAGCCTATCCTTAAGAAGATAGCAGACGAAAGAGAAGAGATGGGAGAAATGCTTTTTAAAAATATTGTAGATCCGTATTTTAAGGAAAAGTCGACAAGATACCGTGCCATTGCAGCCCTTCTGGTATCAGGAGCATATTATCTAAACCTTTACACAGCACATAATGCCAGTATGTTTTGTGGTATCGATCTGAAGTCTGAAGAAGGAAGAAAAGAAATCGAAAAAGCAATTGCCGAAATCATTGATTTCGCGTACGATGAAAAATAATGATGAGAAAAAATTTCCCATTGACCAATGATAAGTTTTTGTGGATAACTTGAAATTGAAAATTTTCAAATTACAACTATATTTCTTACTTTTGGCCAATGGAAAATTTTATCGTATCTGCACGAAAATATCGCCCACAACAATTTGATACTGTTGTCGGGCAATCTCATATTACGGATACTTTAGAACATGCAATTGGAGAAAATCAGCTTGCTCAGGCCTTATTATTCTGCGGACCAAGAGGGGTAGGAAAAACGACCTGCGCGAGAATTCTGGCAAGAAAAATCAACGAAAAAGATGGTTCTGTTTCAGATGACGGCTTTGCTTATAATATCTATGAGCTCGATGCTGCCTCAAACAACTCGGTAGATGATATCAGGGAACTGATAGATCAGGTACGTTTTGCACCTCAGGTTGGCAAATACAAAGTATACATTATCGACGAGGTGCATATGCTGTCTTCTGCAGCTTTCAATGCTTTCCTTAAAACCCTTGAAGAACCGCCGGCTCACGCCATCTTTATCCTGGCAACAACCGAAAAGCATAAGATTATTCCTACAATTTTATCACGATGTCAGATTTATGATTTCAAAAGAATTACTATTGAAGACATCCAGGGGCATCTCAGAAATATCGCTCAAAAAGAGAATATTCAATACGAGGATGATGCGCTTTATCTTATTGCCCAGAAAGCGGATGGCGCACTGAGAGATGCACTTTCTATTTTTGACAGACTTTCCACTTTTTCACAGAAAAATATCACTTTGGCAAAAGCTGCCGAAGTACTGAATATTCTGGATTACGATCAATATCTTAAAATCGTTGATCTGGCTAAAGACGGTAAAATTCCTGAAGTACTTTCTGCATTTAATGAGATCGTAAAAAAAGGATTTGATCCGCATATCTTTATTGCAGGACTTGGAAATCATTTCAGAGACCTTATGATGGCCCAGAATGCTTCTACCATCGACCTTATTGAAGTTGGCGAACAGACGAAAACAAAGTTTGTACAGCAGGCTCAAAACTGGAATGCACAACAGCTTATTGATGCGATAGAAATCTGCAATCACGCAGATATCAATTACAAAAATTCCAAAAACCCAAGGCTTACGGTAGAAATTGCCCTCATGCAATTGGCTTCCATTACTGCCGGCGTGGATATTTCAAAAAAAAAAAGTTTATAATATTAGCACCTTTTCTCAATGAAAAACAGGAAATAAAAACTCCTGCCAAAATCATTGAGAAAAAGGAAGAGCCTGCTCAGGTTCAGGATATTATTAAGCCCCAGGAAACTGAAATAAAGAAAACTACAAAGCCTTTAACAAAACAGGTAATTGCTTCAGGATTCAGCATTAATGCCCTTTTAAACAAAGAAGACAAAGCTGAAGAAGAGGAAACCGTTGTCATTAAGACGGAAACCCTTCCACAAAACCATTTTACAGAAACAGATCTGCAGGCAGAATGGAACTTATTGCTGAAACAATTACAGAAGAAAGATACATTTGTATTCAATGCCATCAAATCATTCAAGCTAATAAAATCAGGCGAAAATCAGATTACCGTTTTATTTCCATCCGATTCTGCAAAGGTGGAATTTGATAAAGTAAGCAGGGAGTTTTTTAATCATTTTAAAACAAAGGTTCATAACTTTTCCATTGAAATCATTTACCAGCGTGATGTTGAAAACCTGAAAATAGAAGTAATGACCAAAAGGAAAATCTTTGAAAAATTCGCTCAGAAAAATCCGCTGCTCAAAGATCTTGACGACCTCATGAGATTTGACCTTACCTAATTATGTAGATTTTATAATTTCAAGTATCCTATTTAAATAAATTTTATATATTTGTCAAATATTTGACCTGAAAATAATTTTTCAACAAAAGCAAGATTGCAGAAAAGCTTACAAATAAACGATCAGCATTGGAAAATACAGTAAAACCATTTCTATCTGTTCTTATGCCCGCTATTTTTTGTAGCGGTCATTTCTGCTTTTCCCCATCTTATTACAGAAATTCAGAGAAAAAATATCGATTTTACTATTGGTATTGCTAGCTGAATTTCTTTCCAAAAAATAACAGGAGTACGATAGCCTGATTTCCTGGTCCCATTAAATTTTTTAACGGCGTTTTTTAGAAAGAATTATAAAGTAAATTTATAATGCAATTGCTATGGCTATATATCAACAAAAAGGATAAAATAAATAAGAATAATGAATTTAAAAGAATTAAAGAACGACTGGATTAATGATTTCTCGCAGCCTTTAATGATTGCAGGGCCATGCAGTGCGGAAAGCGAATCCCAGATGCTGGAGACCGCAAGAAGAATCAGAGAGACACAAGCTAATGTGCCTATTTTTCGTGCAGGAATATGGAAACCCCGAACAAAACCGAACGGATTTGAAGGTGTAGGAGTAATCGGGCTCAACTGGCTTAAAAAAGTAAAAGAAGAATACGGATTTAAAACAGCTACTGAAGTGGCCAATGCACACCATGTTTTTGCTGCTCTTGAGGCTGATGTGGATATTTTATGGATTGGAGCACGCTCTACCGTAAACCCTTTCACGGTACAGGAAATTGCAATGGCACTGAAAGGAACGGAGAAAACGGTTCTTGTCAAAAATCCTGTAAATCCTGATCTTGCCCTGTGGATAGGCGCCTTGGAAAGACTTTTAGGCCAGGATATTAAAAACCTTGGGGTTATTCACAGAGGATTTTCAACCTACCAGAAAACAAAATACAGAAACAATCCCAACTGGCAGATTGCTTTGGACTTTAAAAGCCAGTTTCCGGATATTCCAATGCTGATCGATCCTTCACACATTTGCGGAAACAGGACCGGTCTTGCAGACATTACCCAGGAAGCGCTTAACGTAGGCTATCAGGGTGCTATTATTGAAACTCACGCTCACCCGGACGAAGCATGGAGTGATGCAGCACAGCAGATTACACCGGAAGTTTTGGCAGAACTTATCGGTAATCTCAAAGTAAGAAGTACGGATCTTGCAGGTTTTGAAGGGGAAATGGGAAGACACAGAACCTTAATTTCCGATATCGATTTTCAATTGATTGAACTGCTTTCCCAGAGAATGAAAATTTCAGAGAAAATAGGAAAACTGAAAAAAGAAAACGACATTGCTATTTTCCAGCCGGAGCGTTGGAAAGTCATTACAGAATATGCAACTCAAAAAGCTGTTGAAACTGGTATGTCTAAAGAATTTATTGAAAAAGTATTTAAAACCATCCATGAAGAATCAATAGAGGTTCAGAATAGTATCATGATTGACAGGTAGTCATTTACACATATATATTTAGTGATTCAGGGGCTGGGAATTCAGGTGATGTCGCAAACATTAGCCTTAATTCTTAGCCCTAATTTCATATATTTGCATTAAGTTAAAATATGAAAGGAAAAATCATTAAATCTACAGGAAGCTGGTATCAGGTTCTGGAAATGGAAACCGGCAGAATCTTCGAAGCAAGAATCCGGGGTAAATTTAAGCTTATAAAAACCAGGCTTACCAATCCGCTGGCTGTTGGAGATTTTGTGGAATTTCAGCTGGAACAGGATGATATTGCATGGATCACAAAGATTGAATCCCGCAGAAATTACCTGATCAGAAAATCCGTCAACCTTTCAAAAGAAGCTCATATTATTGCTTCCAATATTGATCTGGCGTGTTTTATTTTTACTTTAAAACACCCGGAAACCTCTCTGGGATTTCTGGACAGGTTCCTTGCCTGCTGTGAAGCTTACAATATTACGCCGCTTATCTTATTTAATAAAATTGATGTTCTTCATGAGGAAGAGATCGAAATTGTGAAAGATGTGGAATTCCTGTATAATGAAATCGGGTATGAAACGCTTGAGATCTCATCGTATTCCAGATTGAATCTCGATCAGCTGAAGGAATTACTACAGGACAAAACTTCTGTATTCTTCGGTCATTCCGGCTGTGGTAAATCTACTTTGGTTAATGCCTTACAGCCAGGACTTAATTTAAAAACATCAGAAATATCCGATACCCATCTTAAAGGAAAACACACCACTACCTTTGCGCAAATGCATTTTTGGGATTTTGGTGGAAATGTGATCGATACACCGGGTGTCCGCGAATTTGCCATGATCGACATCGAAAAAGAGGAGGCACAGCATTACTTTCCTGAAATTTTCAAAAAAAGGGATCAGTGCAAGTTTCACAACTGTCTTCATATCAATGAGCCAAAATGTGCCGTAATTGACGGTCTCGAAACAGGAGAAATTCAGCATTCGAGATATGCAACTTATATTAAACTGATGGAAGAAGCAGAAGAAGCAGTTCAGAAATAATTCATCTTTATTTTAAAAATAATTGATATTTGCCGGTTATTGATTCAAAATGAAGCAATAAAGATCTGGTTATGTATGGTTTGTGACTTATTCATGATTTTTTATGATAAGAATCTCGTGAAAGTACGGTCAATAAAAAACCCAGCCGAAGCTGGGTAAAAACTAATAACCATGAAAACTCAAATTAAACATGAGAATCGGAATATAAGAAACAATTACTGTGCCAAAGTTTTGTTTACGATTTCTTAACAAATGTTATTTTAATGTTAAAATTTGTTTAAAATTTAACTAACGGATTTTTTTTGTATTTTTGCGCCATTAAAAAAATATACATATATGTCTAACATTACATTCACCATGATTAAGCCTGATGCTGTTGCAGACGGACATATCGGTGCTATATTGGGTAAAATCGCTGAAGGAGGTTTCAAAATTAAAGCTTTAAAACTTACACAGCTTACCGTAGCTGATGCTAAAAAATTCTATGAAGTACACGCTGAAAGACCATTCTATGGAGAATTGGTTGAATTCATGAGCTCAGGACCAATTGTTGCTGCAGTTCTTGAGAAAGAAAATGCCGTAGAAGATTTCAGAACATTAATCGGCGCTACCAACCCTGCTGAAGCTGCAGAAGGTACGATCAGAAAAATGTTTGCAAGAAGCATCGGAGAAAATGCAGTACACGGCTCAGATTCTGACGAGAATGCTCTTATCGAGGCAAGATTTCACTTTTCAGGAAGAGAAATTTTTTAATTAAAAGAAATTACTTGAAATAAGAATCCGGAGAATGTTGTTCTCCGGATTTTTTTGTTCTAAAAGCAGGGGTCTGATAATCAGCTTCAAACCATGATCAGTAAAAGAGATTAAGTATAAATACGTAATGGTAAATTACGTATTTATACGGATGGCTTCTTCATAATTTTTCACGAATTTTACATCATAATTCAATAGGGAGTTACATAGTAAAAAAGTCTTAAAATTAATAACCATTAAAGACTCCGATTTCAGCAAAGAAGAAAGGCAGCCTGTAAGGACTGCCTTTTTGTCATATTCTTTTTAAAAAAATTAAATCTTTAAAAGTTCTATAGTTCTTTCCGGACTTTCTGCCGAAAAAACGGCATTCCCTGCCACAAGAACATCTGCTCCCGCTTCAAAAAGTTTTGAAGCATTGTCAATATTTACACCACCATCGATTTCAATAAGAGCGGTAGAATTGTTACTCAGAATAAGATCTTTTGTTTCTGCAATCTTTTTATAAGTATTTTCAATGAATTTTTGTCCGCCAAATCCTGGATTTACGCTCATCAGTAATACCAGATCAACATCTGCAATAATGTCTTCCAACATAAGCACCGGAGTAGAAGGATTGAGCACAACACCTGCTTTTGCGCCCAGACTCTGAATGTGATGAATGGTTCTGTGAAGATGGGTACACGCTTCATAATGTACAGATACAAGATCAGCACCCTGATCGATAAACTCTTCAACATATTTTTCCGGTTCCACAATCATAAGATGTACGTCTATAAATTTTTTGGCGTGCTGCTGAACAGTTTTCATAACGGGAAATCCGAATGAGATGTTAGGAACAAATCTTCCGTCCATTACATCTACGTGGAACCAGTCGGCCTGTGAATTGTTTATCATTTCAATATCTCTCTGTAAGTTCCCGAAATCTGCGGCCAACAGGGAAGGAGCAATAAGCTTAGTTTTCATTTTTACTTTTTTACTTCCTGCAAATATAATTATAATCAAAAAAATACAGTCAAATCTGATCCGTGTCTTTATAAGATACAGATTAAATCTGACTGTACTTCATATTTTAATCAAAGATTCTGACCCGTAAAGTAATTATTTATTTTTTCTGAACAGAATATGGTCTAAACTTATTCTTCCTGACCCGTAGACGATAAGGGTAAATAACAAAATCAAATAATAGAGAGGAATTTCAAAGCCATTATCGCCGGCTTCGAAACCATTTCCCCAGTGTACGGTAACGATTGCAACAACCATGGTAACCATTAACGGAATAGAAATTATCCGTGTAAACAGCCCCAATGTAAGAAGGACAACACCTGAAATCTCTGTTCCGGCTGCAAGGTAAGCATTGACAAGCGGAAAAGGGATATTGATACTGTTGAACCAATCTGCAATAGAATTGATATCTCGAAGTTTCATCATGGCCGGATTATAAAAGCCATAGGCTAAAATTAGTCTGATTAATAATAAAGGCAAATCACTTAATTTACCTGCTGCCTGGTAATATTTTTCTATCATAATGTTTTTTTAATTGTTTTTAAATCCGAGAATGAGATTGTTCCGTAAAGCAAAATCAATAAATGTATCAATTACTTTTTCAGTTTTCCCAGTATCATTCTCATATTTAGAAAAGAGATTTTCTAGATCAAAAATGCTTGTTTCCTCTTCGTTTATTCTGATCAGCATTTCTACTAACGCAAAAGATAAATCATTGAATTTAACCTGTTTTGTATAATAATCCCTGTGGATAGATACAAAATACTGTTCTTTATCTTCCTGAGTAATTTGTTTAATCTTTTTAATATGTACAGGGTACTGCAAAGGCAATATTCTGATTTCGCGATTAGGTATCAAAATATCTTTTTTGGATAAACGCGTTGTTTTAAATTTCTCTACCGGCACATCTTCCATCATAAAAACATCAATTTCCAGCCATTCATATTGCAGTAGTTCTTTGAGAAAAGGAAATTCTTTTTTAAAAGGAAAAGGATTTTTTTCATAAAATTCGCAAAACTCCGAAGGTAGCTTCCAGATTTGTGGTGTTTCGCATTTGTGATTTTCAAAAAAATGAGCAACAGATTTTTTCCACCGTTTTTTACCGATAAGCTTTCGGCCGATAGGAAAAGCTGTTTTCATGGTGTCTTTTATAATATTGTAAACCAATCTCCTGTAATGAAAAGTATGCTCCTGAATACTTGTTTCAGGCTGGTCTCTTCCTGTTCTGCAATACAAACCCAAATCTGTCTGTAAAGCAAAAGTTTTATTGGGTGTCAGTTGCATAATTGAGTGGTTTTAATGCACTTTTTTTAATTCGCTGCAGGTTTTCAATTTCATTCTGAAGTTCTGACAGCTCAGGAATATTAAAATCACGCTCCAGCAATACTGGTACATCCCGCTGCAATTGCTGCATGGTAAAATCAAAGAGATCATACACAGGATCAATGATTTCGGCGCCATGGGTGTCAATTATTAACTGTGGGTTTACCTGGTAATGTCCCGCCATGTGAATATATTTCACCTTATTCAAAGGCATTTTTTGTATAAAATCTTTGGCATCATAATGATGGTTAAAAGCATTTACATACACATTATTTACATCCAGTAGCATTTCACAGTCTGCTTTTCTTACAATTTCATTAATAAAATCTGCCTCTGTCATTTCTGCCTCCAAAACAGTGTAATAGCTTCCGTTTTCAAGAATTAACCGTCTTCCTAATATATCCTGAACCTGCACGATGTTTTCTGTCACACGATCAATGGCATCCTGCGTAAACGGTATAGGCAAAAGATCATACAAGTGGGCATTGTCAACCTTTGAAAATGTTAAATGTTCTGAATACAAAACAGCCTGAGTTTCTTCCAGGAATTGTTTTACCTTTTTTACAAATGAAACATCAATACCTTCCGGACTACCGATGGATAAAGATAAGCCGTGGCAATACAAAGGGTATTTTTCCAACACCTTATTAAGTTCCTGTTTCCAGTAACCTCCAATACCAATCCAGTTTTCGGGAGCTACTTCTACAAATCCGGGTTTTAAAATTTCTCCTGATAAAAATTCTTTGGAAAATTCTTTTCGATAACCGATTCCTACCATATTAATGAATTAAAAAAAACCGGTATCATTGCAGATACCGATTTTTAAATGAAAAATTATTTAGCAGCCTTTTTTTCTGCTTTTGCTTTTGCTTTAGCTTCTTTTTTCATTTTTTTGTCACCACATTTTCCTTCGCCGCATTTTCCTTCTTTTGTTTTGGCGTCAGCTTTTTTGTCTCCACAAGTAGCCTCCTTGGTTTTGCTGTCTGCTTTTTTGTTTCCGCAGGCTGCTTCAATACTTGTAGCTGTTGTAGTTTTTACTGTTGCGAAAGTTGTAGTGGTTCCTGTAACCATTGCACCTAATGTAAGTACACCTACCAAAATTGATTTGTTTTTCATACTGTATAATTTTATTTAATTGAGATTATATTCATAGCAATCTCTGTATATTAATACCAGAATAGAAAAAAAATCACCCAGTGAGGAGTGATTTTTTTTTGATAATTCATGTAAATTATTGATTTTCAATATGAAAAATTACCATTATTTTTTTTAATCAGAGATTTAATCTGCTCAATACACTTGTATTTTTGATTTTGTGCATTGTGTTTTGTAGTATATCCGTATTCTTTCTGAATTTGAGAAATCGTTTTATTTTTAAGATATACATCATGAATGAACTTTTGACAGTGCAAACTTATCTGGTCAATATATTCTTCCAGTTTTTCAACCTTCGATATTTCTTCTTCTACGGTATCATCAATTTCCAAAAGAAAATCGGTACTCAGAATATAATCTAAAGAGGTACGTTGACCGTCAGTCTTTTTAGTCTTCAATACTAAATTTTTAGTGACTGCATAGATGTACGTTTTTATAGATGCAGAAAGGATGAAATTTTCCTGCCTCAACTTTTCTAAAAATACAATCATAACATCCTGAAAGACATCTTTGGCATCATCCAAACTTCCTTTATGGGACAGTACCATTTTTTTTACAGTAGGGAAGTAGTATTGATAAAGCTGCATAAAAGCCGAGTTGTTTTCAACCTTTAATTCATCAACAAAATTCAAGTAGACATCACTGCCACTTATTTGATTATTTTTTTCCATGTAAGTATTTGTGTTTTTTATGCTGTTGGATTTATTTCACTGAATAATTATTTTAAATGAATAGATAATTTTAAATTTTCAACTTTTTAATGATATTTCAGTTTCATTTCCGGCTGAATCTTGAGGAGCGTTTCATAGATAAGACTGATAACATTTCCTACATCTTCTTTGGAAACCATCTCTACCGTCGTGTGCATATAACGTAAAGGCAATGAAATCAAAGCACTCGGAACTCCGCCGTTGGAATGGGCAAAGGCATCCGTATCGGTACCTGTCATTCTGCTTGCTGCCGCCCTCTGATAAGGAATTTGCTTTGTTTTTGCCGTTTCAATGATCAGTTCACGGATCGTATGATGAACGCTTGGTGCAAAAAATACTACCGGCCCTGCACCGCACTTTTGGTCGCCTTCCTTTTTCTTTTCAATCATCGGGGTGGTGGTGTCGTGGGTAACATCTGTCACAATGGCAATATTAGGCTTTATAGTGTCAGCAATCATATCAGCACCGTAAAGACCTACTTCTTCCTGTACAGAATTGGTAATATATAAACCAAAAGGAAGTGTTTTTTTATTTTCCTTTAAAAGTCGCGCCACTTCAGCAATCATAAATCCGCCGATTCTGTTGTCTAAAGCCCTGCATACAAAATAACGGTCATTCATTTCGAAGAACTCATCTGGATAGGTAATCATACAACCTACATAAATTCCCATTTCTTCCACTTCCTTTTTGGAGGTGGCTCCACAATCGATGAATATATTTTCAATTTTCGGTGTCGGTTCATTCTGGTTTGTTCTTGTATGAATAGCCGGCCACCCGAAAACTCCTTTTACAATTCCGTTTTCCCCGTGAATGTGTACGACTTTGGAAGGAGCAATGGTCTGATCTGAACCTCCGTTACGGATCACATAGATAAGTCCGTCATCGGTAATATAATTTACATACCAGGAAATTTCATCAGCATGGGCTTCTATGACTACTTTAAATTCTGCCTCAGGATTGATAATACCGTAACAGGTACCATAATGATCCACCTCGATTTTATCAACATACGGCTTGATATAATCCATCCATACTTTCTGTCCTTCATGCTCATAACCGGTGGGAGAAGAGGTGTTTAAATATTTTTCTAAAAATTTCAGAGATTTCTTATCAAATTTCATAAAAAAGGAATGATTTTTGCGTTTTAATTTCTTTCTAATAGGTGTAAAAATAATGAAATTTAGCAAGATTATTTGTCTTTATCTTTTAATTTTTAGCGTGAGTGTTTTTGGACAGAAAGACTCTGTTATTGCAAAGCCGTTAAGCCAATATCCTCAGGAACTTTTAAAGGTAGACGAATTTGGAAATAAATATTTTTATGATGAAAGGCAGAAGGCAAAGATTTACGAGATCAATGGCGAAACGGTAGTAGTGATGGATGAGCTTATTTTGCTCAATAAGCCTCGTTTTAATAATCAGTTAGATAGAAATTATTATTATTTTCTTAATAAAAAATTATACCGGGTTTATCCTTTATTTTTAACGGCATTGCAACAGTACAGGGATATTCAGGGCGAAATGAATAATCTCGACAGTAAGGCAAAAAGAAAATACATCAAAGACCGGCAGAATATCCTTGCCGACCAGTATGAAAAGCAGCTCAGGGATCTTACAACAACGGAAGGACAGGTATTTGCAAAGCTTATGAACAGGGCTACCGGCAAAAACGTCTATGAAATTATAAAAGAACTGAGAGGAGGATGGAGCGCTTTCTGGTGGAACGTAAAAGGTAAAATGGCAGATATCGATCTTAAAGATAAATATGATCCGCACGCCAACAGAACCGATGAGTATCTCGAATCACTGCTTCAATCAAACTGGAATTCCGGCTATTTGCAGCCTTATCCCGGAGCAGCCAATTTTAAAGTCTACAAATAATAATCAATATAAAAAATTCCTGTAAATCTTTTTTTACAGGAATTTTTCTTTCAGTTTGTCAAAAACAATTTTATCAATGGGGAGCACAAAAGGATTGTCGGGTCTTTCGATATCGATCCATTCTGTTTTTTCAATGCACGGATCCAAAATAAGAAAATCTTCTTCATTGATGATATTCACAATATAGTAAACGGTAAGCAGCTGCTCATTCTCTCTGAACCGCGAAACCAGGAAGTTTTCTTGCGTGTAAAAATGTTCTACTATTTCAATTTTTACGTTCAGCTCCTCATCAAATTCACGGTGCAGGCAATCTAATAATCCTTCCCCAAACTCAAGCCCGCCACCCGGAAATTTCATTAAAGGTTCACCTGCATATTCTTCAAATAAAGTCAAAACTTTTTTATCCTTTACTGCACAGGCATACACCCTAATGTTTATCTTGTCTATCATATATCATAATTTGTAAAGCTAATGTAAGAAATTATGCGTAAAAGGGCAATATGAAAATAGGTTATGGCTTATAGAATTCATCTTGATCCGTGTTTTAGGCATAAATATCCTAACCGTTTGAATTAATTCAGCTTTTGATTATGTTTTAAGAATAAACGTTAAACCAAAATAGCCGTTACGACCAGACAATATTAAACTGGTATTTAAGAAAAAAAGCCAAATACAATTTAAACTATTTGTTAAATTATTATTAATCAGAAGTTTGTATTGCTTATTAATTATGGTTTAAAAAACCGCGAAACTACAATTATTTTTCAAACGACCAAAAAATAAAGCTATTGCATTTTATCTCTATTATAGAATATTTTTGCCATAAAGCCAACAATAATGAAACGAGCTTCTATAAAAGATATCGCGAGAATTGCAGGAGTTTCCGTAGCTACGGTATCATATGTCCTTAACAAAAAAGAAGGAAGCCGGATCAGCGAAGCTACCCAGAAAAAAATACTGGAAGTTGCACAAAGCATCAATTATACGCCCAATAAGATTGCGAAGAGTCTTAAAATGAGCAAAAGCAAACTGATCGGCCTTATCGTAGCAGATATTTCCAACGACTTTTATTCTAATATTGCGCGCAGCATTGAAGATGAAGCCATGAAACTCGGATATACGCTTCTGATTGGCAGCTGCGATGAAAATCCTGAAAAATTTGCAAAGCTTACCGAACTGTTTTCAGAACAGCAGGTAGACGGAATGATTGTAGCTCCTGTGGTAGATTCTGATGACGCAATCAACAAGCTGATAAGAGAAGAATATCCTATTGTAACGATTGACAGATACCTGAAAAATATAGATCTTCCTGGTGTTATGATCAATAATTTTGAAATTTCTGAACAGATCTGCAATCATTTGCTTTTAAAAAATTTTGATGAATTAATATATGTGGGATACGATACCGAACTTCCACATCTTCTTGACCGACAGGATGGCTTTGATAAAAGAGTCGAAAAATCCGGTACCTCTATTAAACGGATTTTAACAGGAATTCATCACATTACGGAGGAAGTTCACCAACAGCTCAGGGATAATCTTGACCTTTCAAAAAAAACAGCCATTTATTTTTCAAGCAATAAACTGGGAATTGCGGGGTTACGGTACCTTATCGATAATAATATTAAAGTTCCGGAAAATGTTTCCCTTGTTGCTTTTGACGAAACAGAAGCCTATTATCTTTTTCCAACAGAAGTAAGCTTTGTAAGGCAGCCGTTGGAAGAACTGGCCCGGGAATCCGTAAAGTTGCTGGACAACCAGATTAACAGCTATGCAAAAGAAAGCAGAAGAGTAATCTTTAAGGCAGAATTTATTGAGCGCAGTTCTGTAGAGTAATAAAAAATAATGATGACAGATAAAAAACCTTATATATTGTGTTTCGGAGAGGTATTGTGGGATATCTTTCCTGAAGGTTCCAAAGCAGGTGGAGCGCCATTTAATGTAGCTTATAATGTCCACAAAATGCGTGTTGACGTACAGGTGCTCAGTAAAACAGGAAATGATGATCTTGGCAAGAAACTATGTGAGCAAATCCGCAATTGGGGAATTTCTACACAGCTGATCCAGGTCGACGAAAATCATCCCACCAGTACGGTAATCGCTAAAATAGATGAACATAACGAAGCAACCTACGAAATCATCAATGATGTAGCATGGGATCATATTCAATATTTTCCTGAATATAATGAATTGGTTTCGAATGCCGAAGCTTTTGTATTCGGAAGTCTTTCTTCAAGAAATGAAACGACAAGAAATACTTTACTGAAGCTTCTTGATCAGGCAAAGCTTAAGATTTTTGACGTTAATTTAAGGCCGCCTTTTATTGATGTAGAATTAATTAAAACGCTTCTGCATAAAGCGGATGTCGTTAAAATAAATAAATCTGAACTGCAGCAGATTCTGGAACTTACAGAAGAACAATACTCAACGGAAGAAGACGCTGTGAAAACAATTCAGAGACATTTTGCTGTTGACGAAATTGTCTTAACCAAAGGCAGTGAAGGAGCAAGATATTTTATTGGTGACAAAAGCTATACGCTCCCGGCTGTTCCGATTACAGTTGCCGATACAGTAGGAAGCGGGGATGCCTTTCTTTCAGGATTTATTGCGAAAAGAATTTTTAATGAAACACCGGAAGAGATCCTGAAAAATGCCGTTTCTCTGGGTGCATTCATCACTTCAAAATATGGTGCATGTCCCGATTACGATTACTCTGAATTTGAAGAATTTAAAGCAAATCATTTTAATTAAATATTTACGGTCTAAAAATGTAAATCATGAAAAATTTAAATAAAAAACTGTAATAATTAAGAGTAATATTCGTTATATATTGAACCAACAAAATTAAAACGATATGAAAAATTTAAAGAAACTAACAAAGACGGAGCTTAAATCAGTATATGGTGGAAAGCCAAGAGAGTACTGTGTTTACTGTGAAAGATTAAACAAAACAGTCTGCAGTACGGTGCCTATCGCACAATGTCCTTAACAGTCAAGCCGCTTTACAGCGGTTTTTTTTTATTTTATCATTAAGCAAAACTCACAGGAATTTTATTTCAAAAATTAATACATTTGATATCTAATTAAAACTGTAGTGAATCCTATTTTAGATGTCGTTGTACGGTCACTTTGTGTCTATCTTTTCATGGTAATTGCCATTCGTCTTTTTGGTAAAAATCAGCTTTCACAGCTCAATGCAGGAGATGTTGTTCTGCTGTTACTTATTTCCAATGCGGTTCAGAATGCCATGGTAGGAGAGAATACCTCACTGCAGGGAGGTCTTATAGCAGCACTCGTTCTTTTTATTGCCAATTTTATTGTTAAAAGATTAATGTTTTCGAACAAAAAATTCAGCAGTTTTCTCGAAGACGATCCTGTTATTTTAATAAAAGACGGAAAAGTAGAACAAGAAGCCTTAGATAAAGTAAAAATCAGCAGGGATGAGCTTGATGAGGCGGTAAGGGAACACGGCGTAAACGGAATAAAAAATGTAAAATTATCTGTTCTTGAAGTAGACGGAAATATCAGTGTAATATCTGAAGATGAACAAAGTAAACAGACTCATTATACAAGAATAAAAAGAAAATATAAACGCAAATATCATTAATCATCAGTTTTATTAATTCAAGTTTAAATACCATCTGTACAGCCTGAAAATTGCCTTTGGCACCAACATTGTTGCTTCAATCAGGAATTTGAAAAGTGAAAAAAATGAAAGGATTGATTAAAATTGTTGGGATTACAGCAGTTATGATGATGATGACTTCATGTATTGTTCATGAACATCACGGAAGAAGGGGGATGCCTCCGGGACAAGCAAAGAAAGTTTATATTTATGAAAAAAGAGGGCCGGGTCACGGTCATGGGCATCACAGAGGACATGGACGTCACAGGTGAAAATTGAAAAAAAATAATAAGCATCGGATTTTCCGGTGCTTTTGCTTTTAGATTTTAATTAAATTGATTTTAATTGCAGTACACGAAAGTTGAAACAGATCTTCAAAATAATTTGGCATCCGGCTTGTAAGTTATACATCAATCACAAATACCGTTTTTATGAAAAATTTATCCAAAATGTTATTGGCGCTGGCTCTGTTTGCTGCGGTTTCATCATGTCTGCCAAGACCTCCGGCTCCGCCAAGGCCGCCGGAACCACCGCACAGAAGATAGAAAGAAGCCCGGAAATTTTCCGGGCTTTATTATATATTTACAGTTTTGTTTTCTTAGGATTCAGAAGAGTATTAAAAATCATCACTTCCGTTCCGAATTTTGCTTCTACACGTTCTGCAATATTCTTCAGCTCACTCTGTACAAAATCTTCCCGCAGTTGATCACTGTCAAAAACCAACAGAAGATTGTAATTTTTTCCTTCATCAATATAATCACTATGCACTTCAGAAAGGATGTATTTATTAACGTCCATTAAGTTTTCAGTCATGAGTACCAATGTTTCGTCGATATAATTTTCCCATTCTTCCAGATTGTTTTTCGTACAGTGGAAAGTTATGCTTAATACACTCATATTTTATGATTTTTTTAATATTTTGAGTAAAATTCTACAGCAAAAATCGGCAAATTTTTCGTAAATTAGCCCGTTAATAAAAATTCAAAAAAAATAATTTTCAGACATACAGCTAAGGGTCTGACTGTCATTATAATAAAATTTGTTTATGCAAAAAGAAGGAGAAAGACTGATTCCCATCAACATTGTTGATGAAATGAAGTCGTCTTATATCGATTATTCGATGTCTGTTATTGTTTCAAGGGCGTTACCTGATGTAAGAGACGGCTTAAAACCCGTTCATAGGAGAGTACTTTACGGTATGTATGGATTAGGGGTTTTTTCTAATAGAAAATATTTGAAATCTGCTAGAATTGTTGGAGACGTTTTAGGTAAATACCACCCTCACGGAGATTCTTCTGTATACGATGCAATGGTAAGAATGGCTCAGGATTGGAGCTTACGTTATCCTCAGGTAGACGGCCAGGGTAACTTCGGTTCTATGGACGGAGATCCGCCGGCAGCAATGCGTTACACCGAGGCAAGATTAAAAAAGATTTCTGATGAAGTACTTTCAGACCTGGACAAAGAAACGGTAGATTTCCAGAATAACTTTGACGACAGCTTACAGGAGCCTACAGTTTTACCTTCAAAAATTCCTAACCTTTTAGTAAACGGAACTTCCGGTATTGCAGTGGGGATGGCCACCAATATGGCACCGCACAACTTATCGGAATCTGTAGATGCCATCTGTGCTTATATTGACAACCGGGAAATTACCATTGATGAATTGATGCAGCATATTATTGCTCCGGATTTTCCTACAGGAGGTATCATCTATGGATATGATGGTGTGAGAGATGCTTTCCATACAGGAAGAGGAAGAGTAGTTCTTCGAGCCAAGGTTGCTTTTGAAGAAATTGGGAACAGAAATGCCATTATTGTAAATGAAGTTCCTTATCAGGTAAATAAAGCCGAAATGATTGCCAGAACGGCAGAGCTCGTAAAAGAAGAAAAGATTCCGGGGATCTATGAAATCAGGGACGAATCGGACAGAAGAGGTCTTCGTATCGTTTATGAGCTTAAAAATGATGCAATTCCGAATGTCGTTTTAAACCTATTATATAAATATACTTCGCTTCAGACATCTTTCAGTGTTAATAATATTGCTTTGGTACATGGAAGACCGGAACAATTAAACCTGAAAAACATTATCCACCATTTTGTAGAACACCGTCACGAGGTTATCGTTAGAAGAACCCAATTTGAGCTTAGAAAAGCAAAAGAAAGAGCTCATATTTTGGAAGGTTTCATGAAGGTAATCGGAACGCAGGATTCATTAGATAAAGCCATTTCCATCATTCGTCACTCTGCAAATCCGCAGGGCGCAAAAGAAGGATTAATTGAAGCATTTGAACTTTCTGAGATCCAGGCTCAGGCCATCCTTGATTTACGTCTTGCCCGTCTTACAGGAATGGAGCTCGACAAAATCCGTGATGAGTACGATGCCATTATGAAAGAAATTGCAGATCTGGAAGATATTTTAGCGAATGAACCTAGAAGATTCCAGATTATTAAAGATGAATTAATAGAGGTAAAAGAAAAATACGGCGACGAAAGAAGAACGGAAATCGACTATTCAGGAGGTGAAATGTCTATTGAAGATATTATCCCGAATGAATCTGTGGTACTTACCATTTCTCACGCCGGATATATCAAGAGAACTTCACTTTCGGAATACAAAATCCAGAGCAGAGGAGGAGTAGGCAACAAAGCCGCAACCACCAGAGATTCCGACTTCCTTGAATATATTGTATCTGCAACCAATCATCAGTACATGCTGTTCTTTACAGAAAAAGGAAGATGCTACTGGCTGAGAGTATTTGAAATTCCTGAAGGATCCAGGACAGCAAAAGGAAGAGCGGTTCAGAATTTGATCAACATCGAACCGGATGATAAAATCAAAGCATACATCAGAACCAATAACCTTAAAGATTCTGAATATGTAAACCAGATGAGTGTAGTAATGGTTACCAAAAACGGTACAATTAAAAAAACATCTCTGGAAGCATATTCAAGACCGAGAGTAAATGGAGTAAATGCTATCGAAATCAGGGATAATGACCAATTGTTGGGTGCTTATTTAACAAACGGTACTTCCCAGATCATGATTGCCACGAAAAATGGTAAATGTATCCGTTTCCCGGAAGAAAAAGTAAGAGAGGTAGGAAGAGGATCTATCGGGGTACGCGGAATTGCCATGGAAGATGATGATGAAGTAATCGGAATGATTGTAGTAAATGATGTAGAAAAAGAAACCGTTCTTGTAGTATCTGAAAAAGGATACGGAAAAAGAACTGCGGTGGAAGACTACAGAATTACCAACAGGGGCGGAAAAGGTGTTATTACCCTGAACATTACCGAGAAAACCGGAAACCTGATTGCTATCCAAAATGTAACGGATGAAGACGGGCTGATGATCATCAACAAGTCCGGAGTTGCCATCAGAATGGGAATGGATGAAATGAGAGTAATGGGAAGAAATACACAGGGTGTACGATTGATCAACCTTAAGAAAAATGATGAAATTGCTGCTATTGCAAAAGTGGCAATGGATAAAGAAGTAGAAGATTCTGAAGAGAATGAAGAAATAGAAGGAACTGTAGCTGATAACCACGAAAACGACACAGAAACTCCGCAGACAGATAATACTGCTGAAGACCATGAGAATTCTGATTCGGAAGAATAAAATTGTATAATTAATATAAATAGTGATTATGAAAAAGCTAATTTTAGGGATGGCTATCGTAGCCTCAGCTTTTGTTTTCGGACAGAAAGGTGACGCGAACGCTCAGCTACAAGAAGCTAACAAAGCAGCAATGGATGCGTATAATGCAAAAAACTATGCTGTGGCAGCTCCTAAGTTTATAGAAGTTTATAACTTACTTAAAACGAATGGGCAGGACAATAAAGTATATATGTATTATGCAGGTCTTAATTATGCTCTGGCAAATGATATTCCTCAGGCTACAAAAATATATACGGATCTTATTAACTCAGGATATACCGGTGTTGAAACAACGTATACTGCAAAAGATAATAAGACAGGACAGGTTTCCAGCTATGACAAAAATACATGGGAATTATTAAAGAAGACTGCCTCTAAAGACTATTCAGATTTTAAAACTGAACAGACAAAAAGTGTTGAAACTGACCTTTATGAAACTTTAGCTACTCTTTTGCTCAACGACAAAAAAAATGACGAAGCATTAACAATCATTGAAAAAGGACTTGCTAAATTTCCTAATAACGCTAAATTAAAAGAATATCAGGGAACAGCATTGTATGCATCCGGAAAAACTGATAAATTTTTGCAGAATCTTAAGGAGCAGCTTGCTAAAAATCCTAATGATGCTACCAACTGGTACAACTTAGGAGTTCTTCAGTCAAAAAATCCTGAAACGGTGAATGAGGCTATTGCTTCTTTCCAGAAAGCAATTGAACTAAAACCTGATTTTGCTAATGCATATCAGAATCTTGTTTATACCGTAATCGGAGACGATGAAAAAGCAGTAAATGAGATCAATGCACTGAGAAAAACAAAACCTGACGATGCTACCAAACTTATTGAAGCCAGAAAAGAAAGATTCAATAAAGCGGTACCATATGGAGAAAAATGGCTGCAGGCAATGCCTAATGACATTACTGCCGTTCAGACTATGAGAGATATCTACAATACAACTAAAAATACGGCTAAAGCTAACGAAATGAAAGCTAAAGAAGCTGAACTTCAGGCTAAACAGCCAAAGTAATGAGTTTGTAAAATAAAAAACCGAAGCTAAGGCTTCGGTTTTTTTATGCGTATTTAGATTAATCAATAATTATTTATCCGAGAACAGTAACTCCCTTCTGAATCATGTCGTAAATAGCATCCCTGCCGTTATCAGGCTTTACATTAACAGCTCTTGTCCCGTTAAAATGAAGACAGGTAACGTATCCGCTGTTTACAGCATCAATACAGGTAAATTTCACACAATAATCCATTGCAAGACCTACAATTTCCAACAGTTGAATATCGTGATATTTTAAAAAATCATCCAGTCCCGTTTTCATGAAATGATTATTATCCTGGAAGCCGCTATAACTGTCGATTTCAACATTTTTACCTTTTTGGATAATATGGGTTACCTTATCTCTGTTGAGATCTTTGTGAAATTCTGCACCGAAAGTACCCTGAATGCAGTGATCCGGCCACATAAACTGAGGAACACCGTTTAAAATAATACTTTCACCAACCTTTCTGCCATTGTTGCTGGCGAAACTTTTATGATTGGCAGGATGCCAGTCCTGAGTCAAAACAATCTGGTCATACTCATTTTCTTCCATCAGGGCATTGATGTACGGAATTACCTCATTAGCTCCCGGAACCGCCAGTGCGCCGCCTTCACAAAAATCATTCTGTACATCTACGACTATTAACGCTTTTTTCATATTTAGAATTCTCGAATTTTTGATAAATTTACAAAAACTAATATCAAATAATTATCCAAACCGGATTTATCGGACAAATAGACATTTTATAAATCCCTACAATCCGGTTCCATTAGAATTATACATAAATTATTAATAAAAAGAAAAATGAACGATATAGAACAAAAAAGGTTTCCGATAGGAGTCTTTGAAGAACCCGAAAATATCTGTGACATAAAACTCGATGAGTATATAAAAGTCATCAAAGATTTTCCGGGAAGATTAAAAAGCCTGATTGAAGATTTCTCAGATGACCAACTTGACACCCAATACAGGGAAGGCGGCTGGACCGTACGACAGCTGGTCAATCATATTGCAGACAGTCATATTAACAGTTTTATCCGCTTCAAACTTGCTCTTACGGAAGACAATCCTACGATTAAACCTTATGATGAAGCAAAATGGGCAGAACTTCAGGACAGCCAGAATATGCCGGTTAAACCTGCCATGAGAATGATTAAAGGCACACACCAGAGGTGGACAGCATTATTGAAAAGCATGACCAATAAGCAGTTTGAAAGAACCTTCCATCATCCCGAGCATAATAAAAACTATGATCTCAGACATTGTCTTGCCTTATATGTGTGGCACTGCAATCATCATTTTGCTCATATCGAAAACCTGAAGAAAGATAAAGGCTGGTGAAAAAAAGTCTTCATAATCCTGCGCATTTTGATGAAATTACACAAAGAATCCGTCGGCTGAACCAAAATTCTGTGGCTATCTGGGGAAAAATGGATGTGTGCCAAATGATGAGACATTGTAATTATGTGCTGCAGGTTCCCCTTCAAAAAATAGAACTTCCGGAAATTAACCGGCTTTTTGCGATGATAGGTAAGATAACCAAATGGGAGATTCAGATCTTTAATAACGGAATTCCCAGAAACATGCCTACTTTTCAAAAACTTATTATTAATTTTGATTGTGATTTTGAAGAAGAGAAAGAAAATCTTTTAAAAACGCTTGATGAATACAGAATCTGTTTTGAAAATAATAATCTCCCAGACCATCACGTCCTTTTCGGTACAATGAAAGAAAAAGACTGGGGATTCCTGGAATACAAGCATCTTCATCATCATCTAAAACAATTTAACGTATGAGTTTTTTTGACAAAATATTCGGAGAAAAAGGACAGGATTCTGAAAAGAATCAAATCTGGAAATACATAGAATCTGAAGAAGATCTTACAAAAGCAATCGAAAGTTCCTTTAGCGGAAAGGTTGCCATATTCAAACATTCCACAAGCTGCTTTATCAGCAAAACAGTTCTGAAAAATTTTGAAAAAGAAATCGAAAGTTCAGGCCACAAACCGGAATTATATTTTTTAGATTTGCTGGCCCACAGGTCAATATCAAACAAAATTGCATCGGATCTCGATATAAGGCATGAAAGTCCCCAGTTACTTGTGATTGAAAACGGAAAAGTGGTTAATAGCGCTTCACATCAACATATATCAGCAGACCAAATTGTATAATGAAGAATATTAATAATTATTTATCCAAGGTTCTGGATGTTCCTTTAGAAAAGGTAAATCTCTGCAGCCTGCACTACGAAGTAAAGAAAATACCGAAAAATCAGTTTCTTCTTCAGTATGGTGAGATCTGCAGGTATATTTATTTTGTCGAGAAAGGACTGCTTAAAATGTATTCTATCGACAAAAACGGTAAAGAACACATTATACAGTTTGCTCCGGAAAGCTGGCTGATCTCAGACCGCAGCAGCTTATATTTCAACGAAAAATCCGTTTATTATATTGAAGCGGTTGAAGATTCGGAAGTGCTTCTCCTTCATCCTGACTTTATCAATAAGCTTATCGGTGAATTTCCGAACAGCCTCGAGAAAAGCGATATTCTTCTTCAGAAACATATAAAAAGTCTGCAGGACAGGATCAATTCTTTACTGGGTGAGACCGCTGAAGAACGGTATATGAAATTTATTAAAATGTATCCGGATCTTCTGATGAGAGTTCCTCAATGGATGATTGCTTCCTATCTTGGGATCACGCCCGAAAGTCTTAGCCGGGTACGCAAGGAACTTGCAAGGAAAAATTTTGTTCCTGACAGTAAATAACTATATAACTGTTATTTTCGCCAACCATTATTGAGAATCCTGGTCGTATGATCAGGATCATACATTTTTATTTTAATATGAATTATATTTGTTGATCACAACACCAAATATAAATATTATGAAATTGCCTTATTGCAACACATTGCATTCTGCAGTACTACAAAGCAGATCTTTATTAATCGCAAGTCATTTTAAATGATATCTTAAAGTCAACTGCATATAGTTGATCTTTCCTATACTTCTGATAAAAAACATACCCGTTTATTAGTTAGCGGGAATTTTTTATTATGAATCCAATATATTTAATGTTTTTTGTTTATTTCAATGGGAATACCATGATTTAATGCACAACTAATATATAAGTATCAACAAGGAGCAATCTGCATCCGTAAAAATAAACTTACCAATTATATTACTAGGAATGCTATTATTTAACTCATTTAAAAACACCTAATATGGTTATTAGAGAAGAAATTCTGCATTCAGTAGGAGCTATCACAAGACATTACCAGCCTTCCGAGATTATTTTTAATGAAGGCGATATACCCAAATATTATTACCAAATCGCATCGGGTGAAGCAAAACTCAATAATTACACGGATGACGGTAAAGAAATCATACAAACACTTCTGGAAGAAGGGCAGAGTATAGGAGAATCATTGCTTTTTCTGGATAAAGTATATCCCATAAGCGCCGTAGCCATTACAAAATGTTCTGTATTGAGGCTTCCTAAAAGCATTTTTTTAGATCTTATAAAGCTGTATCCTGAGATTTCTTTTAATATGAATAAAACAATTTCTCAGAAGCTTTATTTTAAGCTGATTATGTCGCAGAACCTTTCATCGCAGAATCCGATGGCAAAGCTCAAAGTACTTATGGATTATCTGAAAAGCTTCCAGAAGGAACAGTCACCGTACTCTTTCAGAATTCCCCTTACAAGGCAGCAGATGGCAAGCCTTACCGGTCTTTGTGTAGAAACTGCAATAAGGACCATAAAAATGATCGAAAGAGATAAAATTGTAAAAATTATAGACCGTAAAATTTTGTATTAAACTTGTTTTATTATCAATTTTTTACGATATTTTCCTTGAAAAAAATAACTGTAAAAAATGAAAACGATCAGCTGCATGAATATTGAACCCGATATTCTTTACTCATACGGAGGCGAAATAAAACTTTACAAACAACACGATGTCATTTACAGAGGAGGGGACCATGCGACGTTTTATTATCAGATCGTAAAAGGAAAAATAAAACTGAACAGTTATAACGAGGAAGGCAAAGAATTCATTCACAACATCATCGGTGAAAAACAAAGCTTCGGTGATGCTATGATTTTCGTGGAAAAATTTTATGTAATGAATGCCATATGTCTTTCCGACACTGAAATCATAAAACTGCCAAAAAACAGATTTATTGAGCTTCTCAAAAACAATCCGGAAATATCGCTTGAAATGAACGCATGCCTGTCACAGCGCTTATATTTTAAAGCCATTATGCTGCAGAGCATGTCTTCACAAAATCCTATTGTCCGTCTCGAAGGATTACTGAACTACCTGAAAAGTTACCACGAAGGAGATTGTGCTCACAGCTTTCCTGTTGAGCTTACCCGACAGCAGATTGCCAATCTTACGGGACTCCGCGTAGAAACAGTGATCAGAACCCTGAAAAAAATGGAACATCAGGGTAAACTTAAAATAAAAGAGCGGAAAATTTTATATTAATCCCTTTTAACATGACTTGAGTCATAAAATTGTGAATTATTCTAACGTACATTTGAGTTAATTAATTCATCCATATTTCCTAAAACCTCCCAGACGAGGTACGTATAAAGCTCTTTAGCTTTTATGTTCATGCAAATTAACCAAAAACCCATTGCTGTCTAATACTAGTCACGGCCGGCAATACCATCACTTAATATTAATAAAAAAAATTCAGTTATGAACACTAGAAATTCAAGAAATCGTAGAGGAAACTCCGATTCATCAAGCAATCTCGAAGAAATTTATCAATTAGGTTATGACCACGGTTATAACGATGCGTCACAGGACGAAGAATACGATGATGATTTCTCGGAGTATGAAGATTACTTTGACGAAGATTATGATGATGAAGACGAAGATTACGACGATGATGATTATGATGAAGATTACGATGATGAAGATTATGACGATGACGACTACGATGATGATGACGACGATAATAGAGGAAGAGGCAGAGGAAGATCAGGAAACGGAAACCAGCAGAGAGACAGCCAGGGAAGATTTACTTCCGGAGGCGGAAGAGGCGGTTCCCGTGGAGGATCAGGACGTGGTTCTGGTTCTGGTTCAGGATCAAGTTCTGGAAGAGGCAGAAATTCCGGCGGGTCGGGTAGGTCTGGCTCAGGATCAGGAGGAAGAGGCAGATCTTCAAATTCATCAAATTCAAATAGTGACAACTATGATCACAGACATGATAATCCTGGAAGACCAAGAGGAAGCAGAAACGGCGGCGGAAGATCTTCAGGATCTGGTTCAGGTTCCGGCTCAAATTCAGGAAGATCAGGATCGGGATCCGGTAGCGGCAGAGGCGGCTCAAGATCAGGAAATAATGGCGGTTCAGGTCGAGGTTCCAATTCAGGTTCTGGCAACGGATCATCAAGAAGAGGTTTTGCTTCAATGAGTAAGGCAGAACGTACGAGAATTGCTCGTATGGGCGGACAGGCCTCTCACGGTGGCGGAAGATCTTCAGGTTCGGGCAGATCCGGATTTGGAGGCAGACGTAATAATTCATAATTCTTTTTCCATGATTACCTCTTTATTAATATTTTAAAGGGGTAATCTTTTTAAAAATCAAACACCAATTCACATTATGGCAACAAAATCATTAGATAATAAAGATACCAGTACTTCAGGTACAGATACTTCATCAGCATCCGCTACAGGAGCTGCCGGATCATCAAAAAAATTGGCTTCGGTAGACAATGCTACCGTAGATAAAAATGAAATGAACAGCTCACCTTTACACAAATTTTTTGTTTCTGCACTTAAAGATGTGTACTACGCAGAGAATGCAATTATTGAAGCGCTGGGCAAAATGCAGGAAGCTGCTACTACCGATGAACTGAAAGAAGCATTCGAAGACCATCAGCTGCTGACTCAGAAACATGTAAGCAGGCTTGAAAAAGTTTTCAAACTGATTAATGAAACGCCTGAGAAAAAAGAATGCAAAGCCATTAAAGGGATCATTGAAGAAGGTGAAGAAATCATCAAGTCTACAGAAGAAGGTTCTATGACCCGTGATGCCGCTTTAATCATCGCTGCACAAAAAGTAGAGCATTACGAAATTGCAACGTATGGAGGTCTCGCCCAGCTTGCTATTACTATGGGCCACGATAAAGCAGCCGATCTTCTCGAAAAAACGTTACAGGAAGAAGAAGATACAGATTATGAACTTACAGAAATTGCTGAAACTTATATCAATTTTGATGCGGAACAGGAGGATTAATTGAACATATAAAGCCATATAGAGCTCCTATGTGGCTTTTTTTTAAATATAAAAAATATTAAATGATTTGAATTTTATTATCTGTGAACAGCAATGTTTATAAAATGACAACAATATATACCGGAAACCGCAAAAAGGCCTTAAAGTTGTTATAAAAGAGTAGCGGATTACCCGTTTCTCACAAACTTAGAACACCAATCACAAAATATAAAGAATTATGAAAGACAACACATCAGACAATGAAAAGCTAAACCAGCTGGAATCTCACATGAATTCCAACGAAAACGAAAAATTAACGAGCAATCAGGGACTGAAAATCAATAACGATCAGGACTCCCTTAAAGCAGGCGACAGAGGTCCTACTTTACTTGAAGATTTCTTTTTCAGAGAAAAAATCACACACTTCGACCACGAAAGAATTCCGGAAAGAGTAGTTCACGCCCGTGGATCCGGTGCACATGGCGTATTTAAACTAAACAAAAGTCTTGCAGAATATACAAGAGCCAACTTCTTGTCCGAAGTAGGTAAAGAAACGCCTGTTTTTGTAAGATTTTCAACGGTTGCAGGCAACAGGGGAAGTACGGATCTTGCAAGAGATGTCAGAGGGTTTTCTGTAAAATTCTATACAGACGAAGGAAATTATGATCTTGTGGCTAATAATATTCCTGTTTTCTTCATTCAGGACGCTATTAAATTTCCGGATCTTGTACACGCCGTAAAACCTGAACCTCACAACGAAATACCGCAGGCACAATCTGCACACGATACCTTCTGGGACTTTATTTCTTTAATGCCTGAAAGTACACATATGATCATGTGGCTTATGAGCGACAGAGCAATCCCGCGAAGCTACAGAATGATGGAAGGATTTGGGGTACATTCCTTTAAATTAATCAATGATGAAGGAAGAGCACATTTTGTAAAATTCCATTTTAAACCAAAATTAGGAGTACACTCTGTGGCATGGGACGAAGCACAGAGAATTTCCGGAGTAGATCCTGATTTCCACAAAAGAGATCTTTGGGAATCTATTGAAAACGGACTTTTCCCGGAATGGGATTTCGGGGTACAGCTGATTCCTGAAGAAGATGAATTTAAATATGATTTTGATCTTCTTGATCCTACCAAAATAGTTCCTGAAGAAGAAGTACCTGTACAGCTCATCGGAACATTAACACTCAATAAAAACCCCGAAAACTTTTTTGCCGAAACAGAGCAGGTGGCATTCCACCCCGGCCATATCGTTCCGGGAATTGATTTTACCAATGATCCGCTTCTGCAGGGAAGATTATTTTCCTATACAGATACCCAGCTTATAAGATTAGGCGGTCCGAACTTTCACGAGATTCCTATCAACAGATCAGTAAAAAAAGTCCACAATAACCAGAGAGACGGCTATATGAGACAGCAGATCGATCAAGGCAAGGTAAGCTATGAGCCGAATTCCATTGGAGGAGGATGCCCATTTCAGGCTATGATGAAAGACGGAGGGTACGTATCTCACGGTTCAAGAGTTTCCGGAGAAAGGGTAAGAGAAAGAAGTCAAAGTTTTGTAGATCATTATTCACAAGCCAAATTATTCTACAACAGCCAGTCTGCACCGGAAAAAAGGCACCTTGAAAATGCGCTAATATTTGAACTTTCAAAAGTAACAATTCCGGCAATCAGAGAGAGAATGGTAGGTCAGCTTGCTTTTGTAGATAAAAAGCTTGCGGCAAAAGTTGCAGCAAAAGTAGGTGTGGAAGTGAAAGAACTTAATTTTCCGAACCAAAGCATTCCGGCAGATGTAGATCCTTCTACATTACAAAGCGAAGAAAGAGAGCCTACCACTAAAATTTCTGAAGCATTAAGCATGCAGAATACCATTAAAAATACCATCATGGGCAGAAAGATCGGCTTCATCATGGGAAATGGAGCAGATGCATCTGCAATCAACGATTTAAAAACAAAATTGGAGGGAGAAAATGCCGTGGTAGAGATCATCGGTACAAGCATGGCTCCCGTAAAAGTAAATGACGGATCATCGCTTATTCCTAAACATTCTATAACAAGCAATTCAAGCGTTTCCTTTGATGCTCTTTACATTGCGGCAGGAGAAAATTCTACCAAAGAATTACTGACTCCCGAAAATAAACAGCCTGCTCTAAATTATATCAACGAAGCATACAAACATTGTAAGGCGATTTATTTCGGAGAAGGAACAGAACCTCTTTATATGAACAGCAATGTCAGCATGAAAGATCATATCGATCCTGCTATTGTCATCGCTGAAGATGAGAATCCATCTGATAAATTCATTACAGCCATTGCCAATCACAGAGTCTGGGATCTTGAAATAGAAAGAAATGCCCAAAAATAATTATTCATAAAATCACCTTTACACCACTAAAATATTAAATTATGAAAGCAGCAGTTATTCACGGACCGGGCCTTATCAAATGTGATACAGTAGACGATCCGATAATTAAAGATTCGAGAGATGTTATTCTAAGAGTTACTTCAACGGCCATCTGCGGAAGTGATCTTCATATGTATTCCGGAGGAATTCCCCAGGCAAGACCAATGGTGATGGGACATGAATTCATGGGAATCGTAGAAGAAGTAGGACAGCACATCACCAATCTTAAAGTAGGAGACAGAGTGGTTGTTCCATTTCCTGTTTCCTGCGGAAGCTGCTATTTCTGTCAGCATGATCTTCCTACAGCCTGTGAGCACAGCAACCCGGAGCATTACGGACCTGAGGGCGGAATTGTTACCGACAAAGGAGGTGCATTATTCGGTTACTCAGATTTATACGGAGGATATGATGGAGGACAGGCACAATATGTAAGAGTTCCTTATGCTCATTTTGGACCTAGAAAAGTTCCGGATAACCTTACCGATGAACAGGTTCTTTTTCTTACCGACATTTTTCCTACCGGATATACCGGAGTAATGTGGGGCGAGCTGAAAGGAGGTGAAACGGTAGCAATCTTTGGCGCAGGACCTGTAGGTTCTATGTCGGCAAAATCAGCTATTCTGCACAATGCAAAAAAAGTAATTGTAATTGATACGCAGCAGTACAGGCTGGATCAGATCAAAAATCTTACGGGCTGCGATACCATTTTATGGGAAGACGGCCAGAGTGTTATAGATCAGATTCGTGATATGACAGATGGGAGAGGTGCTGATCTCTGCATTGAAGCTGTGGGCTTTGAACCGGACAGAAATCTGCTGGACCGTGCAAAAGCGGTCATCAATTTCGAAAAAGGTTCTATTAAGGTGCTGGAAGCCTGTATGAGTGCAGTAAGAAGGGGAGGAATTGTTTCTATCCTGGGCGTCTATCCGGTAAATTACGATAATTTCAAACTTGGACAGATTTTTGATAAAGGTATTACTATAAAAGCCGGCCAGTGCAACGTTCATACCATCATTGATGAATTAATGGACCATGTACAGAGCGGCAGAGTAAAACTGGATGACATTATTACTCACCGTCTTTCCCTCGAAGATGTTTCTAAAGGATATGAAATCTTTGATAAAAAGCAGGATGGATGCGTAAAAGTTGTCCTTGATCCATGGAAGCCTTCTGGTTTCTAAATAAATACACACTAACACACTAAATATTAGAATTATGGAATTTCAAAAAAATCTTCTGGAGTACATCAGCCAGTCTTTAATGACTACTGATGAGACTATTTCAGTAGCAGAAAGCGTTACTTCAGGCTGTTTACAGCTGGCTTTCTCTCAGATGCCGAATGCCTCAATGTTTTATAAAGGCGGACTTACAGCCTATACATTGCAGGAAAAAGTAAAATTATTAAATGTTGATGCGCACGAAGCGGAAGAATGCGATTGCGTTTCAGAAAATATAGCAGAAACAATGGCCCTGAATGTTGCAAAACTTTACGAATCCGACTGGTCAATTGCAACTACAGGCTACTGTACACCCATACGCAATTCTTCATACAAAATTTTTGCATTCTTTTCATTCTCTTACAAAGGAGAGATTGTTTTGACCAAAAAGCTTGAACTCCATCCTAAAACACAGGCCTTAAACGCCCAGCTGTATTATACAGAATTTATTTTAGGTTGTTTTAAAAGCGAGATCAATCAGTTACTAATCCTAAAGTAAGATAATGAATAAAAAAAATGAATATGCGCTGGTTACGGGAGCAACCAGCGGGATCGGCTATGAGCTTGCAAAACAGTTTGCAAAGAACGGATACGATCTTGTAATGGTTGCCAGGAATCACGACGACCTTAAAAAAAAAGCAGACGAATTTAAAAGCTATGGGGTCAATGTGATTACCATTGCTAAAAATCTATTTATTGAAGAAGATGCGTACTCATTGTATTCCGAATTGAAATTAAACGGTATCAGTCCGTCAATTTTAGTGAATGATGCAGGGCAGGGCATTTACGGGAAATTCCAGGATACAGATATCCATAGGGAAGTAGATGTTGTGAATCTGAATATAGTTTCCGTACTTATTCTTACCAAAATGTTTTTGAAAGACCGCTTACCAAAGGGATCAGGAAAAATTCTCAATCTTGCTTCCATTGCAAGTAAAGCGCCCGGTCCATGGCATTCCGTTTATCACGGAACAAAAGCATTTATTCTCTCCTGGTCGGAAGCTATCAGGGAAGAGCTTAAAGATACCGGGATAACCGTTACAGCACTTTTACCAGGACCTACCGATACGGATTTCTTCAACAAAGCAGATATGAATGAAAGTAAAATTCTGGAAGACAGAGACAATCTTGCGTCACCTGAAGAAGTGGCCATTGATGGTTTTAACGCTTTAATGAACGGTGACGACAAAGTAGTTTCAGGATTAAAAAATAAACTGACCGTAGCCATGTCTAATATTGCCACAGACAGTATGGCTGCCCATCGAATGGCAGAAATGCAAAAACCGGTAAATGAAAAGTAGATTATTATGGGGAACTTAAAATTAGAAAATAAAAAAGTACTGATTACAGGAGCAGACAGTGGAATCGGTAAGGCAGTAGCTTTACTTTTTGCAAAAGAAGGAGCAGATATTGCCATTATTTATTATTCCGATGACAAAGATGCGGAAGAGGTAAAAGCAGAAATAGAAAGCCTGGGAAGAAAAGCTTCTATCCATCAGGGGGATGTTAATGACACAAAGTTTTGTGAAGAAACAACTCAAAAAGTAGTTTCAGATTTCGGAGGCATTGATATCCTGGTTAATAATGCAGGAACACAGGTTCCGGCAGATGATATTACTGAGCTGGAAGAAGAAAATATCAGAACAACCTTCAATTCCAATATTATAGGAATGATTCTTCTCACTAAAATCGTTTTTCCTCATCTGAAACAAGGCAGCTCCATTATTAATACGACATCAGCAGTAGCTTATCAGGGACATGAACAATTGTTGGATTACTCGGCTACAAAAGGAGCAATTGTCTCTTTCACGCGTTCACTCGCTTTGCAGTCCAAACCAAAAGGCATTCGTGTTAATGCCGTAGCACCGGGACCTGTAGCAACACCACTTACCAAAGAAACTTTTGGAGAAGAAGATGATGATCCGAACAAGCCACCTTTCGAAAGAAATGCAACACCGGAAGAAGTAGCGACCAGCTTTCTTTTCCTTGCCAGCGATGATGCAGCACAGATTACCGGTCAGGTACTTCACCCTAACGGTGGCATCGTAGTTAACGGCTAATGATAAAAAAACAATAATAATTTATGAAAATTACAGCTTTATTGCTTGGAATCATCGGTCTTTTCGCCATTTCATCATGCAGATGTGATTTTGACGAAGACGAGCCTAAAAACAAGTATGACGGAAACAAATCCGACACCCATAAAAACAAAAGCAGTGCAGAAAATGATACGCTGCGGATACAATAAGTTTAACTAAAATTCTAAGACATGCACAGAGACGGGGCAAGAAAAAGTATATGGCAGGAAGAAATAAGAAAATTTTCCTCGGAAGCCGACCTTCATCAACTCTATGATGTTGCTGTTGTGGGTGGAGGAATTACCGGTATTTCAACCGCTTTAAAACTGCAGCAGGCCGGAAAGAGATGTATTCTCCTGGAAGCTGCCAATATCGGTTTCGGAACAACCGGCGGAACGACCGCACATCTTAATGATTTTTTTGATACGACCTTTAACCAGGCCATCAGTGACTTCGGACAGGATAATGCGCAACTGTTTGCAGATACAGGTCAGGAAGCCATACAAATTATAGAAAACAACATACAACAATATGGAATCGACTGCGATTTCGAAAGAAAAACCGCTTATCTTTTTGCACTTGATGAAAAACAGCAGAAAGAACTTAAAGATATCGTAGACGGAGCGGAAAAAGTAGGGCATAAAATGACCTATACAGATGAAATTCCTTTCCCGATACCATTTAAAGAAGCTGTGACTATTCCTGATCAGGCGCAGTTTCATCCGGTAAAATATATCAAAGGACTTTGTGAGGCTTTTATAAGCTTAGGCGGAGTTATTCAGGAAGAATGTCGTTGTGAAAGCCATAATGAGCAGGAAAATTATGTAGCTTTAGAAACATCACAAGGAGAAGTTAAAGCTAAAAATGTAGTGTATGCCACTCATATTCCTCCGGGGCTCAGTGTTCTTCACATTACCAATGCGCCTTACAGAAGCTATGCGATTGCCTTCAGCCTGAAAAGCGGAAACTACCCGAAAGATCTTGGATATGACCTTCTTGATCCTTACCATTATTACAGAACCCAGGAGATTGATGGCCAGACTCTTCTTATCGCAGGCGGTGAGGACCACAAAACCGGTCACGAAGAAGACACGGGAGAATGTTTTTCAAGGCTGGAAAATTATGTCAGAAAATATTTTGATGTGGAAACAGCTTATTACAGCTGGTCCAGTCAGTATTACGAGCCGGTGGATGGATTTCCGTATATCGGAAAACTTCCGGGGAGCAGCGGTAAAATTTTCACTGCAACAGGATTCAGAGGAAACGGAATGATATTCGGAACCATTTCCTCGCAGGTTTTATCGGATCTTATTATTACGGGAAGCAGTAAATATGAAAATATCTTCAGTCCCTCAAGAATAAAACCGATCGCAGGCTTTGCTGATTTTGTAAAAGAAAACGCCGTGGTTGCTTATGATTTTATTAAAGACAAGCTTTTTGCTGAAAAGATCAATTCGCTTACAGAAGTAAAAGAAGGTGAGGCAAAAGTTGTGAAATATGAAGGTGAATCATATGCTTTATACAAAGAAACCAATGGCAAAATACATCTGGTAAAAAGCACCTGTCCTCATGCGAAATGTGAAGTTCGGTGGAATAGTGCAGAGCTTAGCTGGGATTGCCCATGTCATGGCTCCAGATTTAATGTTAACGGAAAACTTCTGACGGGACCTACCGTAAAAGATCTTCCGCGTGTAGATACTGATTCTGAAATTTAATCGAAGGTATTATGTCTAAAAAAGGTTTTTTATATCAGAACAGCTTAAGCATCGTTTTGATTATATTTATGATTTTATGTCTTGCCGCACAGTTCTTCACAGGTTGGAAAACTGATAATAAAGAACTTGTGGAAAACGGCAGTGCTGCATTAAGTCTCGGACAATATATTCACAGCGGCCATTTTATCCAGGCAACATTTGAAAATTGGGAAAGTGAATTTCTGCAGATGATGCTGTATGTTTTGCTTACGGTATCATTACGACAGAAAGGTTCCAGCGAATCAAAATCCCTTGAAGGAGATGAAGATGTAGATAAAGATCCTGTTCCTCATGCTGATGCACCGTGGCCCGTTAAAAAGGGCGGCATCTGGCTGAAGATCTATAAACATTCTTTATCGCTGGCTTTTGCGCTGCTGTTTATCATCAGTTTTTCGCTTCACTTTTACGGAAGCCTGAAGGATTATAATGAAGAGCAGATCTCAAAAGAAAAACCTACGATTACTGCAACAGAATATATCACCGAATCACGTTTCTGGTTTGAATCTTTCCAGAACTGGCAAAGCGAATTTCTCGCAGTAGCCTCTCTGGTAATTCTCTCCATATGGCTTCGGGAAAAAGGTTCTCCGGAATCCAAACCGGTGGATATGCCTCATAATGAAACACCTTAGTTTCCTCAATTCGGATTAAAAAAAGGGCTGCATCACAAGATACAGCCCTTTTATTTTTTTATAACTGATTTAAAGTTAAACTTGTGCTTTTCCTTCAACACCATCTGAATTATCAGTAGTGTTTCCCGTAACGGCTGCCGTAACAAAGTTAACAAGGCTTACCAGCTTACCTACTTTAGTATCCCAATAGTAAGATTCTGTAGGTTCTACACGGATGATGGAAACATTCGGATCATCTTTACCATCCTCAAACCATGCTTTTGCCATTGGTGACCATTTATCTTCAATCGTTGAACGGTCTTTATAAATAGTAGCATCACCAAATACCGAAAGATACTGATAGTCGCCATTGTTCATAAAGAACAGCTGCACTCTTTTATCGTCTTTAATTTCAAAATTCTTGTTGCTTGTATCACTGCTGATGAACCATAGATTTCCCTCATCATCTGTTTCCTGCAAGGTCATTGGTCTTGAATTGATCGGAAGCGTCTGCAATTCTGTGCAGAACATACAGATTTTTGAGCTTTCTGATAAATCTTTGATTTTTTTAACAGCGTCCTGGTGTGTAAGATTTTCTGTTGACATAATTTAATATTTTAGTGATTTTATAAATAAAAATTACAGTTTACTATTCAAAAATCCGACCATAGTGAACCGCCGATCCAAAAATTATAAACAATCAGTTTTTTTACACTAACTTAAATATAACATTCAGTTATGCTTTGATGAGAGAGCCAGTACAGGCTTAATTAAAGCATTTATAAACGATCCACTAGTATATAATTCAAAACTTAAATATTAATGAATTGTTTATCATATAAAAAGATGCAGGAGTTTTATAAAAAACGTACGTATGTTTTCTCTAAAAGATACGCACGTTTCAGTAAAAAGATACGGACGTTTTACCAAATAGCTCTAAAATGCCGTTTTTCATCGCTAAAAAAGGACTTCAGCATTTACCATAAATAATTTCTGATTCTGAAACTTTCTCAGTATTTTTACTGAACTTTTAATTTTAAAGAAAATGATTCAATACTTAGATAATATTCATCACAAAGATTCCAAAAACTTTTTTCTCATCGCAGGTCCTTGTATTATTGAAGGCGAAGATATGGCCCTTAAGATTGCCGAAAAAGTAGTAGAACTCACGAATAAATACAATATTCCGTATATTTTTAAAGGAAGCTTTAAAAAAGCTAACCGGAGCAGGGTAGATTCTTTCACGACCATCGGGGAAGAAAAATCGCTTGAGATTCTTAAAAAAGTAGGAGAGACTTTCAACATTCCGACGACGACGGATATTCATGAAAATGAACATGCTGCATTGGCTGCACAATATGTAGACGTACTGCAGATTCCTGCATTCCTGGTTCGCCAGACCGATCTTTTGGTTGCTGCAGCAGAAACCGGAAAATGTGTGACCCTAAAAAAAGGACAGTTTCTTTCACCGGAATCCATGAAATTTGCAGTTCAGAAAATTACAGATTCTCATAATCAGAAAGTCGCGATCATCGAGAGAGGAAATTCATTCGGATATACTGATCTCATCGTTGATTACAGAGGAATCCCGACCATGAGAAACTATGCTCCCGTTATTCTTGACGTAACGCATTCTTTACAGCAGCCAAACCAAAGCTCAGGAGTTACGGGAGGCCGTCCCGATCTTATTGAAACAGTAGCCAAAGCTGGAATTGCCGTAGGTGCAGACGGGATTTTCATCGAAACGCATCCAACGCCGGAGACTGCATTGTCAGATGGAGCCAATATGCTGAGACTTGATCTTCTTGAAGATCTATTACAAAAATTAACAAGGGTAAGAGAAGCAATACTTTAAGTAGCATTTTTACCTTACTCGAATAACATTTAAAGCTATCTTAATAAATGTTAACAAAGTGTAAATAAGTTAAAATAAAATTTATATATTCACGTTTGAAATTTTAAAACATTTCTTTTGAAAAAACTAGTTTTACCGTTGACCCTTATGGTTCCTGTATTAGTATTCTCCCAGGTAAGAAAAAAGAAGGATACGATGAAAACCGCCAATATTGAAGAAGTGGTGTTTCAGAAAAAAGTGACAGGAAAAACCAATGATCTTACCACTGTGAAAATTTCGGCTAAAGATGCCCAGAATGTTGCGAGTATTTCCGGAGGTATTGAAGGAATTATCAAAACATTACCCTCTGTAAACTCCAATACAGAGCTTTCTTCACAGTATATGGTTCGTGGCGGAAACTACGACGAAAACCTGATCTACATCAATGATATTGAAATTTACAGACCTTTCCTAATTAGAAATTCACAGCAGGAAGGATTGAGTATCATTAATCCGGATATGGTTTCTACGGTAAACTTCTCTGCCGGTGGTTTTGAACCGAGATACGGCGATAAAATGTCTTCAGCATTAAATATTTACTATCGTGAACCTGAAAAGTTTGAGCTTTCGGGAGAAGGAAGTTTAATCGGCGGAAGACTTACTGCAGGTTTTGCGGCAGGAAAAGATAAAGAAGACAACAGAAAATTCACGGCATTATTTTCAGGAAGATACAGAAATACAAACCTTGTTCTCAATACGTTAAAAGAAGATACCGACTTCAACCCGAAGTATATGGATTTTCAGACCTATCTGAATTATCATTTCAGCCCGAAATTAACACTGTCATTCATTGGGTTCTATTCTAACAATGACTACGAGATGATTCCTAAAGAAAGGGAAGTGGATTTCGGAAGCCTTCAGCAGCCTCTTAAACTGAACGTAGCTTACGGAGGAAGGGAAGATGATAAGTATAAAAATATGATGGGTACCGCATCTCTTAATTTCAAACCTTCTGACAAATGGAGGTTTACCCTCGATGCCTTTGCTTATCAAAACCGGGAAAGAGAATATTACAGCATCGCTTCTGCATATATATTGCAGACTTTTGATCCGGTAACCGGAGATCCGGTAACATCATACGATGCAGGCGGACAGATTGAGCATGCACGAAACGATTTGTTTGTAAAAACATACGGCGCTCAATTCAGAACCCGTTTTTCGCCAAATGTAAATACGGATATTGAAGTAGGGTTCAAATATGAAAAAGAAAACCTTAAAGACCTTACCAACGAATGGAGACTGGTAGATTCTGCGGGATACAGTCTTCCTCATGAAGCGTTTATTGATCCCAGAAATGCCGGAGACCTGAATCTTATGTATAACATTGCAGGCAATAATCATATACAGCCTACAAGAATGTCTGCTTATGCTCAATATTCTCAGAAATTTTTCTGGGGCAGCAATAAAGTATTTGTGAATGCCGGAGCAAGGGTTGCCCACTGGAGCTTTAATAACGAAACCATATTCTCACCGAGGGCCCAGTTTGCGGTTAAACCGGATTGGGATACGGATATGTTGTTCAGACTTTCAGGAGGAATTTATTATCAGGCACCTTTCTATAAAGAAATTAAAGACCTTGAAGGAAACTTTAATTCTTCTATACAATCTCAAAGATCCATACAGGCTATTTTGGCCAATGACTTTGAATTTTATATGTATGACAGGCCATTTAAGCTGACAACAGAGCTTTATTATAAAAAAATGAATGACCTGATTCCGTATTATATGGATAACGTAAGAATACGGTATACAGGAAAAAATAACGCTTCAGGATATTCCTACGGAATCGACACAAGGCTTTTCGGGGAATTTGTTCCTGGAGTTGATTCATGGCTTTCTGCAAGCTATGCAAGAGTATATGAAAATATAGACGGGAAAGGTGATATTCCCAGACCAACCGATCAGCGATTCAGGTTTGCAATGTTTTATCAGGATTATATGCCGAGATTTCCGGCAATGCGCGTCAACCTGACCTTAGTGTATGCTTTGGGATTACCGACGGGAGCTCCTGTGTTTACGGACCCTTATCAATATCAAAAAACTTTACCTTCTTATAAAAGGGTAGATCTTGGACTTTCGTACGCATTTATCGATCCTAAAGAAAAGAAAAATACCTACGGATTCTGGGAAAATTTTGAGGAGCTGACACTTGGTGTTCAGGTGTTCAATGCTTTTAATATCAGAAACACCGTCTCGAACCAGTGGATTACTGATGCCAACACCAATTTCATGTATCCGGTTCCGGTACGGCTTACAGGTAGATTCTTCAACGTAAAGCTTGAATTTAGAATCAAATAGAAAATGATAAATAAAGAACTTCTGAATTTCAGAGGTTCTTTTTTCTTAATTCTATAACAACCTTACAAAATTTTATAACAACGATACCACATATCTTTTTATATTTGCTGGTAGTTATCAATTAAAAAACAATGAAAAAATATATCATTACGGCCGCATTATCTGTATTTACTGTACTTTCAGTTTCAGCACAGGCTAAAAAGAACACACAGGTTTCACTGCTTTACCAGGATTACATTGCAATTAAATCTGCCTTAGCTTCAGATGATGCCGAAAAAGCTTCAAAAGCAGCGTCTCAGTTCATTGAATCATCTTCAGATGTTAAGGGCAATATTATTTCCGAAAAAGAATTAACCACAATCAAAGAAGACGCAAAAACCATTGCAGCTTCTAAGAATATCGCGGCACAAAGAAAGTCTTTCCACAGGTTGTCTGATCATATGATAGCAATGGCAAAAGAATTTAAAGTATCTCAAAATCCGGTGTACGTTCAGTATTGTCCGATGGCTGAAGCAAGCTGGCTGAGTGATGAATCTAAGATCATCAATCCGTATTACGGAAAGTCTATGCTGTCTTGTGGGAATATAAAGTCAACGATTAAATAGTAAAATGCTTAATATAAACAGTGAATTATTCTGCATTTCAGTATTTTATAACAATTAATATAAAAACATCTTCAACTATATAATTGAATTCAAATCGAAGTCAACGGTGTTAAAATCAATAAATATTTTGTATTGTGTGCCCACCAATCCTTGTCCGAGACTACCTTTTATTCTTAATTTTCCATTTACCCTAAACTTAGAATCAAAAGGGAATTTTTTTTGAACATGTTGAAAAACGTCGTTACTATTACTGATCTGTAAAATCGGTTGAGCCATACCAAAGAGCTTTGTAAAAAGCAGAATGAATATATCCTGATCTAGAATAACAATATCTGCCTTGTTGAATTCATATCTGTAAGAAAGTTTAGTTACAGATTCCATTTCTACATTAAGTTTGTTAAATAACATATATTGTTTTCCTTTTAAAGATTGTAAGAAAATTTTGTGTTTTTTCTTATAATAAAAATGTATTAACAGATTTCCCAGTATTACAAAACTGAGCATACCTCCTGCAATAAAATATATTTCCATGGTCATCAAAAATAAAAAAACGGAGCCTGAAAATCAAGCTCCGCTGCTATTTTTAACTTAAAAATTATTTACCCAGGTAAGATTTTAAGATCTTGCTTCTGGTGTTGTGTTTCAATCTCTTGATCGCTTTTTCTTTGATCTGGCGCACTCTCTCTCTCGTAAGATCAAAAGTTTCACCAATTTCCTCTAAAGTCATCGGATGTTTTCCGTTCAGACCGAAGTATAATCTTACAAGATCAGCCTCTCTTGGAGTAAGGGTATTCAATGCTCTTTCGATCTCAATCTGTAGAGATTCAAGCATAAGATCCTTATCCGGACTTGGTGATTCACCTGAACGTAATACATCATAAAGATTAGAATCTTCACCTTCTACCAAAGGTGCATCCATAGACAAATGTCTTCCGGAGTTTTTCATTGATTCCTTAATATCTTCCTCGCTCATATCAAGAACTTCTGCCAATTCCTCCGGTGAAGGTGGTCTCTCGTTTTCCTGTTCAAGGTGAGCGTAAGCTTTATTGATCTTGTTGATAGATCCGATTTTGTTCAATGGTAATCTTACAATTCTCGACTGTTCTGCCAAAGCCTGTAAGATCGACTGACGGATCCACCAAACTGCGTAAGAGATAAATTTGAAACCTCTAGTCTCATCGTACCTTTTTGCCGCTTTCATAAGTCCCAGGTTACCTTCATTGATCAAATCCGGTAAAGAAAGACCCTGATTTTGGTATTGTTTAGACACCGATACTACGAAACGAAGGTTAGCCTTGATTAATTTTTCCAGCGCAGCTCTGTCGCCGGCACGGATTCTTTGTGCTAATTCTACTTCTTCGTCCGCAGTAATCAATTCAACTTTACCAATTTCCTGCAAATACTTGTCTAATGAAGCAGTTTCCCTATTGGTTACCTGCTTAGTGATTTTTAATTGTCTCATCTATTTTTTCCTCGAAAAAGAGTTTCTATAATATTATACGTTTGAAGTAAACAAAAGGTTACAAATATTTCAATTAATTTTTGTTGAATTAAATTACATCTGGAAAAAATATTGTAAATTACGCGTTCTGCACTCTCTAAGGCGATTTTAATTCCAGCATTACTTAGATATATTATCAAAAAATTTCAATCTTTTTAAGTCTTAATTGAGTTGAGTCTTTATTGTTAGAAGCTTCTTCCCGCTTTCCGCACTCGCTATTTTTATTGGTTTGCGCGCGGCGGCAAAGCCGCCGCGCTCAAACCAATAAAAATGAGCTCAAACAAAGCTCCAATCGGGGCTAGGAAAGAAGGTCAAAATATTCCACTAGATATGATAAAAGAATTCACTATTCAATTGTTCAGTAATTTACTTTATCAAACCACCCCGACAAAAATTCTTGCAGAATTTCCGCCACCCCTCCAGAGGAGGGGAATTTACTACCGCTTAAAAATTAACTTATTTATTTCCAATCGGAATTACTATTGATTATTTGCAATTCACTAATCCTTTTGAACAAAAAAAGCGAAACCGAAGTTCCGCTCATATCATCTTAACAAATAGTAAATTGACCATTCACTATTTATTCACTTTAAGTTCATCGTTAAAAAAGATCATTCAGCCATTTTGCAAGTCTTAATCCTCCATACAAAAGCTGTCTTTCCATCGTATTATTAAATTTATACTGGTAATCGTAAGACAGTTTAGAATCATTTGGCGTCTGTGCATAAATGGTATTGGCTATTTTATGAGAATCATACAGCCAGTCTTCAAGCGTTCCTTTCTGGATTTCTTTTACTTCCTCATCAGATTTAATGTCTAATAACGCTGCATACTCGGTATAGCTGTATTTTTGGGAATCTACAAGTTTACCGTCCCAAACAGAATGCAAATTGGTCTTATCGCCAAAATAAGTAACATTAATTTTATTTCCTCCTAGATCTTCAGCTCTGCCAACGTGTAAAGGCTGCGCAAGATCACCCATAATATGGATAAGGAAAATCAAAGCTATTTTTCTGTCCTTTTCAGAAGTTTTTTCATCTTTAATCTGACTGGAAAGTACATTTACCTGAGTGTATAAACTCGGCCCGGCCTGTCCTTTCAGTTTTTCTTCAAAAATTTTGAAATCAGTTTGTGGATCAATGTTCACATAATGCCAGGCTGATGCCTGCTTCCATGCGCCTGTTGTATCAGATTTAATAAAATCCGGCCAGTTGGCCCAGTACGCAAGACGTTCCCTCCCCATCATTTTTTTAATTTCCTTCCTTGCTTTCCCGGAAAGGTGATTTTCAGCAATTTCAGCAATAATTCTGTGCCCCGTTAATCCCCATGCATACGAATAAAGCGAAGTTGCCATGAATGCCAAAATCAGCATCTTAGAATAAATACTTTTCATTGTAAATAACATTTTCAGGCTGCAAAGATACAGTTAATTTTAAGGTTAAGATCAAGGTTAAAAGAAGGTTTGGGAAATTTAATCAAATCTTAATTTCAATTAAGTTAAGGCTAAGATTTATTTGTGACGCTAATTTATTCATATAATTTAATCTTGATCTAAGCCTCAGTCTCAACCTTATTTTTTACTGTTTGTTCTTTTACTCATAATTATTTACTATTTTAGAATAAAATTAATCAACAATTATTTTTTCAATAATTTGAGATATACTAATTTTATAAGCCAAAATCACAGCGTACACTATGTATGATAACAATATTGTAGAGATGCATTACAATAAACTGCAGACAGATTTCAAAGCGGAAGCTGTGGCAGTAAACCTCTTGAAATATCACAGAGCAGTAAGCAATATATTCATCCAGCGGATCGGCATTAACGACCGTGCGTATCTTAAAGACATTAAAAGCATTACGAGCGATTATCTCGGCTTCGATGAAGAAGTTTTCATCATTGAAACTTACAGGGAAGGTATTTACGACTATCTCCCGGAAGGTCTTTTCCATCCGCCGTCACTGGGCGCAACACGGAAAAACGTGGAAAGTGTCGTAAAAGAAATCCGCAAACAGAAAAGGGTAGAAGAAGACGCGAGAAAGTTTTTCAGGCCTTTTGAACTGGAGGTTTTCTTTACTGAAATCAGTGCCCTGCTGAAAGAGTTCGATTTTGAAATTGCCAGCGATACCGATGCATTGCTTACGACGGTGAGTGAACTCTGGCCGCTCATCAAAATGATGGATAAGCAGAATGCGTATATATTTATCTATATTCTACCGTTTTTTCACCAGATCCGCGGTGATAAAGCATGGTTTGAAAAATGCATGACTGCTTTTCTGCAGATTCCCGTGCAAGTAACTTTTGCACCGAATATTATTGATGGTGTCGAAGAGGAAGATGACTCTATGTTGTTAGGGAATTCCCGCCTCGGCGTAACCTATATTCCAAGCGGAAAACATATGGACGGACAGCGAAACTGGGTGGTCAACATCGGTCCGATTCCTTATACTGAAATGGAAAAATATATCGAGGGCAGTCCTTTCCGCAAAGTACTTAATGCAATGTACGACTACTTCCTTCCGGTAAGTGTGGATATAGAAGAAAATTTTATCACCGAAAAAGAGGAATTTTCATTTGCTTTGGAGAACGATGAAAGAAATTCAAACAGGCTCGGATACTCTACATTCCTCTGAAAATTTTTAACTATATTTACTAAACCAATTAAAAATATTAATTCGAAAAAGACACATGGAAATTTCTTCAGTAAAGGGAATCTTTTTAAGGTATATTCTTATGCCCTTATTTGCGGTTATTATGATGGTAATCCTCGGAATTATCAGAAGAAATAAGCCTGCGATAAAGATCAAGACCATTATTATTTACGTTCTGCTTTGCAGTTTATGTCTTGCCATTCCGGGAATCTTTGGATTTGCGGGGAATCTTTTCAATCCGTATTGGTATCTCATCGCGCAGGTCATTTATCTCGTTCTGGGAATAATTCATGTCAATCTTTCAGACAGATATTTCAAGAAACATTTTAGTTCTTTAACGAAAAGTATTTTGTTTGAATCTATCTTATCCATTACCTGTATTGGCTTTGGCGGATACTTGTTCTATCTTATCTTTAACTGGATGAGCCGTGGAACAGGTTATCCAATAATGGCAGCTACAAGTATATTAACATTCCTTGTTCCGTTGGTTTTCCACTATTGCTATGTTCAGCTGATCAGTATTCCGGTTGATATTTACAAGACCTGGCGCTATTCTCCGGATCAGAAACTTCCGGATTTTGAAGGAGCGGATTTTGACAGACTAATGGTCTTAAATGTTGAGTTAAGCAAAAATCTTGAGGATGCCAACAGGTTCAGGATTAAAGCTAAGACACTTCCTACAGGAATTACTTTCGGCGACTGGTTCTACAGGGTAGTAGACGATTATAATCATAAAAACCCGAACTCGGTTATCCATTTATCGGATCAGGAACGCGAACCATATTACTGGATTTTTTATACTAAAAAGTCATTCTTCAGCTTTAGAAAATATATTGATTTTGATCAGGACATCACAGAAAACAGAATCTCTGAAAATGATGTGGTGATCTGTAAAAGAGTCATCCAGCATGAAGAAGAAGGAATACGAAGAACACAATCTCACACCATCTAAAAATATTGAATATGATACAGCCTATTAAGCATTTTGCCATCAATTGGGTTGACGGGATGAAGGTTTCCCAGAGACATCTTAATGATCAGGATAATTTTTTAATCGATACCATCAGAGATTCCAGCTCACTCGGGATCACAGCATATAATTACGGGCTTTTGCCTATCTCCAACGAATTTACAGACCGCACTATTTTTGATGTCCACAATACAGCCACGAATGATGTACAATTGGTCATTAAGCGTTGCAGTGCAGTAACACTTGCCGGTTACAGGATAGAGCTGACTGACCGAAGAGTAAGTGTAAAATCTCTTGCAAAGCTCATGAATGAAGAACAGGCAGATGGCGATTATTATATTTTAATTTCGGTAAATCCTTTTGATAAAGTGCCTTTTGGAGATATTGATCCTGAAGAAATTCCGCCTCGCCATCCGAATACACAGCCGAATCATCATATTGAACTGCTTCCCGTAACATCGCTGAACAGCAGCTATTCGGGAGGAAATTACCTTATCATCGGTAAGGTTGACCTCAAAGGGAATATTGCCCAGGTAGATTCTAATTTTATCCCGCCATGTACTTCGGTTCAGAGCCATCCGGCACTGCTCGATTATTACAATACTTTTGCAAAGTCTATCGGGAATCTTCAGCAATATGCCTTTAAAATCATTCAGAAAGCATCTCATAAAAACCAGAATACCGCTTTGGCGCAGAATGTTAAGTTTTTATGCAATACCATGATTAATACGTTTGGAGATATGTATTTCCAGTTCCGGAATATCACACCGTATCAGCCACCGGTATTCTTGATTGAATCGTTTGCAAAATTAGCACTTCGTTTGTACAATGCGACCCAGATTTTAGTACCTGCAGAATTGGAAGAAATGCTTAATTACAGTTTAGAATGGAGCGAAATTGCGCCTCATACATTGCTGAACCAGCTTTCTATTGTAGCTGAAACAAATTACGATCATCACAACTGCGGCGAACCGCTATTATACATTCAGCAGATGCTCAGAAGTCTTGAAACCATATTCTCGAAATTGAGTGAGCTGGATTATATCGGACAGAGAAAAGAAAATATCATCGTTAACGAACAGGAAGTCTCCAACAATAACAATCCGAAGAGGGGCTGGAGCGTTTTAGATTAAATTACAAAATATTTTAAATATTGATCCCGAAATTTTTTATTCGGGATTTTTTATATATAAAAACTTGTTTCAAATTTCATTTAACCAAAAAGACCAAAAGACTATTTTAAGTGCTTATTAGATAAACGATGTTCCCAAAGAGAAAAATCAGAGATTTTTAAAAACTATTGTCTTCTTTATTCTCCATATTAATTACCTTTAAATATTAAAAAGTATATACATCTTTTGCGGTTAAACTTAAATCAGCTAACAATTAAACAAAATTACGATCAACTAAGATTAAAATCATTTTTACAAATGAATACAGAAAAAATACGACAGGATACCAGAGGACTTTCGGACGGAAAAATTTTTCTTAACAATGCAGGATCATCTCTGATGCCATCAATTGTGGTAGATTCAATGAAAGAATATCTGGAACTGGAAGAACAGATAGGAGGATATGAAACAGCAAACAGAAAAGCAGATATTATGGAAAAATTCTATGATGAAGCTGCAAAATTGATTAATGCAAAACCTTCCAATATTGCTTTTGCAACAAGTGCTACGGAGGCTTACACCAAAGCATTATCCAGCATTATGTTTAAAGAAGGCGATGTTATTATTACAACCACAGACGATTATATTTCCAATCAAATTACTTTTATCTCGCTACAGAAGAAATTAAAATTAAAAGTTCTACGAACTAAAAACCTGCCTGACAATGAACTGGATCTCGAAGATCTGGAAAAATTAATTAAAGAATACAATCCTAAATTAATCGCGGTAACCCATATTCCTACAAATTCGGGCTTGATCCAGAATGTGGAAGGTGTAGGAAGACTCTGTAAGCAATATAATATTCTGTATCTCGTTGATGCTTGCCAGTCTGTCGGCCAACTTGCTGTAGATGTTGAAAAAATAGGCTGTGATTTTTTATCGGCTACGGGAAGAAAATTCATGCGGGGACCAAGAGGAACCGGTTTTTTATATGTATCCGACAAAGTTTTAGAACAAAATCATGCACCGCTTCTGTTAGATATGAGGGGGGCAGACTGGATTGAGTTTAATGATTATCAATTATTTAAAACCGCAAAAAGATTTGAAAGCTGGGAAATTTCCTACGCTTCTTTAATGGGCTTTACTCATGCTTTGCAATATGCCAATATTATTGGTTTACCTGCCATAGAGCATTATAATAAAGGCCTGTCCGAAAGATTAAGAGAAAACCTAAAAAACAATGGGTTTGATGTCTGGGATTGGGGTAAGAATCTAAGCAGCATTATCACTTTTTCCGGTCCGGATGGTGACTTGGAAAGGATTCAAAATATTCTGAAAGAAAACAATATATTCTTTTCAGTTACCCATAAAAACTCTGCATTGATAGATTTTACCAGGAAAAATATAAATGGGATTGTTCGTTTGTCGCCGCATTATTTTAATACGGTTGAAGAAATTGATAGGGTTTCGGATGTTTTAAAGAAAACTTTGTAGAAAGGCTTCGACAGGCTCAGCCTAACAACGCTTAAACAATATCCTAAGTATTTCGTAATGTCATTATGAGTTTGTCGAAGGATTAGTTGTAAGATAATTATTTTTGTTACGCTAAAGTAATCAGTCATAAAAAAGAGAGCCTTTCGACTCTCTTTTTTTATTGCTCCAGCTTTTCTTTAATATATTTTGCTGTATGTGATTTTTTATTTTTGGCAAGATCCTCAGGAGTTCCCGTAAATACGACTTCTCCACCATGTTTCCCTGCTTCCGGACCAATATCAATAATGTAATCCGCACATTTGATAATATCCGGCTGATGCTCAATGACAATTACAGAATGACCTAGATCAATCAGCGCCTGCAATGACTTCAGCAATTTCTGAATATCATGGAAATGCAGGCCGGTGGATGGTTCATCAAAAATGAAAAGCGTCTTGTCTGTCGTAACGCCTTTTACAAGAAACGAAGCCAGTTTTACACGCTGAGCTTCTCCGCCTGAAAGAGTAGAAGAGCTTTGTCCCAGCTGCAGATATCCCAATCCAACTTCCTGTAAAGGCTTTAGTTTGGTTACAATTTTTTCTTCGCGGTTATCTTTGAAAAATTCCAGTGCATCATCTACCGTCATGTGAAGAATATCCGAAATATTCTTTTCGTCATATCTTACTTCCAGAATCTCGCTTTTAAAACGGGTTCCTTTACAAACTTCGCATTCCAGCTCTATATCTGCCATGAACTGCATCGATACATTGATGACACCTTCGCCTTTACACTCATCACATCTTCCGCCGTCAACGTTAAAAGAAAAATGCTTCGGTTTGTAGCCCATCATTTTGGCCACTTTCTGTTTGGCAAACAGATCTCTGATGTCATCATAAGCTTTAAGATAGGTCACCGGATTGGAACGTGAAGATTTCCCAATTGGGTTCTGGTCGATCAGCTCAATATGCTTGATGAGTTTTTTAGGAAAATCAACGGAGTCATAATCTCCTTTTTTACCGCCCATTCCCAGCTGAATCTGGATATCATTGGTAAGAATTTCTTTCATTAGGGTAGACTTTCCACTTCCTGAAACCCCGGAAATAACAACAAGATTTTCCAGTGGGACATCTACATCAACATTTTTAAGATTATTCTGACGCGCTCCTTTGATTTGAATCCATTCTTTGGCTTTCCTGCGTTCTTTAGGAATTTCTATTTCCAGTCTTCCTGTAAGATATTTAGATGTTAAAGTATCAGCATCTTTAAGTTCTTTATAATCTCCTGCAAATACTAATTCTCCTCCAAGATATCCTGCTTCCGGACCTATATCGATAATATAATCAGCTGCTCTCATTACATCTTCATCATGCTCCACTACGATTACTGTATTTCCGAGATCACGAAGGTTTTTCAGAACGCCGATCAGGTTTTCCGTGTCCCTGGAATGCAGTCCGATGGATGGCTCATCAAGAATATAGATTGAGCCTACTAGCGAGCTTCCCAGGCTTGTTGCCAGGTTAATCCTTTGGCTTTCACCACCAGAGAGTGTATTGGAAGTACGGTTGAGGGTTAAATATCCCAATCCCACCTTCAATAAAAACTCAATCCTTGTTGTGATTTCATATAACAGTCTTTTGGCAACCTCCTGATCATGCTCAGATAGTTTTAAATCTTTTATCAGTGGAAACAGTTCATCCAAAGGCAATTCGATCATCGATTGGATATTATGACCGTCGATCTTCACCCAGCTGGTTTCTTCACGCAGCCTCAGTCCTTCACAGGTAGGACATAATGTTTTTCCACGGTATCGGGAAAGCATTACCCTGTACTGTATCTTGTATAAATTTTCTTCAAGCATTTTGAAGAAATTATCAATGGATGGGAATGTACTTTTTCCGTCACCTTTCCACAGGTATTTTTTCTGCTCTTTGGTAAGCTGATGATATGGTTTATGAATCGGGAAGTCTTTAGCCTTTTTAATAAAGTCTTTTTTCCATTCGCTCATGCTTTCACCTCGCCATGAAGCTACTGCATCTTCAAAGATGGAAAGCGCTTTATTGGGAACTACAAGATCTTCATCAATTCCGATTACTTTTCCGTATCCTTCACAAGTAGGGCAGGCTCCGTAAGGATTATTAAAGCTGAAAAAATGAACATTCGGTTCAAGGAATTCTATTCCGTCCAGCTCAAATTTATTGGAAAATTCTTTTACTTTTTCGGTATCGGTATTCTTCAGGTGACAATATCCGCGTCCTTCGTAGAAAGCCATCTGAATAGAATCTGCAAGCCGCTGCAGGAAACTTTCATCTTCTTCGTACGAAAACCGGTCAATCACCAGATTGATTTCCATATTCTTTTCGGGAGTGAATCCGAAGCTTTCCAGATCTTCTATTCCGGCTACATTGCCGTTGATCTCAAGCCTTGTAAATCCGGCAAGCTTAAGAACATTTAGATTTTCTGCAAAATTATCCGTGTCATAATCCAGCGGAGCAGTTAACAAGAATGATGAATCTTTTTTGGATGCTTTAATAAAATCCACTACATCAGAAACCGAATCTTTTTTAACCTCTTCGCCGGAAACAGGGGAAAATGTTCTTCCGATTCTTGCAAAAAGAAGCTTCAGGTAATCATAGATTTCCGTTGAAGTTCCTACTGTGGACCGCGGATTGGAAGAAATTACTTTCTGCTGGATGGCGATGGAAGGGGCAAGCCCTTTGATATCGTCAACTTTCGGTTTCTCCAGTTTACCTAAAAACTGTCGTGCGTATGAGCTCAGACTCTCTACATATCTTCTCTGTCCTTCCGCATAAATGGTATCAAAAGCCAGTGAAGATTTTCCGCTTCCGGAAACTCCTGTAATGACAATCAGCTTATTTTTCGGGATAAGAACATCAATGTGTTTCAGATTGTTAAGATGTGCGTTCTTAACGAATATCTGTTTTTTAATATCTATATCTGTTGTTTTAGCCATAGTAAAATTAAGACTAACAAAATTACGAAATTCTGACGGATTTCTGACGGTTAATTGAATGCTAATTCCTTACTTGCTTTTACATTGTATTTGTATGTATTTAACATAATTTTATTGAGAAATTATTGCATACTGTTCTAAAATTATTTAACATTGCAGGATAAAATGTAATTAGATATGAGAAAGTTCTTAAGAGATCTGATTACACATCTGATGAGAAAAAGATAACAACAATAATTCCCCAAAAATGCAGTTTTTAAGAGCTGCATTTTTTTATGACAACTATCATTTGTATGTCTTGACGAACTCCACTACTTTTGGCGTCACAAATAATTAACTATAATTCTGACATATGATACGAAGAGCAGGAAGTATTTTTTTTCTCGGAACTTTATTTTTCGCACAGGCACAGGAAAAGTCTACTGATATCGAGACTATTGAAATTCAGGGGAAGCTTTTTTCCACACCGTTTAAAAGTGCCAACCAGAATATCACCGTTATCACGAGGGAAGAAATTATCAATTCACCTGCAAAAAGTATTGATGAAATCTTGCAGCAGGTCACGGGAATGGATATCAGAAGGAGAGGCGCCAATGGAGTGCAGAGTGATATCGGTTTTCGGGGAAGCTCTTTTGAGCAGGTACTCTTACTTTTGAACGGAATCCGTATGAATGATTCCCAGACGGGGCATAATTCGATGAACCTTCCTGTGGATCTTGGCGACGTAGAAAGAATTGAAGTCATAAAAGGTCCGGCAGCCAGGCGTTTCGGGCAAAATGCCTATGCCGGGGTTATTAATATCATTACCAAAATAGATCCGGGCAAAAGGGTAAAAGTAAATGTGGAAGGCGGCGATTATGAAACCTATGAACTGGGGTTCAACGCACAACTTGGAAATGAAAAATTTTCCAATTCTTTGCAGGCGAATTCTTCCGGATCACAGGGTTATATGTACAATACGGATTATGAAATCAGGAATGTTTTTTATCAAAGCAAGCTGAATATAAAAGACGGAAGCATCAGACTTCAGGCTGGTTTTTCTGAAAAGAAATTCGGGGCCAACGGATTCTATGCCTCAAAAGCCGCAACGGAACAATATGAAGAAACACAGGCTTCTGTGATAAGTCTTGCTCATCAGCAGACGTTTGGAAAATTAAAATTAAATTCAAATGTGTATTGGCGAAGAGGGCAGGATATGTATCTTTTTAACAGGCAAAAGCCTGAAATCTACCGCAATATGCATATCGGAAATAATGTTGGCGGAGAGGTTAATTCCAGTTATGATTGGGGATTAGGAACAACAGGAATCGGAGTTGAGCTGAGAAAAGAATTTCTGGCAAGCAATAATCTTGGTGAAAGAAACCGCTTTGTGTCTCAGGTATTTTTCGAGCATCATTTTTCTTTGCTGAACAAAAAACTTAATATCAGTCCGGGAATATCATGGGCCAATTATTCTAATGAAGGCAACTTTTTCTATCCGGGACTGGATGTAGGATACAGCTTTAACCAAAACAACAAGGTGTATGGAAATATTGCAAAAGTTCATCGTATTCCTACTTTCACCGATCTTTATTACACAAGCAAAACCGAGCAGGGAAATCCTGATCTTTTACCTGAAAATGCAGTCTATGCAGAAATCGGGTATCAGTTTCAGACCAAAAATATATTAGCCAAAATAAGCGGTTTTGTGAGAGATACGAATGATGCTATTGACTGGACAAAAATGAAACCGGAAGATCCGGTGTGGTACGCTCAAAATATCGGGCAGACAACCATAAAAGGAATTGAGGCAGAATTTAACCACCGCCTGAAGGACTGGCTGAAATATACTGTCGGATATACTTATCTTGATAACAAGTTAAACAAACCTGCGGATTTTTCGGCAAGATATCTCCTGGATAATTTAAAGCATCAGTTTATTGCCAAACTGGAAACACGCTTCCTGAAAAACTTCACCAATGAAATTGTCTACCGTTATAACGAAAGACTGAATAACGGCAGCTACAATCTTGTCGATGATAAATTAAGTTTTGTTAAAAAAGATTTTTCGGTGTATGCTCTTGTTAATAATTTAACAAATACTTCATATACAGAAACATTTGGGGTTCCAATGCCACAAAGGTGGTTTCGTTTAGGATTATCTTATAATTTTAATATTAAATAATTGTTAACTATTGATGAATTAAAGTTAATATTAACAAATTGTTAATTAATTTACATTTGCAAAAATTTTTCAGATGAAATTCTCATTAGGATTAGGCTTGGGGCTATTTTTAAGTGTAACATTCTTCAAAGCACAGGAACATATTTCCAGCTTCAATGCACTGACCGTAACATATAAATTTCATCCGAAATTTTTTCTTTATGCTGAAGGGCAGTCAAGAGGAATACAGGAATATACATATCCGGATTATTATGAGATAAAGGGTGGATTGGGGTACAATCTTACCAAAAACCACAAACCTTTTATCGGATTGGGAAGATATGCCACTTACAAGGACCAGAAAATTAATAAAGAAGAATTTAGGGTCTGGCTTCAGGACGTCATTGATTTTAAGAAAGGGATCGTGAAGTTTGAAAACAGATTACGAGCTGAAAAGAGCTGGTTTTATGAACCGCAGACTGATAAAAGCTCGGAGAGAATGCGTTACCGTTACCGTCTGAATGTAAGTGTTCCGCTGAATGCAAAAGAAGTGAAAAAAGGAACTGTTTTTGCCAATGTATATGATGAAATTTTCCTTGTAAGCCCGATGAAGCCTACTTTTGCCAGGAACAGGGTATATGGCGGTTTCGGCTATCAGATTGACGACTACTTCGGTGTTCTCGGCGGTTATTTATGGCAGAGGGAATTTGAAGCCTCGGGAAATAAAAATTTCCACTTCGTATACCTGGCTTTAAACATCAATATCGACGGGACGAAGCATCCTAAAAAGACATATGACTTCCCGGGAGCGGATTAAACTATTGCTTAATTTTTAGCCTTAAATTAATCTTAAGTTTGCAATGAGAGGCAATGATGTTAGTTAAAATGAAATTTAATCATCCACATGTAAAAAGCATAGTCGCTAATCAATCATTAATCATTTTTATCTAATATTTTTCAATCAGGTAGTGATAAGCTTTAAGGTATTTATTAAATCTTTTGATATCTTTTGGGGTCAATTCTCGGTTTACTCTTCTAAGATCCATATTATCTCTTAAATCATTAAGTTTTACAGCAACGGCTAATGGTGAACGCTCGGTTCTTCTTACAAAATCATCATACTCTTCATCCGGGTCAAACTTTGTAAGGCAGCTGATCGCAAAAATGATATATTCCGGAAAGCCTTCACCACGAAGATAATCCAGACTGTATTCCTGTGGATGGTCTTCAACAACATCATGCAGAACGCCCACAATTTTTTCGTCCATGGTTTTTCCGTATTCCATCACGCGCATGACGTGGGCAATGTAGGGCGCATGATATTTATCTGTCTGACCTTTGTGTGCCTTATCGGCTATTTTTATCGCTCTGTTGAGTAGTTCTTCTTTTGTCATCTTCACTAAGTAGAGTACAAAAATAAAAAATGCCACAACATTTGAGACATTTTTTTAACAATAATTTTGTGTAATACGCATGCACGCCTAATTTCAAATATAATTATTTATTATCCGGACCTTTTTGAGGTATTATCGAGTTAAGCATCTTATAATCCGTAGTATCTTTTCTCTTATCTTTAAGGCTGGAATATACCGATTCATCAGGTTTTGCGGAAGGCATTTTGTATATTTTTCTTTGAGGATCGGACGGCTTTATTTCTTTATCGGGGAAATAAGACTTCTTTTGTTTCGTCGTATCAGGAGGTATCAGAAGTTTCTTTTCTTTTTGCTGTCCCGAAGCAGACACTGCAAACAATATAACCGGAATTACTAGTATTTTCATCAGTAAAAATCTTTAAGATTAAACTATAGGTAGGTATAGTAAAAACAATTTAAACCTTATTTTTATTACATTGTACGGTTCATTTTGATATTTATTTGCTGCAATAAAAAAAGCGTCTCAACATTGAGACGCCTTGAAATCAAATTTATATATAAAAGACTAATAAGCTCCTTTTTCAATATAATGGGCAGCAATTTTTTCTGTCAGTGCCACTACATTCGGATGGTTGGTATATTTTGTAAACCTTCTTAATCCGGACAGCATCATTCTCTGCTCATCGCCTTCAGCGAAAGAAACGATTCCTTCTTTTGCTGCAGTAATTATTTTTTCAACGGCTTTGTAAAGATTCAGCTGAGCCATTGCTGCTTCTACAGAATCCAGTGAGAAATGTTTTTCTGCTCTCAACACTGTAGATTCTGCCATATAGATCTGGTTAAGAATTTCAGAGGCATTCAGTAACAAATGCTGCTGTTTTTCAATATCCATCATATATTTCTGAAGAGCGGCTCCCGAAACCATTAAGAATACTTTTTTAAGATTGGCAATGATTGCTTTTTCTTCACTCATGAAAGCAGAGTAGTCAGGAACTTCAAACGATGGAATTCCCATCAGTTCTTTGCTGATTGCCATCGCCGGAGAAAGTAAGTCTAATTCTCCTTTCATTGCTCTTTTGATCAACATTCCAACGGCAAGAAGTCTGTTGATTTCGTTGGTCCCTTCATAAATTCTTCCGATTCTTGCATCTCTCCATGCAGATTCCATTGGAGTATCTTCTGAGAATCCCATACCTCCATAAATCTGGATTCCTTCATCTGCCGTATTTTGAGTGAGATCTGAGACAAAAACTTTAAGAATCGATGCTTCTACCGCAAACTCTTCAACACCTTTTAATTCAGCTTGCTGATGATCCATTCCGCCTGCAACTAATTCTGCAATTTTATCTTCAACATTTTTTGCCAAACGATAAGATCCTGCTTCACTTACAAAAACTCCGGTGGCCATTTCTGCAATTTTCTTTCTGATTGCTCCAAAAGTTGAAATAGAAACGCCAAATTGCTTTCTTTCATTTGAATATTGAATAGAGTGGTTTAAGATCCTTCTTTGTCCGTCAAGATTAGCTGCCGCCAACTTGATTCTGCCGACATTCAATGCATTTAGAGCGATTTTGAAACCGTTATTTCTTTCACCCAGCATATTTTCAACAGGAACTTTCATATCATTGAAGAAAACCTGACGGGTAGAAGACGAACGGATTCCTAATTTATGCTCTTCCTCACCGAAAGTTAAGCTTTCAGGATTTTCAAGTTCAGAACGGTTGATGACGAAACCTGTAATGTTTTTATCATCATCTATTTTAGCAAACAAGGTGAATGTATCCGCAAAGCCTGCATTGGAAATCCACATTTTTTGTCCGTTGATGATGTAATGTTTTCCATCCTCAGATAATTTCGCTCTTGTTTTTCCAGAGTTGGCATCAGAACCGGCATCGGGTTCCGTTAAACAATAAGCTCCGAATTTCGTTCCAGTAGCCAGATCCGGAAGATATTTCTTTTTTAGTTCTTCACTTCCGTAAAGAAGGGTTGGAAGTGTTCCGATTCCGGTGTGAGCTCCATAAGCTGTTGCCAATGAGCCATTTCCTCCCGAAACATAATCGCAAGCCAGCATTGTACTGACGAATCCCATTCCAAGACCACCGTATTCTTCAGGAACAGTGATTCCCAGCATTCCCATTTCTCCCAGTTTACGCATTGTTTCTTCCGTTAATGCATAATCTTTTTTCTCAAAACGATCATGATGCGGAACGACTTCTCTGTCTATAAATTCTTTCGCAGAATCGCGAAGCATTTTCTGTTCTTCATTCAGTTCTTCAAGACTGAAGATTTCGTTTGCAGGAATTTCTTTAATTAAGAATTCACCACCCTTCAATATATTGCTCATTATTGTTTATTTTAAATTTTAGATTATAAATTTTAAATTAGATTTCAGTTATAAATTTTCAGATGAAGTTTTAATGATTTTAGTCAAAATATTAATTATGCTTTCAATTTCTTTTAAATAAGAATCAATTTCGATTTGAACCAAATTTGAAGATTGATAAAGTCTTAACCAATATCTAGTTTCTCTTGCTTCTTTATTCGCAATTGAAAGTTTTGAAATAAAATCTTTTTTAGATTGAGCTGCAATTCCTTCTTCAACATTTGCTCCAATTGAAGTTCCACAACGAAGAATTTGTTTAGATAGAATAAATTCATTTTGAGCTTTACATTGAGTATAAAATTGAATGATTCTTAATGCAAATTCAAATGTCTTTATCTGGATCAGATTGTCTTCCTTGAAACTCATTCATCTAAAATTTATAATTTAAAATCTATAATTAATTAAAGAAGCTCAAAAATACTTGCTGCTCCCTGTCCTGTTCCCACGCACATCGAAACCATTCCGTATTTGTTTCCGCGTTTTCTCATTTCATCAAGAAGCTGAACGGTTAACTTCGTTCCGGTACATCCAAGAGGGTGGCCCAAAGCAATTGCCCCTCCGTTTACATTGAGAATATCCGGATTTAAGCCTAATTCTTTTTTAATAGCAACAGACTGCGATGCGAATGCTTCGTTTAACTCTATTAATTCAATATCTTTTAATTCTAAACCTGCTTGTTTTAAGGCCTTTGGAATAGCATAAATAGGTCCCATTCCCATGATTCTCGGTTCTAATCCTGCAGCTGCATAAGCAACCAATCTTGCTTCTGGCTCAAGACCCAATTCTTTTACCATCTCTTCACTCATCACCATCACAAAAGCTGCTCCGTCACTCATCTGAGAAGAATTTCCGGCGGTTACGCTTCCACCATTGGCAAAAACAGGTCTTAATTTTGCAAGACCTTGCAGAGACGTATCAGCTCTCGGACCTTCATCTACTGAAAAATCAAATTTTTTAGACTGAATCTTCTGATTTTCATCCAGGAAATTATATTCAACAGGAATCGGAACAATCTGGCTGGCAAATCTGCCTTCCTGATTGGCTTTTAAGGCTTTCATATGAGATTCAAAAGCGAACTGGTCCTGTTCTTCTCTTGTGATTTTATATTGTTTCGCCACTTCTTCCGCAGTATAACCCATTCCCCAATAATAATCGGGATTTGTTTTGGCGATATCTGTTTCAGGAACAGGTTTATATCCTCCCATCGGAATGTACGACATAGATTCTGTACCTCCGGCAATAATGCAGTCTGCCATTCCGGCCTGAATTTTTGCAGAAGCAATGGCAATCGCCTCACTTCCTGATGCACAGTATCTATTTACGGTAACTCCGGGTACTTTATCGGTGTTTAAACCCATTAAGGAAATCAGACGTGCCACATTTAAGCCTTGTTCAGCTTCGGGCATAGCGTTTCCTACAATCAGGTCATCAATTCTATTTTTATCTAATTGCGGAAGCTCAGCCATTAATTTTTCAATTACGGTTGCCGCCATCACATCAGGTCTTGTAAATCTTAAACTCCCTTTTGGTGCTTTACCAACGGCAGTCCTGAACCCTTTTACGATATATGCTGTTTTCATTTGTTTAAATTATTTCGGATTTACACCGGGTTTCACCCGATGCTATTTTATTTCGCCCTTTCCTGGCTCAAAAACTTTAGCTTTATTAATTTTATTATTATGCTATTAACAGTTCGCTTCTACGAAGCTCTGTTAGTTTCTCAACGGTTTACCATTCTGCAACATATATTGAATTCTCTCTAATGTTTTTCTCTCTCCGCAAAGCTGCAGGAAAGTTTCTCTTTCAAGATTCAATAAATACTGTTCTGTAACCACGGTTGGTTCGGAAAGATTTCCTCCCACCATGACGTATGCTAACTTGTCGGCAATTTTCTTATCATGTTCGGAGATATAATTCCCGGTTAGCATCTGGTCGGTTCCCACGTAGAACATCCCGAGCGCATCTTTACCCAAAACTTTCACTTTCTGCTCGATAGGCTGTGTGTAACCATGTTCTGCTAAACTTTTCGCTAACATTTTCGCAGTCTTGATCTGAGTTCTTTTATCTACTGCCACGATATCTTTTCCATGCTCAAGAATTCCCATGTCGTATGCTTCATAAGCGGAAGTTGCTACTTTACCCATCGCTATATTCATGAAAGCGTCACGAAGTCTGTTGTTCTTCACGTCATCGTTGTGAAATTCTCTTGAAGTTCTTAAGGTAAGCTCTTTTGTTCCGCCGCCGCCAGGAATAACACCAACTCCGGTTTCAACCAGTCCGATATAGGTTTCTGCTGCAGCAACCACTCTGTCGGCATGCATGGTCATCTCGCAACCACCACCCAGCGTCATTCCGTGAGGAGCAACAACAACAGGAATAGAGGAGTAGCGAACCCTCATCATCGATTTTTGGAAATAGGCGATAGCCATATTCAGATCATCCCAATCCTGTTCAATAGCCATCATCAGAATCATTGCTAAATTGGCACCTACAGAGAAATTGGTTCCCTGGTTTCCGACAACCAATCCGTCATATTCTTTTTCAGCTAAATCAATCGCTCTGTTTAATCCATCCAGAACTTCGCCTCCTAAAGAGTTCATTTTAGAGCGGATTTCAAAGTTGATAATTCCGTCGCCCAAATCTTCAATAGCGGACCCGGAATTGCTCCACAGTGTTTTGTTTTTTCTGATATTGTCTAAAATAATAAAAGCATCCTGTCCCGGAATGTTATTGTATTCACCGGAGTTTTTATCAACGTAAATGCTTTGTCCTTCATCATTAACTTTATAAAATGTTTCTACATTTTTAACCCAGTCTGAAACTTCATAACCCGCATCTTTAGCCAATTCAATGCCTTTTTGAACTCCAACGGCATCCCAGATTTCAAACGGACCGTTTTCCCAACCGAATCCGGCTCTCATGGCATCGTCTATTTTGTAAACTTCATCAGAGATTTCAGGAACTTTATGAGAAACGTAAGCGAACAATGCACCTAAAGATTTTCTGTACAGTTCTCCGGCCTTATCTTTTCCGCCGATTAATACTTTAAATCGGTCAATTGGCTTGTCAATTGTTTTAGTCAATTCCAGTGTCGGGAAAGAAGATTTACCCTGAAGTTCATATTCTAAAGTATCAAGATTTAACCCGTGAATCTCAGATTTTCCTTCTGCATTTTTTACTTTTTTATAGAAGCCCTGTTCTGTTTTAGATCCCAACCACTTATTGTCGACCATTTTCTGGATATAATCCGGCAGAGCGAAAACATCATTAAAATCATTAGCTTCAGCACCGCTTTGGCGAACTCCGTTTGCTACCATAACCAAAGTATCCAGACCCACAACATCTGCTGTTCTGAAAGTAGCGGATTTCGGACGGCCAATTACCGGACCTGTCAATTTATCAACTTCTGAAACAGTTAAACCTAATTTTTGAACGTTGTGAAGAAGATCCATCATTGAGAAAACACCTATTCTGTTGGCAATAAACGCGGGTGTATCTTTTGCTAAAACGGTTGTTTTTCCTAAGTATTTTGCGCCGTAGCTCATGTAGAAGTCAATCACTTCCGGAAGCGTATCATTGGTTGGAATAATTTCTAAAAGAGGAAGATATCTTACAGGGTTGAAAAAGTGTGTTCCTGCAAAATATTGTTTGAAATCTTCGCTTCTTCCTTCTGTTAAGAAATGAATAGGAATCCCGGATGTATTGGAAGAGATCAATGTTCCCGGTTTTCTGAACTGCTCAATTTTTTCATAAACGGATTTTTTGATGTCGAGTCTTTCAACAACAACTTCAATGATCCAGTCTGTATTTTTTATTTTTTGTAAGTCGTCATCAAAGTTTCCTACTTTAATTCTATCGGCAAATTTCGGAGAATAGAGCAGGGCAGGACTCGCTTTTTTAAGTTTTTCAAAGTTTTCTGAGGCAATCCTGTTTCTTACCGCCTTATCATCTTTGGTCAAACCTTTTTTCTGTTCTGCTTCAGTAAGTTCAAAGGGAACAATATCCAGCAGCGAAACTTCTACGCCAATGTTGGCGAAGTGTGCCGCAATACCGCTTCCCATAATTCCTGAACCAAGAACTGTAACGTGTTTGATTCTTCTTTTCATTTGATTTATTATTTGTAATTGTTTTAATGTTACCGTTATTCTGAATCCTGAAAGTTTCCGTTTTAAATATTTACAATTGATTCTTCCTTCAGAACATAAAATACTTTAAAGTTATTTTCTGTTGTTTAAATCTGTGGCGATTTTCATAATCTCGGTCATCACTTCTTTGAAAGTTTCAAGCTTTTCCGGAGCAATTTTCTCCATAATTTTTTTATTGAAGTTAACGACGACTTCTTTAGACATGTTTCTCGAATGCAGACCTTTATCAGTAAGCTTTATGATAACTTCCCGTTTATCTGTAGTGGTTTTTTCCTTGTAGATATAGCCATTATCTTCGAGAAGCTTTATAATTCTTGTTAATGAAGTGGGCTCAATAGCCATTTTAGGTCCAAGATTTGTACTTCTTGTTCCTTCTTTAGGATCAATTTTGAGGAGAGTAAGTGCCTGAACAGCCGTAGAATCGTGTTCCTGAGCCATTTCGGTATACATCTTGGAAACAGCAAGCCAGGTTTGTTTCAGAATTAAATCAACGTTCTCTATTTTCTCTTTCTTGTTATCCATCATTTTTATATCAAGGTTTTACCCAAATATAGTAAATATTATGCATGCATAGTATTTATTTACGTTAAAATTTGTTAACAGATTGAAAATAAAAGTCTTAATTGATATGATGAGCATAATATTATGCATGCATAGTATATCAATTTAATAAAGAAATGTAATTGTTAATAGATGGTTTTCAATAAAACAATAATTTCTTCAAAAGATTTACATTGATGAATATCTGCAAATCCTAAAATCGTCCACTGTTTATTATTAAATTCAAATGTGAATCCGGAAAGATCTTTTCTGAAATTTTTCTGTAGTAATGAAAACAACATTTCTTTGTATACGTCCGGAGCAATGATGTGTGGCGGAACAAATTCCGGATTGATCTCAAAAAGGGTAGCCCTTGTGAGTTCTTCATGCTGTAAGAGAATGTCTTCCACCATACCTGTATATAAATATTCTTCTTTTACATACCAGATCTTATCAGCAAATTCTTTTGCCAGTCTCCAGTCGTGGGACGAAAAAAGAATTAGCTTATTATGTTCCTTAGCAAGTGTCCGAAGGGTTTTAAGAATGATAATCTTGTTTTTTTCATCCAGATGCGTTGTTGGCTCGTCAAGGATAATGATGGGAGCATTTTGTGTAATAGCTCTTCCTATAAAAGCCTTCTGAAGATTACCATCAGATAGATTTCTGAGTGGCGTATCTTTATACTGAACCAGATCCAGCGCTTGAATGATGTGCAAAACTTCATCCCGGTCTTCTTTTTTAAGCTCGAAATAAAAAGGATAGTAAATATATTTTCCTAATGAGATCAGGTCTTCAACGGTATAATTTTGCGGAATAACGGAACCTGAAAAAACAATAGCTATCTGCTCCGCAATTTCTTTGGCAGAAAGTTGTCTTATATTCTTATAATTGATGAAAATTTCGCCTTTGAGAAGCGGTACCTGATGTAATATGGATTTAATTAGGGTTGTCTTACCTACACCGTTATTACCAATCAACAGGCAGACCTCACCCAAATTCAGATTGGTATCTGCATTGGAGATTAAGGTTTTATTGTAACCGATGTTTGCTTGCTTGATTTGTAGATGCATTTTGTTTTTATTTCCCGTGGATTTCGCAGATTTTTACAGATTTTAATCTATTACTAAATAACATGTTTAATTTTTTATATTTATTTTGTCATACTGGAAGCATCTCTACAAAGTTAATTTAGATTCCTACGGAATGACAAACCTGGAATAAAATTAAAAAGTATACTCAAAAACCTGCGCTATCTGCAAAATCCGCGAGAGAATTTAAAATTAACAATTTACTCATTCACAATTCACTTCATACTTTATTCTGCTTCAAAAGCATTCCCAAAATCACAGGAATTCCAAAGACTGAACTTATCACATTCAACGGAATCTGAGTTTTTTCTGCGATTATTGAGAAGATCAACATGATCAGCATTCCTAAAAACATATTTAAAATCCATTGCTGCCAGAGCTTTGCAGGATTATAGACCAGTCTGCAGAAATGAGGAACAATAATTCCGATAAACAAAACCGGACCTAAAAAAGCCGTTACAGAAGCTGAAAGCAGGGAAGAAGCAACAACTATTAATATTTTAAGTTGATTCAGATTCACTCCCAGACTCTGTGCATACGATGTTCCCAGGGAATTTCCAATCAAAGGTTTTATGGCTTTAAAACAGACCCATAAACCCGCTAGAATTAAGATGGATAAAACATAAATCTGATTTCTCGAAACCATATTATTTGCTCCGAAAGACCACAAAACATAGTTTTTTAAACTCTGATTTTCTGCATAGAGCTGCAAAAGGGAAACAATGGCTCCCGAAAAGGCCGATATTAGGAACCCAAAAATGATGAGATAAGACTTATCCTGAAACTTTCTGGTTATGCCAAGGAAAATAAGCATCAGCAATAAGCTCCCCCCAATAGCTGCAAAACTTAAAAAGCTATTCTGAAGAAATTCCGGCAGGAAAATATCATGTGAAAAAAAAATATAAAACGCAACCGATAAACTGGCCACAGAAGTTATTCCCAAGATATCGGGTCCGGCAAGAGGGTTTTGAAAATATTCCTGCATCAGAAACCCGGAAGTAGGAATGGAAATTCCGGCCAAAAGTATTACTAAAACACGGTTTACACGAATTTCCGCAATCTGGCTGTTTGAGGATTCCGAAAAAAAGTCCTGAAAATGTAAACTTAAAAATCCTGTATTCAGGTTTATAATCACTGCCAAAAGAATGGCAAAAAATAAAACCAAACACAGGATTTTAAATTTATCTGACATAAAAAGTCTGATGTTTTATTTTAAAAGAGAATTAATCTTTTCGGTAAGCTGTTCTTCACTGATCATTCCCAAGGTTTCATCGGTTTTATCGCCTCTTCTCATGAAAGTAAAAGGAATTGCACTGCCATCCCATTCTTTAAAATTAGCGGCAAAAAAATCGCCACCCAAAAGCTGGCCATCAAGTAAAACCGTGTTATTCCGGATTCCCTGTTCGTCTACAAACTGAGGAACTTTTGTATTCCAGTCATTTTTACTGTCTACACTTACAAAGGTGATTTTAACGGGCTTTCCGTTAAGTTCCTGAATTTTATTTTTAAAATGAGGAATTTCCTTAACGCAAGGTCCGCACCAGGTAGCAAAAAAATTCGTAACATATAAAGTGTCATTCTTTTTGCCCAAAAATTCGGAAGTCTGCTCAGCAGTGTACATTTTAAGAACAGCAGGAGCTTTGCTAGGCTCCGACACAGATACGGAATCCTGTGCTGCCATTCCGTCTTCCGTTTTAGTGTTTTCTTTTTTACAGCTGAAAACTGAAATCAGGAAAAGCGAGGATAAGATTATCTTTTTCATTATTTTTTATCTATTTTTGAATTGAAGTATGGAACAACAAATCTATAAAGGGAAACTTACCAAGTTTCATTGGCTAAAAATAACGAAAAAGGAAGAACTGACCAAAAATACTTTTTCTCTGGAGTTTGAAATTCCCGGGAATCTGAAAGAGAATTTCATGTTTGAAGCAGGACAGTTTGTAAGTATAAAATTCAATGCTCACGGGCAAGAAGTGATTAAAGATTATTCAATGACTTCTGCTCCGTATGAAGAGAAAATCGCTTTGGGAATAAAAATCAACTCACCGGAAGGAGACACTTCAGAATTATTCAGGAATTATAATGTCGGGGACATTCTGCTGGTAAGTGAACCGGCAGGAAGATTTACACTTATATCCAAACCCAGCGAATTCCGGACAATTATTGGTTTTGCAGCAGGTATAGGAATCACCCCGATTCTCAGCCATTTTAAAAATATTCTGCATAATGAGCCCAGAACAAGACTTTTTCTGTTCTTTGGTAATAAATCTTCCGACGATTTAATATACCGTGAGCAACTGGACAATCTTGCAAGGAATTGCGGAGACAGGTTACAGATTTTTTATTTCTTTTCTAAGGAAAAAACCTCAAACAGCTTTTTTCACGGAAGACTGGATGACAGGAAACTGGCATTGATTATTAATCAAATCCTTCACTTGGATGATACCGACGAAGAATCTACGATCTGGGATGCTGTAGATGAAGTGCTGATCTGCGGAAAAGGGGATATGATTAAAACACTGGCCAATGCATGCTATCACCATGGGATTCCCAAGAGAAATATTCATTTTGAACTTTTTGAGGAATATAATGACGATATTTATCCTGTTGAAAAAGAATTTCCTGTCATTGAAGATATCGATATTGAATTTACCATGCTTGGGAAAAAATATATTACTGAACTTCCCGATAATAAAGAGAGAATATTACAGCAATTGCTCATTCAGAAATTTGCGGTTCCGTATTCCTGTAAATCGGGAATTTGCGGAAGCTGCGAATGTATTCTTGAAGAAGGTGAAGTAGAATTACTGGAAAATGAATATCTTACGGAAAGAGAAGAAGAAAAAGGACATATCCTGGCGTGTATGTCTGTTGCAAAAAGCAAGAAAATAAAGCTTAACTTTGATCTGAGTTGAGAATAATAAAAAACATATTTAACCTCATAATAATATCAGCGGAAATGATGATTCTGCTGATATGCCTTGCCAATGCCTGGGTTTTTGCACTCACGGATGGTAGAACTTACAACAAGATCTCCAAAATTCCGCCGAGAGAGGTGGCTCTGGTGTTGGGAACTTCACCAAAGATGCGATCCGGACAATCCAATCCGTACTTTACCAAACGAATGGATGCGGCAGCCTTGCTTTATCATCATGGGAAAATAAAAAAAATCCTGGTAAGCGGTGAAAAAAGCAAAGGATACGATGAGCCTGCAGCGATGAAAAACTATTTGATCTATCAGGAAGGAGTTCCTGAAGACATAATCATAGAAGATCCGAAAGGTTTCAATACTTACCGAAGTATTTTGCGCTGCAAAGATGTATATAAAAAAGATAATGTCATTATTGTATCACAGGGATTTCATAATCTCCGAGCGCTTCTTTTCGCAAGAAACAATAATATGAATGCCTTGGGATTTGATGCCCGCGACGTTACCAAGCCCGAGAGCTACTACAGAAACCAGTTCCGGGAGATTTTAGCCAGAACGGTTGCTGTTGTGTATTTTGCGTTAGGCATTTCCCCGGATTAGAACGGATATCCGAAGGCAATATTCAGTGTAGGCTTAAACGGCTGGAAATACTTCAGCCTCCATCGGTCGCCTTCCGGTTTGTTGGGATCATACATTTTGTAGGCAAGATCGAGTCTTAATGTGATATAAGCAATATTCACCCTTAATCCGAAACCGCTTCCTATACCCACCTGTTTCAGGAATTTATTAAATTTAAATTCATCTGACGCCACTTCATTAGAATTTTTCAACGACCAGATGTTACCGATATCCGTAAAAAGCGCTCCTTCATAAGTGTCATTAAAAGGCACCCTGAATTCAACGTTGGTTGTAAGCTTCATATTTTCGGTCATGTAGGTACGCACACGCTCGTCAATTTGAGAGTCTCCGGGACCCAATCCTCCAAAAGGAACCCACGCTCTGATATCGTTTGCCCCACCATTAAAATACGAACGTATTACCGGCATACTGGAAGAGTTTCCGTACGGGATACCAATTCCTACAAACTGACGGAGTACAAGAGTATTGTTGTTAAATTTAAAGTACTTTCTTACATCAAAATCAAATTTAACGAACTGTGCATAAGGAACCCCGAAAATGGTTCTTTCCGGACTGGTAACAATTCCGCCCTCATTTCTTTTCTGATTAAAAATACTGAAGATATTACCGGCAAGCTCTATTTTACCATTAAAATAAAAAGAGTTCGGATAATCTTTTTTACCAATTTCATTATAAACAAAATTATAAATGAAGGAAGATATTAAAACATCCTGAGTCTGTCGGTCTTTATTAATTAATGTTCCTACAAAAGCAATAAACCTGTCGGCGCCTTGCTGATTAAGCGATGCCGTATATTCCGTATCTAATGTAATACGTCTTGAAACTTCATCTATGGTAAGCTGACCCGCACTGAACTGCTGCGCTACAGAAGGTTTAAAAGCAAAATAATCGTCAAATATTTCACTTCTGATCGCTTCATCGTTCACAAAATAATCATAATAGGCATCCTTATTTTTTGTTAAACTTAACTGTGTATTGAATAAAGTAAGCCTGTGAGATACCTTGTCGTTTACGGTTGCGAGATAATTTAAGCCTGTATTAAAGTTTACCCTTCCGAGACCGATATTATTCTGAACCGAAGCTCCCAATACGATGGATGAAGTAGGGCTGTATCTTTTTGGCAGTAATTTATAATAATCGAAAGGCAGCAATAACCTCGGGAAATTCAGGGAAGCCTGCGCGGAAATTTCATAAGCCAGAACCCTGCTGCTGATATCTTTCGTACTTCTTATCGAACCGAAAGTTCCTGCAAGACTGGTAGAAAGGTTTTCAGCTCCGCCAAATACATTTCTTGTTGTAAGATCCACCGAAGGGGACACCCCAAGATTCAGCAACTGGGAGTAATTAACATCCGTACCCAGCTTCAGCTCATATTTCGGAAGCGGTTTGAGCACATACATCACATCAACAATACTGTCGTTGGGAGCAACGCCGCCGCCATGCCTTAAAGAATCTCTCGACTTAAGGATGCTGAAATTATTCATTGCCAAAAGATTCCTTCTCGTAAGATCAAATTTTTTCTGATCATACACCTGCTTATTTCCAACCGTAATGGCGCGCCATATTGCTCTTGAGTCATACTGATTGTCAATCTTATGAAAACGTATTCCTCTTAAGCTGTCTTTTTTTGTATTTTTAGGATAATCTCCCACTTCATCGACGATGGCAATATCAATATTTCCAATTGTCGATACTTTGTAAGGTCTATCGAGTGAGTCTTTATGAATTTCGAGCGTTAAAGGAACCTGTTTTCTGCTTTTGATCGAATCGGCTACAAAATAGATTTCATCCCCGAGATTATTAAATTTATAATAGCCATAATCTTTCATCAGTTCGTTGATTCTTGTCACTTCTTTTTCAAGAACGGTCTGATCCAATATCTGTCCCTGTCTGATAAGACTTTCTCTTATTTTCTGCTGATAGATATTTTTTACCTTGGGATCTGTAATATTGTAATAATATTCTTTGATATAAGTAGGGTCTTTATGGGTAATAAAATATGTTACTGCCGCTTTTTTGGCTGCAGAATCCAGATCATGCTTAAATTTTACTTCGGCATCCCAATATCCACGGTATGTAAGTCTTTTCTTTATTGATTCTGCACTTTTTTCGGTTTTGGTCTGGTCAAGAATTACCGGTGCCGATCCCCAGCTATGATATAACCTGTCGAAAAAAAGACTTTTACCCACACTGCTTTTCATATTGTATTTAATGAAGAGAGAATCTCTCAGCTTTTGGTTCCGCAATTCATTCGGATATGTCATATACTCATTCAGAAGCGTATCGTACTTCGGATTTGCGGCATTATACAGCCATAAACTGAGCGGCATGAAAAGAAACTGCCGTTTATTGGGTTTTTGCTGAACATAACCCTTCAGTTCGCCGTCGAAAGGAGCTTTTTGATCTTCAAACTGGAAATTATTCTGCACCAGAAGGTATTCTCCTTCCGGAACCTTTTTAGTAGTACTACAAGCATAAAGGAGACCTACAAATGTTGCAAATGATATAATTTTATAATACTTTTGAGGAGAATTCTTATAATGCTTACAGCTCATACAATAAAAGTTTTACAATCTTTGGATAAAAAGAAGTTCAGACAAAAATACAATTTGTTTTTGGTTGAAGGTAATAAAACGATCACTGAACTTTTCAAATCTAACTTTAAAATTAAAGAAATATTTTCTACCGATCCGCAAAAATTGGACCGAGGAGATGTCCCGCTGACTCATATTTCTGATAATGAGCTGAAAAAAATAAGTTTTCTGCAAAATCCTAAGGACTCTGTTGCTGTTTGCTATCTTAATGAAGAGAAAAAAGAAGAAGATAAAAATCTCCAGCTTGTTCTGGATGGCATCCAGGATCCCGGCAATATGGGAACAATTATACGGCTGGCTGACTGGTTCGGAATTGAACAGATTATCTGCAGCAAGGATACGGTTGATTTTTATAATCCGAAAGTGATTATGGCCAGTATGGGATCTTTCACAAGGGTGAATATTGTGTATACTGACTTGGCAGAATATCTTTCCCAGACAGAAAATGTAAACATCGGAACCGATATGGAAGGGGAGAACATCTATTCGTTCAGGAAACCGGAAAAAATGAATCTGATTCTCGGAAATGAAGGAAATGGAATGCGTCCTGAAACCGAAAGACTTTTAGAAAAAAGTGTAATGATCCCCAGATTTGGGCAATCACAGTCTACCGAGAGCCTGAATGTCTCTATGGCAGCCGGAATTATTTTAGGACAGCTTTTCAGTGAAAGAGGTCAATAGGGTTTGAGAGTGGGAGAGTTGATGAGTTAGACATAATTCAAAACACTCACCCCCCCCACACTCAGATTCAAATAAGTTGTTCCATACTGGAAACACTTTGATTTTTCTGATAATTTTCCAGTCTCTTTCTGATGAATCTCAAGGCAATCGGAGCAAGATATATTAATGCAACTCCGGCTATCTTTCTTTTCCAGTTTGAGCTCTTTAGGCTTTTCCTGGCATAGTTTCCTACAAGAGCAGTAACGCCCAGTTTAATCAGGGTATCTACAGCATCGCCTTTGAATGCAGAGCCCGCAATACCCATTGCCGTATTTTTATTGATAAGTGCTCCTTTTATTTCGGAAGTGATCTGTTTGGCGATGACGTCTTTTTTGAGTACTACTTTTTCGTCACCGTCTTCATCTACTTTTTCTTCCAGGTACTGATCTGTCAAACCATTGGTGAATGCACTTAAACTTTCTTTTGTATTCTTGAATGTAAGAAGATCTTCCAGTCCTTCGATTTCCTGTTTCAACAGTTCTTTCTTTCTTCTTAATTCTTCTAAGCTCTCATACTTTCTGCCCATAGTTTAATGATTTAAAAATTTAATAACCTGATCTGCCACATAATTTACGATTTTCTTTTTACATACCATCAGAATCATCATAATCAGGAAGTAAAATGCCGCCACGATGAGAAATCCATAAGATGTGCCTCCTACTGCTTTTCCGATCAGGAAAGCGATCCCAAAGTTGAACAGGATAATGAAAAAACCAAAGGCTACCAACATTAAAACAAGATAGGTAATAACTCCGGCTGAAAGCGAAGATTTTTCAGTGGCTTCAATTTTCAGCAGGTCAATTCTTTTCGATGCGTATTCTTTAATAGTTTCAATCATTGTTTTTATTTAAAGTTACAAAAAAAGGAACTTTTGTTTATAAAGTTCCTTCTCATAATTTACCTAAAAAAATAAATTATTTTATTGTTTTAGATCATTCAGTTCAGATTCTACATTTTTTACTACATCTGCAGTTTTTGAAACAATCTGATCTTTGTATTTATCGTATCCGTCTTTCACTGTGTGAGCTACGCTACTTGCTGTTTCTTTGAAAGTAGAAGAAATATTGCTGTACTGGTCTTTTACTTTTTCAGAAACTTCTCCGTATTTGTTTTTAGCCTGATCTTTAATATCATTGGCTTTCTCTTTAATTTTCTTTCTGGTTTCTTTACCTTCTTCCGGAGCATAAAGCATTCCTAAAATTACACCCGCTGCAGCACCTGCAAGAAGCCCTGCCAAAATACCCGCTGTATTGTTTTTCTTAGACATTTTTCGTTTTTTTTAATAGTTAATAATACTAGTTTTACTTGCTTAATATTTGTACAATTAATATACCAAAGGGGGCAAACATGTATTAAAAAGTGTTAAATGTTTTTGATGTATGAAAGTATGCTGTCTATGGTTTCTCTTTTGGAAAGGCTGGTATTATCAATAACGATAGCATCCTCTGCCTGTTTTAGCGGTGCTATTTCCCGCTCACTGTCAATCTTATCGCGTATAATAAGGTTCTTTTTCACCTGTTCTTCATCCGCTTCGATTCCAAGGGTTAAGAGTTCCTGATAACGTCTTTTTGTTCTTTCATCAATACTTGCTGTCAGGAAAAATTTATAGTCCGCATTTGGCAGAACTACTGTCCCTATGTCACGTCCATCCATAATAATACCGCCTTTTTCTGCCAATGAGCGTTGTGATTGCAGGAGGAAATCTCTTACTTCTTTCTGTTTTGCGACAAAACTTACATTTTCTGACACTTCATTGGTACGGATTGCCTTTGAAATATCAATATGATTCAGAAAAAGAACCAGCTCGCTGTTATCATTTTTAAATTCGAGCTCAATCTCATCAAAAGAAGAAAACAGCTTTTCGAGATCTATTAATCCGTCTTCATTAAGGCAGTTCTGCAGAGCAAACCAGGTAACTCCTCTGTAGAGCGCACCAGTATCAAGATGAATGATACCAAGTTTTTGGGCAATAATTTTAGATATTGAACTTTTTCCGGTAGACGAGTACCCATCGATAGCGATAACAGGTTTTTTCATGACACAAATTTCCAGATTTTTTATTAAAAACCAAGTAAATTATAGCGGATTTTATCGATGATTTTGTAACTAGTGATGTGTATTGTTCCAGAACCTGCTTTCCATCAAACTTTTAAATAAAAATCCCTGAAAGAAATTTCAGGGACAGCTTATATTAATTTATTTACTTAATTATTCTCCGGCATGACTGACGAGATCTATAGAAACACCAATCTGATTGACATTAGTGGAATTGTGATATCTAACGTGCGCATAATCGATCCTGAATCTTGACAATTTAATCCCGAAACCTGCGGAAAGCCCCGAAAAGTTTCTCTGATCTGCTACTGCAAGCTCATTTCCACGTTTTACGTTATATCCAAGTCTGATATTAAATCCTTTTTCCGGAAACAATTCTGCTCCGAGAGAGAAATGATCGGCAATTTTTCTTCCTACATTAACTTCCTGGCCGTTTACATTGTATGGCGAAGAAATATTAAATTCCTGAAGATCGTGTGCAGTAATGGTAATCGCAAGTGGAATGGCTTTCAAAATCCTGGTATATCCCAAATCTACACGAAAAGGAAGATTTTCCCTTGTTCCATTGAACGACTTAAACTGATAGCCAAAATTCCTGAATATTAAAGAAGCCGTTTCCTTGTTCTTTTTATTGTGATACGTAATTCCTGCGTTTCCTGAGATGGCAGAAGAAGTATAGTTGTCAATTTTAGAAGTGATAAAATTCAATCCGCCACCGATGGTCCAGTCCTCTTCAAACTGATAGGCATATCCGGCACCGATAGCAACGTCGGAAGCTTTGAATGTTCCGTTTTCGAAACCGCTTTCATCTGTTCTGGGAATATCTCCGTAGCTCATATACCGTGCATTGATGGTAGCCATATGGCCGTTATCAAAATCTTTAGCATAAGCTATTGTTCCGTATTTTGAATCAGCAAGATAAGCAGCAGCATTTACAGAAAGCTGGTTATCAGAATCTCTATTGAGCAAAGACGGGTTTGCAATGGCAAAGGAAACATCATGATCTCTTACGGAAATTGCATCGCCGCCGAGTGCAGCCTGCCTCGCGGAAACCGGAATGTTCAAAAACGGGTAAACGTTTGTTCCTGTTTGTGCATAAGAAACAATTCCTGAGAGAAATAATGAAAAAATAACAATTTTCTTCAATTCAGTTTATTAGTAATGCAAAAATAATCCTTTTTCGTACTTTTCAAAATATTTCTCACATTATTTACCGGTAAATTTTATGTTTTTTGAAAATCACAGTTTTATCGCTAATCCTTCAGGATTTTTGAAGCCCTGATGGTTTAACAAATATTCTCGAAAATCACCATTTAAACAAGATTTAAAAATTTAACATAGAATCAAAAATCAATATTATTAATGATTATATTTGCAAAGTCAAATTTCTGACGAATCAACAGATAAAATTTATTTAAAAATAAAGATGAAATATAAAAGAATCCTTCTAAAACTTAGTGGTGAAGCCTTAATGGGAGAAAGACAATACGGTATTGATAATGAAAGGCTGCAGGAGTACGCTGCTGAGATCAAAAAAGTAGTGGACAAAGGCTGTGAAGTTGCCATTGTAATTGGAGGAGGAAATATTTTCCGCGGTGTGGCAGGAGCTGCCAAGGGAATGGATCGAGTGCAGGGAGATTATATGGGAATGCTTGCAACGGTAATCAACGGAATGGCGCTGCAGGGTGCCCTTGAAGATGCCGGCATCAAAACCAGACTGCAATCTGCCATAGAAATGGACAAAGTAGCGGAACCATTCATCAAAAGAAGAGCGGTAAGACATCTTGAGAAGGGCAGAGTAGTGATCTTCGGAGCGGGAACAGGAAACCCTTATTTCACAACGGATACTGCAGCAACTTTAAGAGCAATCGAAATCGGAGCCGATGTCATCTTAAAGGGCACAAGAGTAGACGGAATCTATGACAGTGATCCTGAAAAAAATGTAAACGCCGTAAAATATAATTCATTATCTTTCGACGAAGTTTACGCCAAAAACCTTAAAGTAATGGATATGACTGCTTTTACTTTAAGCCACGAAAACAAATTGCCGATCATTGTTTTTGATATGAACAAAGACGGAAATCTTGAAAAAATTGTAGACGGAGAAAATGTTGGTACTTTAGTTGACCTCTAGTTAAAAACTACGCATAAGTATTCAGCTTTACGGACTTAAAAAATTAAATGCCCGCATTAGTTCATCGCTAGTGATCGGGCATTTTTTATATATTCTCCAAGTTCCAGACTGAGAATAATGCGATCAATTGTTCTATGAATATAAAGATATTACTGATGCTATCAAATTCATAAATATTTTTTTGTTTTATAATTAATTTAAATCTCCGTAACGAGAAATTTATTATATTTGATTTACAATCAACTAAAGTATTAATTATGAAAAATTTAAGAAAATTACCAAAAAAGGAATTGAAGACAATTCAAGGGGGCAGACCACCTCTGGGATGTAACGATTGGAACCAGGCGCTCGGTTGCTGCAGATCTTGGGATACCGGTTACTGTGGAAATACAACCTGTCCGGATTCACCACCACCACTATGCTAATTCTATAAAGCTTCATTGTCGAAAAACTTTGGAGCTTATTTTTGTTATACTCTAACCAATGAAATTATCATTTCTAAATGAATTCTTTTATTTGTAAAGGCCCCTTCTGCAATTTAATTTTTTGAGCAATCATAGCATTTTCCGGATATTTTACTATCTTTGGCAACAGTAAAAAATAGTAAAAAAACAGTAAAAAACAGACATTTTTCATATGTTTACAGAATCGTAATTTACTGATAATCAGATACTATTTAGTTATGTGTAACTTATCAAATTTTTATTATATAATGGAAGAATTAGATCTTATAGTAGAGTCTGTACAGCATGATATGGAAGCAGCTGTAAAGCACCTGGATCATGCATTTCAAAGAATCAGGGCGGGACGTGCGTCTACGAATATGGTTCAGGATGTTATGGTAGAATATTACGGAGCACTGACTCCCATCAACCAGGTTGCAAATGTTTCTATTCCGGATGCAATGACGATTTCTATTCAACCTTGGGATGCTAAGGCAATTAATGATATTGAAAAAGCAATTATTAATTCAAATCTTGGTTTTGCTCCATCCAACAATGGAATCAATATCATTCTTAATGTTCCGCCGTTAACGGAAGAAAGAAGAAGGGAGCTTGCAAAACAGGCCAAATCTGAAACCGAAGATACGAAAGTTGTAGTAAGAAATGCCAGACAAAACGGTCTGAAAGAGCTTAAAAAACTGGATGGTGTATCTGAAGATCTCATCAAAGGGATTGAAGCCGAGATCCAGGTTCTTACCGATAAGTATGTAAAAATTTGTGATGAGCATCTTAAAACAAAAGAAGCTGAAATTATGAAAGTATAAATTTTAAGTTTTTTAAAATAATAAAGTGGCCTTATATAGGGCCGCTTTTGTTTTACAGGCAATTAATGTCTCCCTTTTTGTCTTTATTCTTAAGTATGAGCTGATACTTTTTCATAAGCTCGGTAATATCACATTTCGTTTCTTTATTGGCTATAGTTTCAGGGTTCTTATTATTTCCTTTGGAACGTATGGCATATTTCTTTTCGAAACATTGTACAGGTTTGTTATTGATAATATAAATTCTTTTTTCTGTGATATCATCAATCGTTTCCGGTCTGTCGGGAGTTCCTCCGTCATCGAAGTTCCAGACCGTTTCATCATTAAAAATAAAAAACACCTGATCATTCTTTACAAAATATTTTGTTGAGGATGAAAAGTGACTGTGTTCTGCGTAAAAATCTTTAACTGCTGCGAGCCTATTATCCTTATAATAAAGAGTGACCTCACCTTCTCTCTCATCACAATTATAATTAAATGCTGTAGAGTCCAGTTTTTTTGATGTCAGCATGTTGTTAAGGTAGGTATATTCCTTTTTTACATCCTCAATCGTATGGATGGAGTCGTTTTTGGATATTGTGCTATCTTTTGCAGTTAATTGATTTCCGGACGGAGTATTCTGCGATTCTTTTACTTCCTTTTTACAGGAAACGAACATAAGAAGACTAAGACTTATCAGTGTAATTTTCATAATTTATCGTGATTGGATATCGCGGTAATACAAAAAACATGCTATGAATCTTACAGTTTTCCTAAAACTATTTATTGCTCGTTATAAAAAAAGTTCCGGAAATTTCCGGAACTTTTTTACTGATATCTTTTATGCTCTTCTTTTTTGACGAATAGTTTCGTGACAGGTTTAAAGAATGCTTTGTATTTCTCCGCATCAAACAGCTGCGAATCCGTAAGCGCTTTATAAGTCATCCATATTCCGAAAGGAAAGAGAACCAGATTTGGAATCCATGCTGCGAGATAAGGATTTATTTTTCCGGACCAGGCCATGTTCTCTGTACCTACATTGATCACATAAAATATAATAAAAATAACGATGGCAATAATCACCGGAAGCCCCATACCTCCCTTTCTGATGATAGACCCGAGACTTGCCCCGATCAGGAAGAAAATAATACAGGTAAATGAATAGGTCACGATTCTTTGCTGATAAATCACCACTTTACCGTAATATTTCACCATAGGATCAATTTCATTATTTTTGGATTCTGTGGTCGTTTTAAGATTCTCAAGCCTGCTGTATGCATTATTGATGATTTCCAGTTTTTTATCATTTTTCAAGGTATCGAGCTTTAAAAGCTGTTTGGGTTTTGCCTTCGATCTATTCTGCTTAGTATCCATGTAGGTTATTACCGAATTGGTCTGGTTCAGAACATCGTTGTTAATATTTGTAAAAAACTTATTGTTATCCTTTTTGGTCTGATCAATTGTTTTATTAAGCTGATTGAAAGTCTGAAAACGATAATCATCCGTAATTTTTTCTTCTTCAATAGCTTTGTTGATGATTTCACTTACATCGAAATGTGATGTCAGTGAATCAAATTTTATGGCCTGATCCGGCTGTTTCAGACGCACGTTTTCTGCTTTTCCGGCAAAATTATCTTCATATACATACCCGTTATACAGAATAAGTTTCAGATAATTTCTGTTTGCGGCAGGTACAAATTTTCCTTTTTCTGCTACAATCGACTGCTGATTATCATAAGCTGTTGCTTTTTTATGAATAAAAACGCCATCAATATTTTCTCCGTTTTCACCGGTTATCTTATCAAATTTCACCATATATCCGGGAATCTGATCGATAAACTGTCCCGGCGTAAAATTAAGTGCAGGCTTGGTCTGGGCAATATTAAAGAGCATATTCTTCGCCTTCCTTTGAAAATCCGGAATAATATTATTGGAAAAAAAATAAAGCATGACCGAAAGAACAACCGTTACGCCTAATAATGGAAGCATCACTCTTGTGAGCGAGATACCTGCTGCTTTCATGGCCGCAAGCTCATACCGTTCCCCGAATTCCCCGAAGGACATTATACTTGCCAGAAGAATAGTTAACGGCAATACCATACTGATAACGCTTACTCCCAGATAAAAAAGAAGTTTAAGAATTTGAAAGGTACTGAGTCCTTTTCCCATAAACTGTCCCAGCTGAACCCAGATGATATTCACAATAAATATGAAAAACAGCACGCTGAATATAAAGAAAAACGGTCCGAAGAAAGTTTTTATGATATATCGGTCTAGTATTTTTAACATCTGCCAAAATTAATGAAAAAGCCACAAAGTTTCCTTTGCAGCTTTTATATTTTATGAAATTTTTATAATCTGTAAAACTGTTTGCCTGTAACATTGTAATACAAGGGATAAAAAGCAATTTCCAGTTTTCAGATTGACTGTTAAAGTTCGGTAATCAGGTAATTTTTGTATTTGTTCTTGTCGAAAACAAACATTCCCGCATCCAGATCCTGATTTTCTTTATATTCTTTAATGGCGATTACGGCAACATCTTTATTGTTTCCGTGCTGTTCAAGTTTTACCATCTGTTTTTTTACGGGATCTACAAAAAGATAAACGTGCTGTATTCCGTTAGATTTTACCGGTGTCAGTTTTATAAAATCGGTACTTACGCCGTTTACATTTTTCTTCCCGTTATAGGTTACATTATAATCATTTCTGTAGGTCGAAAGATAATTGATAGGGGAGAACATCGAGCCGCTTCCGTTGGGTTTTGCAACCGTTACTTCCATGTCTTCCGTATTGATATTGTAGATTTTATTACCGTCGAAGATCTGTTCCGTTTCCATGATCTTCAGTTTGTACTTATCTCCGGCTGCATAATAAATTCCCGGTTCCGTTTTGGTAACCTGGCCATTGGTTCCCGTTCCGAAGGAAAATTTAAAATAAGAATTCTTCTTAGAATTATAGTTTGCCGTGATATCATCCAGTATTTTTTTAGCCTTCGTATCAATTTTCTGAGCATTGGCAGTTGCTACTGCGCCCACAACCATACTGCTTACTATAATTTTTGAAATAATGTTTTTCATTTTTATTTAAATCTTTAATCTTTAGACTTCCTTTACTGTTAAAAGTTAAACCCCGTAGGGCTTTTAACTGCGCAGATCTTCCAAAAACTGTTCCAAAGGATATTTATTTATTATCTTAAGCTGCTTTGCGAAATATTATTAGACAGAAAAAATAATCTTAAATATTTAACGAACAGTTTACAAAGAATCTAGCCTTTTAAATCATCCAAAAACTGTTCAAGGGAGTGAAGATCACTAATCAGGACTTCTCTTGCTTTAGCCCCGTTAAATCCGCCTACAATTCCGCTTGCTTCCAGCTGGTCCATAATTCTTCCGGCCCGGTTGTAACCCAGTTTTAACTGTCTCTGAAGCATAGAGGTGGAACCCTGTTGCGTAGAAACGATAATTCTTGCTGCTTCCTCAAACAAAGCATCTTTCTCGTTAGGATCAAAAGCGCCAACAGTACTTGCAGAATCTTCGGAAACATATTCAGGAAGGATGAATGCGGAAGCATAACCTTTCTGCTCTCCAATGTATTCGGCCAGTCTTTCTACTTCCGGAGTATCTACGAAAGCACACTGAAGTCTTAAAATTTCATTTCCGTTAAAATAAAGCATATCTCCTTTACCGATCAATTGATCTGCACCCGGAGAATCCAGGATTGTTCTGGAATCGACACTTGATATTACTCTGAAAGCCGCTCTTGCAGGGAAGTTGGCCTTAATCATACCTGTAATTACGTTTACAGACGGTCTTTGGGTGGCAACAATTAAGTGAATTCCTACTGCTCTGGCAAGCTGCGCCAATCTCGCAATCGGAAGTTCAACTTCTTTCCCTGCAGTCATGATAAGATCTGCAAACTCGTCAACCACCAAAACAATATAAGGTAAATAACGGTGTCCGTTTTCAGGATTCAGTTTTCTTTCCGAGAATTTTTTATTATATTCCTTTAAATTTTTACAGAATGCATTCTTCAGCAGATCGTATCTTGTATCCATCTCAATACAAAGAGAATTCAGCGTATTGATTACTTTATTGGTATCGGTGATAATGGCTTCCTCCGCATCAGGAAGTTTGGCCAGGTAATGTCTTTCTATTTTTGAATATAATGAAAGTTCCACCTTTTTAGGGTCTACCATTACGAATTTCAGTTCACTTGGATGCTTCTTATATAAAAGTGAGGTAAGAATTGCGTTAATACCTACGGATTTTCCCTGTCCCGTTGCACCTGCCATTAAGAGGTGAGGCATTTTGGAAAGGTCTGCCATGAAAATTTCATTGGAGATCGTTTTTCCGAATACTACCGGAAGGTCCATATCCGTATTCTGGAATTTCTGGGATGCGATCACCGAGCGCATGGAAACCATGGTAGGATTTTTTCGTGGAACTTCAATCCCGATGGTTCCTTTACCCGGCATCGGAGCAATAATACGGATTCCCAATGCGGAAAGATTCAGGGCAATATCATCCTGAAGTTTTTTTATCGCCGCAACACGGATTCCCGCTTCGGGCACAATTTCGTACAAAGTTACTGTCGGACCAATCGTTGCTTTAATTTCAGCAATTCCTACGTTAAAGTTTTTCAGCAGTCCTACAATTTTATTTTTGTTTTCTTCTAATTCTTCTTTATTAATGGAGATTTCTTCGTTTCCGTAATCCTTAAGAAGATCAACAGTCGGCATCTGGAAATTGGCAAGATCCAGCTTATGATCATAAAGCCCGTGCTTTTGTACCAGTTCCTGGGACTTCCTGTCGGAATCATCAAGAATATCAATTACAGGGGCAACTTCCACCTTAAACTTTATATCGTCTTCAGCTGCAACTTTCGCAGAAGTCACCGGAGTCACATCAAACGCCTGTTCCGGGCTCGGCATAGGAACCGATGGCTTCGGATTAAGGTCAACATGTAATGGTTGTGAAAACTCATTTTTATCCTCTTCAAAAGAAGTCTTGTTGGGCGTTACGATAGTTTCTGCCTGCGGAACAACAGATTCACGTTCAGCTTTAGGCTTTACCGCTTCTGTAACAGTAATTTTTGAAGGTGTGATTTCAGCGTTTTCGGCTTCCTCAATAAGTTCATCATCTGCTTCGAAATTTTCATCGGAGTTCGGCATCATGGATTTTACCCTTCCGATAGTATTTTCATTAAGATCATTCAGCCTAGATTTAATGGAACTCGGACGGAGATTAAATTCTAAGATGAAATACAAACCAATACTTGAAATTAAAACCAGCCAAAGACCATAAGAACCAATAATAGCATTCAGTGAATCCATAATCTGGTAGCCGTACACGCCGCTCAAAACGCCCTGTCCTTTTGTAATAGCCCCAAATAAGATTGGGAGCCAGCAAATAAAGAAAAGAGAATGCCCTACTGTTTTCCAGGGTTTGAACATTTTCTTTTTAAGAATAATGGTTCCGAAGACTAAAAATAAAAAGGCTATTATAAATGAAGCCACCCCGATACTTTCGAAAATAAAAATATTTCCGAGCCAGTCGCCAAGTTTTCCGAAAAGGTTGGAAGACTTAATGCTTTTGTCCAGCATGGTTCCGGCCTGGCTTTGGTCCGCCTTCCAATTCATCAGGTATGAAACGAATGAAAAGGTGAGAACGACGGAAAAAAGAATGAAGGTAAGGCCGAAGAATACCCGCGGCTTCGATAAAAATCTGCCTTTTTCAGGCAATTCCTGTTGTTTTTTTTGTGTGTTTTTATCCATAATGTATTGTGGCAAATTTAATGTTTTTCAACATTAAAAGCGGTGTCTTATGAGGAAGAATATTTTTATTTATTTAATGGAAAATTATTAAGCTTATTCACGGTTTTAAGAGACTAAAATATTTAAAATAATTCAAATCTAATTTAAATATTTCATCTGCATTTTCTAAATACAGAAAAAAGCTCCGAACAGGTTTTTAGCAGATACCACGCCTTAATTTAAGCAAACATCTTATCAACCCGGAAAAATTCATTATATCTTAAAAGATAATATTTAATTATTATATTTTTATCATTCGAAATAAAATTATTAAGAACTATTAAAAATAAGACTTATCTGCCTTAAAGTGATAAAAAACAGCTTTTTTTAACGGCATTGTAGTTTATCATCCTTATTTTTGCCTATCAAGTATATATATATCATGAAGAAGCTCCAGGATATTCTTATCTCGACCAGAACAATGGCTGTGTTGTTACTGGTGTACGCATTTGCGATGGCATATGCAACGTTCTTAGAAAACGACTACGGAACTCCCACAGCAAAAGCATTAATTTACGAAGCAAAGTGGTTTGAACTCATTATGGTTCTGCTTATTCTTAATTTCATAGGAAATATCGGAAGATACAGGCTATGGAAAAGAGAAAAATGGCCGGTACTGGTTTTTCACCTTGCATTCGTACTTATTTTCGTTGGTGGCGCTATTACACGGTACATCAGTTTTGAAGGTACGATGCACATCCGCGAAGGCGAAACCTCCAATGAAATCGTAACTGATAAAAACTTCCTGAAAATTCAGATTGAAGAAAAAGGTGATGTCCTGAATTATCAGGATATTCCGTATTTAATGTCTCCGTTACACAAAGATTTGCAGGCGACGTATGATTTTCATGGAAAAGAAGTGAAAGTTGTTGCCAAAGAGTATGTTCAGCGAAAAAAAGACAGCCTCGTAGCTGATCAGAATGGCGCCGAATATCTTCATCTGGTATCAACAGGACAAACCGGAAGACAGAATATCTTTATCAAGCCTGGCGAAACAAAATCGATCAACGGAACGTTAGTTACTTTCAACAGAGCCATTGAAGGAGCTGTAGAGTTTAAAAACGAAGGCGGGAAATTATTCATCAAAACACCGGTTGATGCAAGCTATATGACCATGGCAACGCAGGCAACGGGAAATACAAAGAAAGATGAATTTCAGCCATTGGCTTTACGAAGCTTATATTCAATTAACGAATTGAAATTAGTTGTTCCTGAAGGTCTTAAAAAAGGAAAATTAATGGCAATTGAAGGCGACAGAAAAAAAGATCAGGCTGTTCCAGACATGCTCACTGTCGAAATTCAGGGTCCGAAAACAAAGCAGCTGGTAGACCTTTCGGTTGAAAAAGGAAATCCGAATGCCTACAAACAGGTAACGATGGACGGATTGAATATCATGATCGGTTTCGGTCCTAAAATATACAGTACGCCTTTCTCACTTAAACTCGATGATTTCGTAATGGAAACATATCCGGGAAGTTCATCTCCAAGTGCTTATGAAAGTCATATTAAAATTATTGACGAAGGTAAACAGACACCTTTTAAAATCTATATGAACCACGTGCTTAATCATAAAGGTTACCGCTTTTTCCAGTCAAGTTTCGATCCCGACAGAATGGGGACGGTACTTTCTGTAAACCACGATTTCTGGGGAACCCTGATCTCTTATATCGGATACACGTTCTTATTTGGCGGAATGTTCTTTATGTTCTTTTGGAAAGGAACTCATTTCTGGAAACTTAATAAAATGCTGAAAGATGTCAATAAGAAAAGGGTAGTAACCGTATTATTATTACTGTTAAGTTTCGGGCTGAATGCCCAAAAAATAGAAACCCACGGCACTACTGACGGCAGCAGGGAACACATCCACACAGAGGGAGAACAGCACAACCATGATGCTGAAGCTGCTCCGTCCCAATCAGGTTCTGCAGCTCCTTCCGGATCTCATACAAAAATCAGAAGCGTTTCTGCTGATGAAATCATCGCACAAAACAAAATCAGTGCAGAACATGCCGATAAATTCGGGTATCTTCTCGTTCAGAATTTTGAAGGAAGAATTGTTCCTCTCAATACACAGGCACTGGATGTTTTAAGAAAGCTTTACAAAAGAGATGAATTTAAAGGTACGGACGGAAAATCACTTTCTGCCAACCAATGGTTTTTATCAATCAATACAAATCCTGATAACTGGATTGCTGTTCCTTTAATAAAAGTAGGAACAAAAGGCGGAGACGCCCTGAAAGAAAAAACAAAAGCAGATGAGGACGGATATACCAGTCTATTAAACCTTATTCCTTCTGATGCCAACGGAAACCTCCATTATGTATTGGAAAAAGATTATAACACAGCCTTCCGTAAAAAAGCTTCCGAGCAGACCAATTATGATAAAGAGGTAATTGCCGTTAATGAAAGAGTACAGGTATTCCAGGAAATATTCTCAGGACAGTTTATGAGAATTGTTCCTGTGAAAAACGACCCTAATCATACATGGCATTCTTGGTTAAACCAAAAATTTGAACCGGATACAGAATCCCAGCAGGTAATGGGACCGTATCTTGCGGAAGTTCTTGTTGCCCAACAAACCGGCGACTGGAAAAGAGCAGATGCAGAGCTTACAAAGCTTTCAGATTATCAGCAGAAGTGGGGTAAAGCGGTAGTGCCTGCCAAGTCCAAAGTTGAGCTTGAAGTTTTCATGAATAAGGTGAATATTAATTTCAAATTATTGATTTTCTATACGATCATTGGCGGACTTCTTTTACTATTGGGATTTGTAGAATTATTCAAACCTAATAAAGTTTTAAACAAAACCATAAAAGTGATTATTGTAATCGGAGCTGTAGGATATTTCTTCCATTTCCTTGGACTGGTGGCAAGATGGTATATTTCCGGACACGCACCGTGGAGTAACGGTTACGAAGCTATTATTTTTATTTCATGGGTAGGAATTACTGCCGGATTGTTACTGTACAGAAATTCAAACGCCTTGATTCCTGCTGCCGGATTTATGGTAGCGGTAATCATGATGGGATTTGCGCACGGCGGTTCTGCACTTGATCCACAGATCACACCGCTGGTTCCGGTACTGAAATCGTACTGGCTGATTGTACACGTAGCCATTATTACATCCAGCTACGGATTCTTTGCCCTGTCGATGATTATTGCCGTGATCAGTCTTGTATTTTATATTATTTCAAATAAAGAGACTTACAGATTACACCACGATACAACTTTAAAAGAACTGGTGATTGTTTCTGAAATGTCTTTAACAATAGGTTTATTTGCATTAACGGTAGGAAACTTCCTGGGAGGAATCTGGGCCAATGAATCGTGGGGAAGATACTGGAGCTGGGACCCGAAAGAAACCTGGGCTTTCATTTCCATTATGGTGTATGCATTTGTACTTCACATGAGATTGGTTCCGGGATTAAGAAGCAGATGGGCATTCCATGTGGCAACAATGTTTGCATTCTGTTCGATGGTAATGACGTATTTCGGGGTAAATTATTACCTGAGCGGACTTCATTCATACGCAGCAGGAGATCCTGTACCGGTTCCGGCATGGGTGTACATCGGACTTGGGACAATGGCTCTTTTATCAGCCGCTTCTTATTACAAGTTTAGAATTTTAAATAAAAAATAAATTTTAAATTTATCATCCATACAATCCCTGAAATTAATTTTTTAGGGATTTTTCGTGCTGAATATTTAACGGTATAGGAAGCTGAAGCGTTAACAAAATTAATATTTCAATTCTTGAATTTGTGATTCTTTCAAGTCAAAATAAATTTTAAAATAAATAATTTTTGATGTAAAAAAACCATATCTTTATGATATCAAAATAATATCAAACTAAAAATTTATATCATGGAAAAAATCTTGAAACCGATGTCCGGTTACCTCACTTTGGTAATCTGCCTCGGACTTTTTATTGCTTCAATTTACCTTTTTGCAATCGGAGTTGACAATAACATTACATTAGTTGTCCTTTCGGCACTGGCTTTTATCCTGTTTTGTTTTTTTCTGAAAGGTCTGATGATCATTCAGCCGAACCATTCGAGAGTGCTGAACTTTTTCGGGAAATATGTAGGCACGGTAAAAGACAATGGGTTGTTTTTTATCAATCCCTTATATTCATCCCAGAAAATAAGTCTTCGTTCTGAAAATTTACAGGGACAAACCCTGAAAGTCAACGACAAAATGGGAAATCCTATTGAGATTGCCGTTGTTATCGTCTGGAAAGTAGGAGATACCTACAAAGCCGCTTTCGATGTCGAACGGTATTCAGATTTTGTGAAAATGCAGAGTGAAGCTGCGGTACGTCATCTGGCGATGAGCTTTCCTTATGACAATCTGGAAGACGATCATGCCCCGATCACGTTGAGAGAAGGTGGAGATAAAATCAATGCTATCCTTGAGCAGGAACTTACGGAAAGACTTTCAAAAGCAGGGATTACCATCCAGGAAGCGAGAATTTCCCATTTAGCGTATGCATCAGAGATTGCAGGAGCCATGCTTCAAAGACAGCAGGCTACAGCAATTGTTGCGGCAAGAACCAAAATTGTGGAAGGAGCAGTAGGTATGGTAGATTTAGCTTTAAAAAAATTATCAGAAGAAAATATTGTGGAGCTGGATGACGAAAGAAAAGCAGCTATGGTAAGCAATTTAATGGTGGTTCTTTGTGGCGAAAAAGCCGCAACACCAATTCTAAATGCAGGAACATTGTATAATTAAGTCAAGGCTAAGTAATATTTATATTATCAATATTATTCTGACCGAAGCATTCTTACAAAGATATTTTCAATCATATTAAATCTTGTTTGCTTAACGTTAAATGAAATAAAAATGAAATCAGAAAAAGCTCAGAATTCCTCCGAAAGCAAAGGCAAAAAATCTTTTGTCCTCAGGATAGATGAGTCTACTTACAAGCTTCTTGAAAAATGGGCCAATGATGAGTTCAGAAGTGTAAACGGACAGATTGAGTTTTTGCTTCATCAGAGTTTACTTAATTCCGGAAGAAAGAAGAAAGAGTAAAATAATACATTACACAAAAGCAGAGAAATTTCTCTGCTTTTTATTTTATACAACTTTGAAGCGTATCTGCCCCAAAGTAAAAGATAACCAGCCAAATCAGCCCTTTTATGGTAAAGAATGCTAATCCCGCCCAGCCTACACGTTTAAACCATTTCTTAAACTTTGAATTATTTTCCTGAGAGCTTTCCATTTCTGAATATCAAAAGATTACCATACAAAGATAAGCATGTTTATAATTAGTCCAAATAAAAAACCCGTTAAAAAAATTTAAATTTTGCAGTTCGCGTAATATTTTTAACTTTAGGGAAAACGAAAAGTAAAATTTTTATGTCTAAAAAAGTAAAAGATTTTGGGATTGAAAAAACGCTCAAAAATCTAGGAATTAAGGATGAAAATAAAGGAACTTCAACAGGCGGAAAATACTTTGCATCAGGGAAAACCATAGAAAGCTATTCTCCGGTAGACGGAAATCTTATTGCCAAAGTAAAAACTTCAGGAGAATCCGATTACGACAAAGTTCTTGAAACTGCACAAAATGCATTTAAGGAATTCAGACTCATTCCCGCTCCTAAAAGAGGGGAAATCGTAAGGCAGCTTGGCCAGAAACTAAGACAATACAAAAACGATCTTGGAAAACTTGTTTCTTATGAAATGGGAAAATCACTACAGGAGGGTCTTGGTGAAGTTCAGGAAATGATCGACATCTGCGATTTTGCCGTAGGCGTTTCACGACAGCTTCACGGTTACACGATGCATTCCGAAAGACCGGGACACAGAATGTACGAACAGTACCATCCGCTGGGAATTGTAGGGATTATTACCGCTTTTAATTTCCCGGTAGCCGTATGGTCGTGGAACACTGCTTTATCTTGGATCTGCGGAAACGTTACCATCTGGAAACCATCAGAAAAGACGCCGCTTTGTGCCGTTGCCTGCCAGAATATCATGAATGAAGTTTTAAAGGAAAATAACCTTCCCGAAGGAATTTCAAGCGTTTTGGTTGCAGATCATGAAATCGGACAGAAACTGGTAGACGACAAAAGAGTAGCCCTTGTATCATTTACAGGTTCCACGAGAGTAGGAAGAATGGTTTCTGCAAATGTTGCCCAAAGATTCGGGAAATCGATTCTTGAATTAGGAGGAAATAATGCTATTATTATTTCTCAGGATGCCGATATTAATATGTCAATCATCGGAGCTGTTTTCGGAGCAGTGGGTACAGCCGGACAAAGATGTACTTCAACAAGAAGATTGATTATCCACGAAAGTGTTTATGATGAAGTGAAAAATCGTTTGGTAAAAGCATACGGACAACTTAAGATCGGAAATCCTCTTGACGAAAGCAATCATGTAGGGCCTCTTATTGATATAGATGCCGTAAACATGTACCAGGAAGCTATTAAAAAAGGTAAAAAAGAAGGTGCAAAATTCATTGTGGAAGGAGAAGTCCTGAAAGGAAAAGGCTACGAATCCGGATGTTATGTAAAACCATGTATCGCAGAGGTAAAAAATTCTTACGAAATCGTGCAGCATGAGACTTTTGCCCCTATTTTATATCTTATCAAATACAAGACATTAGAAGAAGCGATTGCCATTCAGAATGATGTTCCGCAAGGTTTATCCTCTGCAATCATGACCCAAAACTTGAGAGAGGCAGAATTATTCCTTTCCCATGCAGGTTCAGACTGTGGTATTGCCAATGTAAACATCGGAACTTCAGGTGCGGAGATCGGTGGCGCATTCGGTGGAGAAAAAGAAACCGGCGGCGGAAGAGAATCCGGTTCAGATGTCTGGAAATATTACATGAGAAGACAGACGAACACCATCAACTATACAGCAAGCCTTCCTTTAGCACAGGGAATTAAGTTTGACCTTTAATTATAAAACATTAAGAAATTAAGAAATTCAGAGATTTAAAAATTAAAAATTGTCAACTTTTAAATAATCTCTTTGTTTCAACATCATTAATTTATTATTAATCCCCCCTAAGATTAATTAAAATGGAAACAATTGACTTACAAGTAAACAAAGTAAAAGAAACAGTAGGAAAACACGTTCTGGCAGACGGATTCGATTTCGTGATGGACATCGAAAAATCGCACGGATCATGGCTTTACGATAAACTTACCAACAGAGAATATCTGGATATGTTTTCCATGTTTGCATCAGCATCCATAGGCTATAATCATCCTTATCTGGTTGAAAAATCCGCATGGCTGGGAAAAATGGCTGTGAATAAACCTACACTCGCTGATGTGTATTCTGAAGAATACGCACATTTTCTGGAAGTTTTTGAAAGGGTAGTAATCCCCGAAGAGCTGCAGTATGCTTTCTTTATAGAAGGCGGTGCACTGGCTGTTGAAAATGCCATGAAGGCATGTTTCGACTGGAAAACACGCAAGAATTTTGAAAAAGGACTTGATATTGAAGCCGGAATATGCATTCATTTCAGACAGGCTTTTCACGGAAGAAGCGGTTACACATTGAGCCTTACCAATACTGCTGACCCTAGAAAATATCAGTATTTCCCAATGTTCGAATGGCCAAGAATCCTGAATCCTAAACTTTCTTTCCCAATAACGGAAGAAAACCTGGAGGAAACCATTAAAAACGAAAGACTTGCTTTATTAAATATTGAAGAAGCAATTTTGATGAACCCAAATAAAGTAGCCTGCATCATCATCGAGCCCATCCAGGCAGAAGGTGGTGACAATCATTTCAGGGACGAATTTTTATCCGGACTACGAAGAATATGCGACGAAAATGAGATCCTTCTTATTTTTGATGAAGTGCAGACAGGCATCGGAATTACCGGAAAAATGTGGGCATTTCAGCACTTTACCGCCAAACCGGATATTATCTCTTTCGGTAAAAAGACACAGGTTTGCGGTATTTTAGCCAATAAAGAAAAATTTGATGAAGTTCCTCAGAATGTTTTCAGGGAAAGCTCAAGAATCAATTCTACATTTGGCGGCAATTTTATTGATATGCTCCGTTTCCAGCTGGTGATGGAAGTTATCGAAAAGGAAAATCTTGTGGAACATGCAAGAGTCGTAGGCGATTTCTTGCTTGAAGGCCTGAAAAGCCTTTCCAAGAAATATCCTGAAAAATTATCAAACGCAAGAGGAAGAGGATTGATGTGTGCTATCGACCTTGCTACTCATGAGCAGAGAAACAACCTTAGAGACGAGCTCTGGAATGACGGAATGATCGTTCTGTCATGCGGTGATTTGTCGTTGCGTTTCAGACCGCACCTGAATGTCAGCAAAGAAGAAATACAGCTTGCGCTGGATAAAATAGAAAATAACATCCATAAAATTTAAATAATGGATTTGTAATTTTAAAAAAAATGTCATAAATTTAGATACTCAAACGTAACAGAACATGGAAAGAAGTACAAGAGTATCAGTTTTTGAAAGTGACAAACCTGCAGAAATTCAGCTAATTAAATCAAAACTGGATGATGCAAACATTACCAATGCCGTAGAAAACAGCTATCTTACTTTCACAACTACGCCAACGGCAACATCGCTGAAAGTAATGGTAAAACTGGAGGACGAGAAAAAAGCATTTGAAGTAATTGATGCTTATCTCCAGCAAAATGAAAATCAATAAAACAATTTCATAATTTTAAATTTTACTACTTCGAACCGAAAATTAATTTCAATTAGTTTTCGGTTTTTTTTCGGTTAAAGTTCATTTTATATTTATCCATACTTATCCTGATCGTAAATAAATATAATCATAATTAAAACCTTTAGTTGAGTAATGTCACGCTGAGTTTTTAGAAGCATCACCCAGCTTTAAAAATCTTTTAAAGGTAGATGTATTTAAAATTTAACCGAATTAACCTTTTTAATTAAAATTTTTCACAATAATGAATTCAGAAACCCAATTAAGAAAAGCGGAAATTGCAGACAGAGATGTTATCTGGGACATTTTACAGCAAGCAATAGAAAGAAGAAGAAAAGATGGGAGTGACCAATGGCAACAGGGCTATCCCAATATCAATACCGTGGAAAGTGATATAGAAAAAGGATTTGGATATGTCATGACCGTAGAGGGAGAAATTGCAGTGTACGCAGCACTTATCTTAAATGATGAACCGGCTTACAGTACGATTGAAGGAGCCTGGCTGAGCAACGGAGAATTTGTTGTGGTCCACAGAGTAGCAGTAGATGAAAAATTTGCCGGACAGGGAATGACCAAAAAACTGTTTGACCATATCGAAGATTTCACAAAATCGCATGGAATTCAGAGCATTAAAGTAGATACCAATTTTGATAATGTAGCCATGTTGAAAATCCTGGAAAGCAAAGGCTACACCTATTGCGGAGAAGTTTATCTGGCAGGCGGAATCAGAAAAGCATTTGAGAAGATTATTATTTAGTACAAAAGTTAAATCCAACTTCATTGATTTTTTTAAAAAAGTAAAATTTATAAACTCTATCAGCTTTGTTCGTTTAGTTCAGAACTAATTTTTACTTTTGCTCAAATTTATATACCATGCATAAGAGTATAGAAATTGATGAGAAAATTTTCCAGGATGCCGTAAAATTTTACGGCACAGTTTTCAATATACCTCCTCTGGCATCAAAAATATATGCTTACCTGCTCTTCGATTACGAAAAAGTAGGTATTCCTTTTGATGAATTCGTGGAAGTATTTTCAGCCAGTAAAAGTTCCGTATCAACAAGTATTTCGCTTTTATTAAATGCTGAACTGATTATAGACCACAATAAAATGGACGAGCGGAAAAGATATTTTTTCATCAATGACGGTTACAAAAAAATCAGATTTGAAAAAATAGTACAGAAAATGAAAGACGAATTAAAACTACTCGACGACCTGGACCAATTTAAGAAAAATCACAATGGATACGATGAAAAAATAGAAGCTTATAAAGCTCTTTTAAATAAAAATATTATTAATATTCAGGAATCTCTTAATAAACTATAAAATGAATAATAAACTAGTTATACTTTCCATTGCGGCGCTTTCTCTAGTAGCCTGCAAAAAAGAAGCTCCAAAACAGGACGGCCCGAAACCCTATCCTGTTGTCAATGTGGAAGCGAAAAATATAGTGGGTTATCAGACTTTCCCGGCAACCATTCAGGGTAGGGTAAACAACGATGTACGTGCTAAAATCCAGGGATATATCACACAGGTTCTGGTAGACGAAGGACAGTACGTAACCAAAGGACAACCTTTGTTCCGCCTCGAAACCAACATCCTGAACGAAAATGCAGCAGCTTCAAAGGCAGGAATCGGTGCCGCCGAATCCAATATTGCAGCAGCGCAGGCAGCTGTAAGCGCAGCCAATGTAGAGGTAAACAAACTGAAGCCTCTGGTACAGAAAAATATCATCAGCAATGTTCAATTGCAGACTGCTCAGGCTAATCTCGCCCAGGCCCAAGCCCAATTGAAGCAGGCGCAGGCGGCTAAAAGCCAGGCGGTGGCCAACTATAAAGGAGTACAAGCCAATATCGAATATTCCATCATCCGTGCGCCTATTTCCGGAGTCATCGGAAAACTTCCTTTGAAAGCCGGAAGCCTGGTAGGTCCTTCGGACCAGATGCCTTTAACCACTATTTCTGACACTTCAGAAATCTATGCATACTTTTCAATGAACGAAAAGGAATATTTTGATTTCCTTGAAAAATCTACCGGCGCTACAATGCCTGAAAAAATCAAAAATCTTCCTATGGTTGAATTACAGCTTGCCAACGGAAGCCTTTATCCCGAAAAAGGAAGAATAGAAGCCATTACAGGACAAATTGACCCTTCAACAGGGACCATACAGTTCAGAGTAGCTTTCACCAATGCACAGAAACTTTTAAGTAACGGAAACAGCGGAACCATAAGATTTCCTCAGCGTTATGACAACGTTCTGGTTGTTCCGGAAAGTGCCACTTACGAACAACAAGGTATTGTTTACGTATACAAAGTTGATAAGAGCGATACGGCAAGAAATGTTGTCGTCAATGTAATCGACAGAATCGACAATATGGCATTAATTAAATCCGGTGTTAATAAAGGAGAAACCATTATTGCAGCAGGAATCGGAGGTCTTAAGCCCGGAACCGCCGTTAAAAAGCAGCCTGTAAAAATGGATAGTCTAGTTCAATCTATAAAACCGAAATTCTAAAAAATGATTAAAAATTTTATAAACAGACCGGTTTTATCCACGGTAATCTCAATCCTGATTGTGATTCTCGGGGTACTGGGACTGACTGCGCTTCCGGTGACACAATATCCGGACATTGCTCCTCCAACCGTAAGTGTTACGGCCAACTATACCGGAGCCAATGCGGAAACCGTTATGAAAAGTGTGGTTGTTCCTCTGGAAGAACAGATCAACGGGGTAGAGGGGATGGATTACATTACTTCCAGTGCAGGAAATGATGGTTCAGCCAATATTCAGGTATTCTTCAAGCAGGGAATTGATCCTGACATTGCAGCGGTAAACGTTCAGAACCGTGTAACGAGAGCAACACCTTTGCTTCCAAGTGAGGTGACACGTTCGGGAGTTGTTACCCAGAAACAGCAGACCAGTGCCTTGATGTACATGTCATTCTATTCTGAAAATAAAGATCTTGATGATGTTTATCTTCAGAACTTTTTGAACATCAATGTAATTCCGAATTTGAAGAGAATTAACGGAGTAGGTGATGCCAACGTTTTCGGGGGTAAAAACTATTCGATGAGAGTATGGCTGGATCCTGCGAAAATGGCGGCCTACAGCATTACTCCAACCGATGTTACCAACGCCATCAACGAGCAGAGTAGAGAAGCTGCAGCCGGTTCTATCGGTCAGAACAGCGGAAGCTCTTTTGAATACATCATTAAATATGTAGGTAAATTCAACGAAAAAGAACAGTACGATAACATCATCATCAAATCTCTCGGAGACGGACAAAACCTAATGCTGAAAGATGTCGCTAAGGTAGAACTTGCCGGACAGTCTTATACGGGCATCGGGGAAAACGGAAACAACCCTTCTATCAGTATGGGGATTTTCCAGACACCGGGTTCAAACGCTCAGGAGATTATCAAAAATATTAAAACATATCTGAAATCAGCAGAAGGAAGCTTTCCCGAAGGAATTAAATATACATTCAACTTCGATACCAATGAATTCCTTGAAGCATCAATCGATAAAGTAGTTCATACATTGATTGAAGCATTCATCCTGGTATTTATTGTAGTATATATTTTCCTTCAGGATTTCAGATCAACGCTTATTCCGGCTATTGCAGTTCCGGTTTCCATTGTGGGAGCCTTTTTCTTCCTGAATTTATTCGGATATTCGTTAAACTTATTAACCTTATTCGCTTTGGTTCTTGCGATCGGTATTGTGGTGGATGATGCCATCGTCGTCGTCGAGGCAGTACACGCCAAAATGGAACATGGAATTTCAGACGCCAAAAAAGCGACGGTGGAAGCAATGGATGAAATTACGGGAGCTATTATTTCAATTACCTTAGTAATGGCATCGGTATTTATTCCGGTAACTTTTATTACTGGTCCTACGGGAGTTTTCTACCAGCAGTTTGGGATTACGCTTATTGTAGCCATCATCATTTCTGCAATTAATGCCTTGACATTAAGTCCTGTTTTATGTTCTTTATTCTTAAAACCTCACGATGCACATCATGCAGAATATAAAAATTTAAATTTCATTCAGAAGTTTTTCTATAAGTTTAATATTGCTTTCAAAACAACAACGGAACGTTACGGAAGAGGCTTTATTTTCCTTTTAAGACATAAATGGGTTACCCTGATTATTTTTGCCGTTACGGGAGGAATTTTATATTGGGCAAGTACCACCATGAAAAAAGGTTTTGTACCTACGGAAGACAGAGGGATTATCTTTACCGATGTTCAGCTTCCTCCGGGTGCTTCCATGGAAAGAACCTACAATGCTTTAAAAACGCTTCAGGCTAAAGCTTTAAAAGTTCCGGGAGTACAGAACGTAACGATTTCCACCGGTAGAGGTTTCCTTTCCGGAAACGGAAGTAATAATGGTCTCGCATTCGTTAAGCTGAAACCTTTTGACGAAAGAAAAAAGGACGGACAGACTTCAGAAGATATTACTAAAAAACTATTCGGTATTACGGGAGCTGTTCCCGACGCTAAAGTAGTATTCTTCCAGCCGCCGAGTGTACCCGGATTCGGGAGCAGTGCCGGTTTTGAGATGGTCTTACTGGATAAATCAGGAGGAGAATACGCCGACCTTGATAATAAAACAAATGAATTCATCGGCAAGCTGATGCAGAGACCTGAAATTGAATTTGCCCAGACTTCATTCAATACCAAATATCCGCAGTATGAAATGCAGATCAACGTTCCTTTGGCGAAACAACTTGGCGTTTCTGTAAGCGATATCCTCTCAACCATGCAGGGATATATCGGAGGAATTTATACCGCAGATTTTACCAAATACGGGAAACAGTTCAGGGTAATGGTTCAGGCTCTTCCTGAAAACAGACAGAAGATAGAAAATCTGAATGAACTGTATGTAAAAACAGGATCAGGAGTAATGTCACCGATTTCCCAGTTCGTTACCTTAAATAAAGCATACGGACCGCAGTCGGTAAGCCGTTATAACCTATTTACCTCCGTAAAAATAACGGGAGCGAACTCAGCTGGTTTCAGTTCCGGAGATGCGATTACTGCCGTTCAGCAGGTGGCAAAAGAAACATTAAACCAAAATTATGATGTTGAGTTTACCGGATTGACCAGAGAGGAATTAAATTCCGGATCTCAGACCGTTCTGATCTTTGCTTTAAGTTTGATCTTCGTTTACTTTATTCTTTCTGCACAGTATGAAAGTTATATTCTTCCGCTGATCGTGGTTATCTCTCTTCCACTTGGGGTAATGGGAGCCTATTTAGGACAGAAAATTATGGGACTTGAAAACAATATTTACTTCCAGATTGCCTTAATCATGTTAGTAGGATTATTAGCCAAAAATGCCATCTTAATTGTGGAATTTGCCGTACAGCGGAGACATCACGGAGAAACCATCGTCATGTCTGCTATCAATGCTGCAAAAGCGAGATTAAGACCTATCCTGATGACTTCATTTGCATTCATCTTCGGACTTTTACCATTGGTATTAGCAAGCGGAATTGGTGCTGTTGGTAACAGATCCATCGCTACCGGGGCCGCAATAGGATTATTGATAGGTACCATTTTAGGACTTTTCGTCATTCCTGTACTGTACGTTATTTTCGAATACCTGCAGGAAAAAGTGAAACCTATTAAAAAAGAAGAAATCAATTTAGCAGAATAATTAAGCATGTTCATGGTTTCGGTTTAATGTTAAATTAAAATCCGGAACCATTAACTTTAAACCTTAAACTTCAAATAATGAAGAATATTTTAAATAGTATAAAAGGAATATCTTTTTCGATAGTGCTTGTTGCTTTAGTATCATCGTGTATGGCGAGAAAGGAATACAACAGACCCAACAATGTTGTAGATGAAAAACTGTACCGTACCGATATGCTTCCTGCAGACAGCACGAATATCGCCAATGTTTCGTGGAAAGAAATCTTTACCGATCCTATCCTTCAGAAACATATTTCAAAAGCGCTGGAAAATAACCTTGATATCAGAATTGCCCTGCAGAGCATTGCTTCCGCAGAGGCGTATCTTAAACAAAGCAAAGCAGCTTACCAGCCTACTTTATCCGTGGGGCCCAACTATACCTTTCAGACCCAGTCTATCAACACCCAGTTTGGGCAGATTATCGGGGAAAGAAGATATGTAAATCAGTTTGATATCACAGCAAGCATCGGCTGGGAAGCCGATATCTGGGGAAGGCTGAAATCACAGGAAAAAGCCCAATATGCGGCTTACCTCGGAACCATTGCTGCCCATAAAGCGGTGAAAAGTGATCTTGTAGCATCTGTAGCTTCGGCGTATTATCAGCTTTTGACCTATGATGCACAGAAGAAAATCATTACCGAAACCATTGCGGTGCGCGAAAGAAATCTTGAAACAACGAGAGCTTTAAAAACAGCAGGAACTTTAACTGAGGTTGCCGTACAGCAAAGTGAAGCCTTAGTTTTTAACGCTAAATCTTTACTGATTGATATCGATACGCAAATTCAATTGCTGGAAAACACAATGAGCCTTCTGATGGGAGAGCCTTCTCACACCATCGAAAGATCTACTTTGGAAGGCCAAAGACTTCCTATTGATGTGAAATTAGGATATCCGGCGCAGCTTTTAGCCAATCGTCCTGATGTGATGAGAGCAGAATACAACCTAATGAATGCTTTTGAACTAACCAATTCTGCGAAAGCACAGTTTTATCCTACTTTAAGACTAACCGGAAGCGGGGGAGTTCAGTCAGTAGATATTGACCATTTATTCAGTGTAAATTCATTGTTTGCCAATGTTGTGGCCGGTCTGGCACAGCCTATTTTAAACAGAAGAGCGATCAGAACCAATTATGATGTAAGTCTTGCCAACCAGGAAACGGTATATCTGAATTTCAGAAAAGCAGTTCTTACAGCAGGAAAAGAAGTTTCTGATGCTATAAGGGTTTTCTCAGTGCAGGATTCTTTTATTGAACTAAAACAAAAAGAGCTGAATGCCTATAAAAACTCTGTTGAATATTCTCAGGAACTGGTAAACTACGGGATGGCCAATTATCTTGAAGTACTGAATGCCAGTGTAAACTCACTGAATGCAGAACTGAATATTGCCAACGCAGAATACAGTAAAATGAGAGCTGCCGTTGAGCTTTATCAGGCTCTTGGCGGAGGATGGAAATAATTTTAGTTAGTAAATCCATATAAAAAGCATAACGCGCATCGTTGATGTGCGTTATGCTTTTTATTTAAAATATCTGAAATAATGGTGGTTAGCTGTAAATGCTGAAGAAAATTAAATAAAATGTTTGCACATTTGGTTTAAATAGCTATTTTTGTACCGCTTTAAACAGTAAAAGGGGAATTAGCTCATCTGGCTAGAGCGTTAGACTGGCAGTCTAAAGGTGACGGGTTCGATCCCCGTATTCTCCACATTTATAAAGAGTTACATTTATTAAATTGTAACTCTTTTTTTTATAATCCTATTTTATACGGAGATGAATGTAATCATTTACATCCGTCTAACCAACTACAAAAACTTTTTCTAAAAAAATTCAGCAACAATAGTTCATTCCAGATATTTTATTATCTTTGGAAATAATTAAAAATAGAAGAAAAACAGGTAAAAACTGACTATTTTTATAAGAAAATCAAAATACAACCCATTTATTAATCAGGAGATAAGGAATTTAATTAAAAACCCATATTCTCCATATTTGTTTATAAAACAAAGACTATGAAGAAAATATTTTTACTTGTGTTCACCGCTTTTTTATTCATCGGTTGCGGCAAAGATGAAGATACCATTTATGATTTTATCGGTACCTGGGCCGGAACTTACTCCGGAACAGAAAAAGGAAGCTGGAACATTGTAGTGGCAAGTGACGGAAAAGTAACCGGAACACTGGATTCTGAACAGACCACAGAAAACTATTACATTACCGGTACCCTTACCGAATCCGGCGAACTTAACGCCACCATCGGTTCACCTGCGGACGGAGAATTCAAGGGAACGCTTACAAGAGAAGATAAAAAAGCAAGCGGAACATGGGTAAATGCAGTTCCGTCACCCACGAGATCCGGAACATGGAAAGGTGAAAAAACTTCCAAATAATACAATCATTCACGATACAAAGCTATTCATCTGAATAGCTTTTTTTATTTCCAGATATTTCATACCACGAAATGACAAAAAAGAAAACATAATTTATTTATATTTGTACTCACGTTTGCCCGTAAAATCAAGAAATATGAAGAAGTGTCTGAATTATAAATATGTAAATAGCAAAACAATTCATTCGTTACTCATTGTATCTTTACTTACCGTTTCGTGCGGAAGTTCGAAAAAAGTAGCTTCAAATAAAAGCTCCGGAAGCAAAGCTGTTTCAAATACCGAAAGCCTCAGAAACCTGGATTCGAAATTCAACGGCAAAATTTCAAAATCTATTAACGAAATCCTTAAAGACGCCGAAAAATATCTGGGCGCACCATACAAATTCGGAGGAAATACCTCTTCAGGATTTGACTGCTCCGGATTCGCCGTAAAGGTTTTTGAAGAAAACGATTATAAACTTCCCCGAAGATCAGCAGACCAGGCCGAAACCGGAAATACAATAGATATCAGAGAAGTGAAACCCGGAGATCTACTGTTCTTTGCTACAGCCGGCGGAACAAGGGTTTCCCATGTAGGGATCGTTCATGATATCGGAAATGACGGGGAGGTAAAATTTATTCACGCTTCTACTACAAAAGGCGTAATCATCTCATCCCTGAAAGAAAAATACTGGAATAAAGCCTATCTTCATGCCAAAAGAGTTCTCTAAAACCATCAGAAAACAGCATTCGTTTTAGTGAAGGTCCGGAAATTTTCCTTAACTTTTTTGTATCTTTGGCGCGAATAATTTAAACTAGAAACATGTCGTTACAACAAACAATTGAAAATATCTGGGACAACAGAGAATTATTGCAGAATGAAGACAGCCAGAAGGCTATCAGAGAGGTTATTGCTTTGGTGGACAAGGGAGAGCTTCGTACAGCGGAGCCTACGGAAAACGGATGGCAGGTAAATGAATGGGTGAAAAAAGCAGTAGTAATGTATTTCCCGATTCAGAAAATGGAAACTATTGAAGTAGGTCCGTTTGAATTTCATGATAAAATGCCTTTGAAGAGGAACTATGCTGAAAAAGGCGTAAGAGTTGTACCGCATGCTGTGGCAAGAGAAGGCGCTTACATTGCTCCGGGAGTAATCATGATGCCTTCTTATGTAAACATTGGTGCTTACGTGGATTCGGGAACAATGGTTGATACCTGGGCAACAGTGGGAAGCTGTGCACAGATCGGTAAAAATGTTCACCTTAGTGGCGGTGTTGGAATCGGCGGAGTTCTGGAACCGCTTCAGGCTGCTCCGGTAATCATTGAAGACGATTGTTTTATCGGCTCAAGATGTATCGTGGTAGAAGGAGTACATGTAGAAAAAGAAGCCGTATTGGGAGCGAATGTTGTTCTTACGGCATCAACAAAAATTATCGATGTTACAGGTCCTGAGCCAATTGAAATTAAAGGAAGAGTGCCTGCACGTTCGGTTGTAATTCCGGGAAGTTACACCAAACAGTATCCGGCCGGAGAATATCAGGTTCCGTGTGCTTTGATCATCGGCCAGAGAAAAGAATCTACAGACAAAAAAACGTCTTTAAATGATGCTTTGAGAGATAATAATGTGGCCGTTTAAGAATACATTCTAAAACTAAAACCAAAATTTTGAAAGAAAAATTTCTTAAAATACTATTAAACCCTAAATATATATTTGGGGTTTATCTTATTATATCCGTCGTTACCGCAATCTCAAAATATTTAAGAGGAGATTATGCCATTAATAATTACCTGATTTTTAAAAATGTATTTTTTAATACCATTCATCAGAAAAATCTGTTCATCCATTATCCGGAGCTTTATTTTGACTTAAACCATTACGGCGTATTTTTCAGTGCATTGATTGCACCTTTTGCCGTAATGCCTGACTGGCTCGGAATATCGCTCTGGAACGCCGCCAATACATTTATCCTTATTTACGGTATTCACAAGCTGCCTTTTTCAGATTCTAAAAAGGCACTGTTTGGGCTGTTCTGTCTTCAGGAATATATCACGGCAGCCTTAAGTCTGCAATTCAACGTTGCTCTTACCGGACTTTTGCTCTTATCGGCAGTGTACATTTACGAGAAAAAAGAAGTGAAATCAGTAACGGCAATATTGATTGGAGTTTTCGTAAAGATCTACGGAATTGTAGGGCTGTCCCAATTTTTCTTTATTAAAAATAAAACAAAATTTATTCTTTCCGGGTTAATCATAGCCGTAGTTTTTTTTGTGTTACCAATGGCGTATTCAAGTCCGAAATTTGTGATCCAGTGTTACGCTGACTGGTTTCAATCTATTGTAGAAAAGAACAATGAAAACCAGGTGTTGGGAAATATGCAGGATATTTCATTAATGGGCTTTTTCAGAAGGATTCTGGGAGATGCTTCCATTTCAAATCTTGTTTTTCTTGCTTTTGGACTGCCGCTTTTCGCCGCACCGTATTTTAGAATCAAACAATACAAACAGTATGCTTTTCAGCTGATGATTTTAGCTTCAACATTGCTGTTTTTAGTATTATTTAGCTCAAGTTCAGAATCTCCTACCTATATCATTGCAATAGTTGGTGTACTGATCTGGTTTTTCCTTCAGAAAGAAAGAACGCCTTTTGTTATCGGATTATTGGTATTCGTAATTATATTCACATGTTTTTCAACTTCAGATTTGTTCCCGAAATTTGTAAAAGAGCATTACATCATTAAATATTCTTTAAAAGCCGTACCTTGCATCGTAGTCTGGCTGAGGATTACCTATGAACTTCTCACCAAAGATTTTGAGAAAAATTACAGCCTTGAATAATCAGTATGAAGAAAATTTCAATCGTCATTCCTGCGCATAACGAAGAAGGGAACGTTGCTTTGGTACATCAGAAAATAAAAGAAATTTTTGATGCTCTGGAGCAATATACATTTGAAATCATATTCGTTAACGACGGCAGCAGGGACAATACCCAGCAAAAGCTGGAAGAACTTTCAGAGCAGTTTGAAGAGATAAAATTCATTGAATTTTCAAGGAACTTCGGACATCAGCCGGCGGTAAAAGCCGGTATGGACAATGCCACCGGAAACGCAGTCATTTCAATGGACGGCGATCTTCAGCATCCTCCGGAACTTATTCCTGAAATGATCAAAAAATGGGAAGAAGGCTATGATATTGTGTTCACGGTAAGAAAATATCCTAAGGAAATCTCATTATTCAAAAGAAAAACCTCGGATTTTTTCTATAAAATCCTTTCAGGCTTATCGGATGTTGATTTAACAAAAGGGGGCGGTTCAGACTTCAGGCTAATGGATGCAGGTGCCGTAGAAGTGATGAGGAGTCTTAATGAAGATGATCTTTTTCTCAGAGGCCTTACCAGTTGGATGGGTTTCAAACAAACCGGAATCAGTTTTATCGCTAATGAAAGGCTTTCCGGCAAAAGCAGTTATAATCTTAAAAAGATGGTGACTTTTGCCTTTACGGGAATTACGGCATTTAGCGTAAAACCACTTTACATTGCCGCATATCTTGGATTCCTGTTTTCCGGACTTTCGGTGATAGGATACGCAACGTATGTCATTCATTCTTTCATTGCCGGAACGGAAATTTCCGGTTGGGCATCACTTATTATGACCATTGTCTTTTTCGGCGGACTGCAGTTAATCATACTGGGAATTATCGGAATGTATCTTGGTAAAATCTTTAAACAGGTAAAACACAGACCCAATTATATCATCAAAAACAAAAATTTTTAACATGGTTTTATTAAGTTTTGACATCGAAGAATTTGATATGCCATTGGAATACAAAGGTGAAATATCTTTCGAAAAACAGATATCCATCTCTCAGTCCGGACTGGAAAAAATCTTAGATATTCTTAAAAAACATCAGGCAAAAGCGACTTTTTTTTCAACCGTTGTCTTTGCAGAAAACAGCAAGCATCTCATTGAAAGATTGCTTAAAGAAGGCCACGAACTGGCTTCTCATACCTGGTATCATTCGGAGTTTAAAGAAGAGCACCTGAAGCAGTCTAAGGAAAAACTGGAAGAACTTTTTAGTACAAAAGTGACCGGATTGAGAATGCCGAGAATGATGCAGGTAAGCAAAAACACCGTCGAAAACGCAGGATATTCGTACAACTCATCAATTAATCCAACCTTTCTCCCGGGAAGATACAATAACCTCAAAGTCTCAAGAACCTATTTCAAAGAAGGAAATGTAACGCAGATTCCCGCTTCGGTTTCGCCCAATTTCAGAATTCCTTTATTTTGGCTGAGCTTTCATAATTTCCCTTTGTCTTTTTATAAAAAGCTGGCTTCGGATGTTCTTAAAAAAGATCAGTATCTGAATATTTATTTTCATCCCTGGGAATTTGCAGATATCAAAGAAGAAACTTTTAAATTACCCGGATTTACCGTTAAAAATTCCGGAGAAGATATGGTCAAGCGTTTTGATGAATTTCTATCATGGTTAAAAAGTAAAAATTACTCATTTGGAACATTCCAGGAATTTCAAAAACAGATCACCTCATGAAAATAGCTTTTGACGCAAAACGTTTTTTCCATAATACTTCCGGTTTAGGAAACTATTCGAGAGATCTTGTAAGGATTCTGGCAACGTATTTCCCCGAAAACGAATACATTTTATTAAACAAAAATAAATCCGAAAGAGCGGCTGATCTTCTCAATTTACCGAACGTTCATTTCATAAAAACAACAAAAGGAAGCCTATCGCGCCAGCTGAAAATGGGAAAAGATGCGCAGCAGCAAAGCGCAGATGTTTTCCATGGACTATCTGGCGAACTTCCTTTAAAATGGGATAAAAAGCCCATTAAAAAAACGGTGACTATTCACGATCTTATTTTCGTACGATATCCGCAGTATTATTCTTTTTTCGATCGTAAGATTCATTTCTGGAAGTTTAAAAAAGCAGCAGATACTGCCGATAAAATCATCGCCATTTCCGAGCAAACGAAACAAGATATTATCCAGTTTCTTAAGGTTCCTGAATCCAAAATTGAAGTAATTTATCAGGGTTGCCATCAGGCTTTTAAAGAACAGCAATCGGAAGAATTTATTCAGCAGACAAAAGAAAAATTTGATCTCCCTGAGCGTTTTGTATTCAATGTGGGAACCATCGAAGAGCGCAAAAATCTCCTGAATGTTGTTAAAGCATTAAAAGGTACTGATATTCCGTTGGTGGCAGTCGGGAAAAAAACAAAATATTTCAAAAAAGTAGAACGTTTTGTCCGTGAGAATAAGATAAAAGCTTATTTTCTTGAAAATGTTTCAATGGATGAATTGGCTGCGATCTACAAACTTGCAGATATCTTCATTTATCCGAGTTTATTTGAAGGTTTCGGAATTCCTGTGATCGAAGCATTATTTTCCAAAACAGTAGTCATTACCAGCAATACAAGCTGTCTTCCGGAAGCCGGCGGACCGGATTCTGTATACATTGATCCCAATAATTTTCTTGATACTCAGGCAAAAATAAAATTTTTATGGCAAAACGAATCCGAGAGGAAACGCCGTGCGGAAAAGGGTTTCGGGTTTGTTCAGAAGTTTAATGACGAACCTATTGCCAACCAATTAATGAATTTTTATAAAAATATTTTACAATAATATTTGCATTTGTAAAATTTATTGCTTTAAATTTGCACCATACAATTCAAACAAATGAAACCGAATTTTTTAACAGTACATCATTATCATCATCATCTCTGCTAAGACGGAATTGATTGATATATGACTATGTTAAAAATCAAAATAATTAAAACCGTCTGAGTAAACAGGCGGTTTTTTTGTTCTAAATTCTTCCCGGGCAATTTATATCAATTTACCATTTTGTTACTCAGACACAACCAGAAAGTGAAATGAGTAAATTAAAAATAGCTATACAAAAAAGCGGAAGGCTTTACGAAGAATCTCTTCAGCTCCTTAAAGACTGCGGCATTTTCGTTAATAATGGCAAAGACCAGCTAAAAGTTTCCGTAGACAATTTTCCGATGGAAATCATGTACCTCAGGAATTCGGATATTCCCCAATATCTGGAAGACGGCGTCGTAGATATTGCCATCGTAGGTGAAAATCTTTTAGTAGAAAAACAGAAAAAAATTGATATTGTACAACCTTTGGGTTTCTCAAAATGCAGGGTTTCTCTTGCCATTCCAAAGGAAGTTGAAACAAATGATCCTGAGTATTTTCAAGGTAAAAAAATTGCAACATCATACCCCAACACGCTGAGAAAATTCCTTCAGGAAAATAATATTTCTGCCGATATTCACATCATTTCAGGCTCGGTAGAAATTGCCCCCAACATTGGTCTTGCCGACGGAATCTGCGATATTGTAAGCTCCGGAAGCACACTTTTCAAAAACGGACTGAGAGAAACGGTAGCGCTTCTTTCTTCCGAAGCCGTTCTGGCAAAAACAGCTCAGTTAGATGAAGAAAAAGCCAAAATCCTTGAAAAATTTATATTCAGGATCAAAGCCGTTTTGAAAGCGAAAAATTCAAAATACATTCTGATGAATGTTCCGAATGAAAAAATAGAAACCATTTCCAAAACACTTCCGGTTCTTAAAAGCCCTACGGTTATTCCATTGGCAGAAGAAGGCTGGAGCAGCATTCATTCGGTAATCGATGAAGAACGTTTCTGGGAAGTAATTGATGAACTCAAAGACAAAGGAGCCCAGGATATTTTAATAATTCCAATCGATAAAATGGTGATTTAATATGAAAGTGAATAGATATCCGCAAAAGGAAACATGGTCCGGACTCGTCAAAAGACCTGCCATAAAAAGAGAGAAATTAGCCGAAATTGTTGCGGCAATTTTTGATGAAGTGAAGAAAAAAGGCGATCATGCACTGATTAATTTTGCTGAAAAATTCGATTCTGCGGAATTAAAAGATATTAAAGTTTCTGAAAAAGAAGTTGAAACTGCTGAAAATCTAATCAGTGAAGAACTGAAAACAGCCATTCAGGAAGCGAAATTAAACATTACCAAATTTCACGCTTCACAGATTCCTGACATTGAAAAGATTGAAACAACAAGCGGAGTAGTTTGCTGGCGGGAAAACCGCGCAATCGAAAAAGTAGGCATTTATATTCCGGGAGGAACAGCACCTTTGTTTTCTACAGTTTTAATGCTTGCGATTCCGGCTCAGTTAGCAGAATGTGAAGAAATTATCCTTTGTACGCCGCCGGATAAAAACGGGAATATAGATCCTGCCATTTTATATACGGCAAAACTTTGCGGAGTTACAAAAATATTCAAAACAGGAGGCGCTCAGGCAATTGCAGCAATGACATTCGGAACAGAAAGCATCCCGAATGTTTATAAAATTTTCGGACCGGGAAATCAATATGTTGTAGCCGCTAAAGAATTTGCCCAAAATTATAATGTAGCCATCGATATGCCTGCCGGACCGAGCGAAGTTCTCGTCATTGCTGATGAAAATGCAGTTCCGGAATTCTGTGCCGCAGATTTACTTTCGCAGGCAGAACATGGAAGTGACAGTCAGGTGATTTTCCTGTCCACAGATGAGAAAATTCTTAATGAAACGATTTTGGAAACCCAAAAACAGCTTGAAGCACTTCCAAGAAATGAAATGGCAGCAGAATCTTTGAAAAACAGCCATTTTATTTTAATGAATTCAATTAATGAAGCTTTGGAATTCAGCAATTTATACGTGCCGGAGCACTTGATTTTAGCCGTAAACAATTTTGAAAAATATATTCCGCAAATCCGGAATGCAGGTTCTGTTTTCCTGGGAAATTATTCCTGTGAAAGTGCCGGAGATTATGCCAGCGGAACCAATCACACCCTTCCTACAAACGGTTTTGCTAAAAATTACAGCGGCGTTTCCCTCGACAGTTTTGTGAAGAAAATTACTTTCCAGAATCTGTCGGAACAGGGATTGAAAAATTTAGGAAGGACCATTGAAGTAATGGCAGAAGCAGAAGGATTATTCGCACACAAAAATGCCGTAAGCATCAGATTAAAAGAACAGAATGAAAGAATTTAATATCAAAAGTTTAGTACGGAAAAATATTCTTGACCTGCAGCCCTATATAAGTTTCAGGGATCAGAATGAATTTGAAAACCCGGTTTTCATGGATGCGAATGAAAGTCCGTTTGGAGAATATAACCGCTATCCTGATTCTACGCAGAAAGAATTAAAAAATAAACTGGCAGAGCTTAAAAATGTTTTACCACAAAAGATTGCGGTAGGAAACGGAAGCGATGAGCTGATCGACCTGATCATAAAAATCTTCTGTGAGCCGAAGAAAGATTCGGTTATGATGATGAACCCATCGTTTGCGATGTATAAATTTTATGCTTCTATTAATGAAAACAAAGTTATAGCATTGGATTTAGATAATAATTTCCAGATCAATAAAGATGTTTTTTTAAAAATATCGGAACAGGAAAAACCCAAGATTTTCTTCCTTTGCTCACCCAACAATCCTACCGGAAATTCTATTCAGGACATTGAATTTTATATTAAAAATTTTGACGGAATTGTGGTGGTAGACGAAGCGTATATTGAATTTTCAGAACAGAAATCTTGCATCGAATTGCTTGAAAAATATCCAAACCTAATTGTTCTTCAGACCTTCTCAAAAGCGTGGGGAATGGCAGGAGCAAGAGTAGGTATCGCTTACTCTTCAGACGAAATCATAAGTCTGATTAATACTGTAAAAGCACCATATAATGTTAACTCACTAAGTTTAAGTAAAATTATGCAATTAATTAATTATAAAAATATTATAGAAGAAAATATAAAAAATACTTTAAGTGAAATTTCAAGATTAAAAAATGAATTGCTTAACGTTGAATGTGTTAAAAGAGTATTTCCTACCGATGCGAATTTTTTTTTGATTGAATTTAACAATGCTGAAAAAGTGTATCAGGAATTGCTTGAAAATGAAATTCTGACCAGCAAGAGAAGTCCGCAGATTCCGGACTGTATTAGAATCAATGTTGGGAAAAGAGATGAAAACAATAAGCTGATTAACGTCTTAAAAAGTATTTAATTAAATCTGAAACCTCACAGGTTTTAAAAACCTGTGAGGTTTGGTAAAAAAAGAAATTAAAAATGAAAAAAGTACTCTTTATAGACCGTGATGGAACATTAATCTTAGAACCCCCGATTGATTTTCAGGTTGATTCTTTAGAAAAGCTGGAATTTTATCCCGGAGTGTTTCAGAATCTTTCAAAAATTGCAAAAGAACTTGATTATGAATTGGTCATGGTCACCAACCAGGATGGACTGGGAACAGATAGTTTCCCTTACGAAGATTTCATCAAACCTCAGGGTAAAATGCTGAAAGCATTTGAAAATGAAGGAATTGTTTTCAGTGACATTTTGATTGACAGAAGTTTTGAAAGTGAAAACTTGCCGACAAGAAAACCGGGAATAGGAATGCTCGGAAAATACATTTACGGAGATTATGATCTTAAAAATTCATTTGTCATCGGAGACCGGGTTACGGACATTCAGCTGGCTAAAAATTTAGGATCAAAATCAATATTAATAAGTAAAGTCCAGAATGAGGAAGCTGATTTAATCACAGTAAACTGGAGTGAAATTGTACAGTTTCTGACCAGCATTCCCCGAAAAGCAAAAGTTTCAAGAAAAACCAATGAAACAGAAATTGCAATTGAAGTCAACCTTGATGGAAACGGAATATCCAAAATTTCAACCGGATTGTATTTTTTTGATCACATGCTCGAGCAGATTTCAAAGCACGGCAATTTAGATTTAAAAATTGAAGTAAAAGGTGACTTACAAGTCGATGAACACCACACGATAGAAGACACGGGAATTGTGCTTGGAGAAGCTGTTTTAAAAGCTTTAGGAAAGAAAAAAGGTATTGAACGTTACGGATTTCTTCTTCCGATGGATGATTGTCTGGCACAAGTTGCCATCGACTTTGGAGGAAGACCGTGGATCGTTTGGGAAGCCGAGTTTAAGCGTGAAAAAATTGGAGATGTTCCTACGGAAATGTTTTATCATTTCTTCAAATCGTTCAGCGATTCCGCAAAATGTAATCTCAACATTAAAGTAGAAGGTGAGAACGAACACCACAAGATCGAATCTGTTTTTAAAGCTTTTGCCAAAGCCATAAAAATGGCGGTAAAACAGACAGACCGTAATTTTAATCTACCATCAACCAAAGGAAGTTTATAATGATTGCGATCATCAAATACAACGGCGGAAACGTCAGTTCCGTGCAGAATTCATTGAATCGATTAAACATAGAATCTGTGGTGACCAATGATTTTGACCTGATAAGAAATGCCGACAAGGTGATCTTTCCGGGAGTGGGTGAAGCGTCCTCCACAATGAAATTACTAAAGGAAAAAGGTCTGCATCAGTTGATTCCGACATTAATACAGCCCGTTTTAGGCATTTGCCTGGGAATGCAGCTGATGTGTAAAAACAATGAGGAAGGAAATACAGTCGGAATGGGGATTTTTGATATTGATGTTAAAAAATTTCCTGCAACAGATATTGTTCCGCACATGGGATGGAACACGATTTCAGACTTTAGATCCGATATATTTTCAGGAATTGAAGAGAAGAGCGATGTGTATTTCGTTCACAGTTACTACTGCGAATTATCTGAAAATACTACCTCGGTCTGCGATTATATTCTGCCGTTCAGTGCTTCTCTGCAGAAAGACAACTTTTATGCGATGCAGTTTCACCCCGAAAAATCAGGCGACGTAGGAAGCCGCTTATTACAAAACTTTTTAAAAATTTAAAATGAAAATTATTCCCGCTATAGACATCATCGACGGAAAATGTGTAAGGCTGTCAAAAGGAGATTATGATACTAAAAAAATATATAATGAAAATCCGTTGGAAGTTGCCAAAGAATTTGAGGACTTTGGGATAAAATACCTGCATCTGGTAGATCTTGACGGCGCAAAATCAAAACATATTGTCAACCAAAAAGTTCTGGAAGCCATTGCGAAAGAAACTTCCCTGAAAATTGATTTTGGAGGAGGTTTAAAAACTTTGGAAGATATTGAAATTGCTTTTAATTCGGGAGCAAAACAGATTACCATTGGTAGCATCGCTGTCCAGAATCCTGATTTTTGTTTTAATCTAATTGAAAAATACGGTCCGGATAAAATCATTCTCGGTGCCGACTGTGAGAACAGAAAGATAAAAACTTCAGGCTGGCTGGAAGAAAGCCAAATTGATGTTGTGGATTTTATACTTCAATATAAAAATAAAGGAATTAAAAATGTGATCTGCACCGATATTTCCAAAGACGGAATGCTTCAGGGCGCCTCGGATGAATTATACACCGAAATTATCGATAAAACAAATGTTCAGCTGATTGCAAGCGGGGGAATTTCCTGCATTGAAGATGTTGAGCAGATGAAAAAAACAGGTTGTTATGGTACCATTATCGGGAAGGCAATTTATGAGGGAAGAATCAATTTGCAGCAACTCCAAAATTATATTGAAAATGCTTAAAAAAAGAATCATTCCTTGTCTGGATATCAAAGACGGAACTACGGTAAAAGGAATCAATTTTGAAGGATTGCGAAATGCAGGTGATCCTATCGAGCTTGCCAAAAGATATGAGAAAGAAGGAGCCGACGAATTGGTTTTCCTTGATATTACGGCAACCATAGAAGAGCGTAAAACATTTGCAGAACTTGTAAAAAAAATTGCACAGGAACTGAGAATTCCATTTACCGTGGGCGGCGGAATTTCTACCATAGAAGATGTGAGAAAGCTCCTGGAAGCAGGAGCAGATAAGATTAGTATCAATTCTTCGGCCGTTAAAAATCCAAAGCTGATTTCTGATTTAGCGAGAGAATTTGGAAGCCAGTGTATCGTAGTTGCCATTGATACTAAATTAATAAACGGTGCAGACTGGGTTCACGTGAAAGGAGGAAGAGAAATTACAGATCTGAAAACATTAGACTGGTCAATAAAATCTGAACAGCTTGGAGCCGGAGAAATTCTTCTTACTTCGATGGATGGCGATGGTACAAAAAATGGGTTTGACCTTAGAATTACAAAATTAATTTCCGAAAGCGTACATATTCCCGTAATTGCTTCCGGAGGTGCAGGCAAAATGGAAGATTTTGAAGCAGTTTTTAATCAGACAAAAGTAACAGGAGCGTTGGCGGCCAGTATTTTCCATTTCGGAGAAGTACAGATTCAGGATCTGAAAAATAATTTAAAATATAAAAAAATTGCAGTACGATGAATATTGATTTCAATAAAAATAAAGACGGCCTTGTGCCTGTAATCATTCAGGACGACAGAACCTTGCAGGTCTTAATGTTGGGTTACATGAACGAAGAAGCTTTTGAAAAAACCAAAAAAGAAGGAATTGTAACATTTTTCAGCCGTTCCAAAAACCGACTCTGGACAAAAGGCGAGGGGTCCGGAAATTTTTTAAAAGTGAAGAATATTGCTGTTGACTGCGATCAGGATACGATTTTAGTTAAAGCAATTCCGACAAATGTTGTTTGCCACACCGGAAGTTTCAGCTGTTTTGGCGATAAAGATTCTAAAGGTTTTCTGTATGAACTGGAAGAGAAGATAGCTCAAAGAATTGATGAAAAAACCGAAGATTCTTACACCTATTCACTGTTTCAGAGAGGCATCAATAAAATGGCTCAAAAAGTAGGAGAGGAAGCGGTAGAACTTGTGATTGAAGCAAAAGATAATAAGGATGATCTGTTTAAAAATGAGGCGGCAGATTTACTGTACCATTTCATAATTTTACTGAAAGCTAAAAATTTTACGTTGGAAAACATCGAAGAAATTTTAAAGAAACGGAATCAGTAAAATCACATGAAACCAGAATATAAATTATAATAAAAATCCTGAGCTTTGACTCAGGATTAATTCATATTGCTGAAAAATTATTTTCCGATAATTATTTTTCTGACCGCTTTGCTGTCTTTGGTTGTTATGGTTGCTAAATAGGCTCCGTTTGCCAATCCTGAAACATTTATTTTTGTTTCATTTTCCTTACTTATTATCAGTCTGCCGTTCATATCCGTAATTTCAAGATTAAAATTTTTGATATCTTTTGGAAGCTCAATGTTCAGGATGTCTTTTGCAGGATTCGGGTACACTTTTACCGTTTCGAGCTTGTTTAAAGCTTGTTCTTCAGTAGCCAGCAAACTTGTGGACGCCGTTGCAAAATGCTGTAATGCTCCCACAGCCGCTTTCCCCACATTAAAAACATATACGGGGTCTACATTTGCAAAAGTATCATTTACCGTATGTTCGTTATAACTCCTTTCATTTTCATAAAACCCGGTAATAATGTCTCCTTTACCTTCAAAAGGCATATAATCCGAAGCGTATGCATTAGACATTACAGTTTGTAGAGGAGAATATAATGTAGTACAGTTGGCCAGTTGTTGGGTAAAAGCCAGTGACTGGGCATTATTTCCGGTTTGTCCGGACTGGTCGCTTTCGCATTTAATCGCGTTGTTGTTATTGCCGATTTCACCACCAACCTGGTCGATATTAAATACCACTCTTATATTCAGCTGTCTTACATTATTTTGAAAAACAACATTATTCACATAATGTGTACTTCCCACCAAACCTTGTTCTTCACCTGAGAAATGGATAAATTTAATCGAATAGTCCGTAGGAATATCCTTTAAAATCCTCGCCGCTTCCAGGATAATGGAAGTTCCGCTTCCGTTATCGCTTACTCCTGTTCCGGTAATGGTATCGTAATGTCCACAGATGATGACGTAAATATTAGGATAAAGTGTTCCTGTTTTTGTGATCACCAAATTCTTTGAGCTTGTACTATTGTAAGTGAAAGAGTCTTCTGTAATCTGACTTGCAGTGTATCCATATGACTGGTATTTTGCTTTAAGCCAGTTTAGGGCATTGGTATTGGCGGTCGAGCCGGTAGTTTTTACACCGAGATTTTCAAATTCCTGAAGAATTGTGGTAATATTGGTCTGGGAAACCTGGTCTGCCCTGTTTTTATAAGCCTGGATAAGACTTTGAGCCTGGAGGTTATAAGAAACCAAAGAAATAAGCAGAAAAGTAGTTAGTTTTTTCACCCTTAGATAAATTTTTACATATTTAATAATTAGCAAATGTATATAATAAAAAAATCCCAGGCAAAAAAACCCGGGATTTATATTGATAACAAAAATTTTACATTATTTTACTTGATCTACAACTGCTTTGAAAGCTTCAGGGTGATTCATTGCTAAATCTGCTAAAACTTTTCTGTTAAGCTCAATGTTGTTCTTTTTAAGAGCTCCCATAAACTGAGAGTAAGACATTCCGTGCTCTCTGGTTCCCGCGTTGATACGAGTGATCCAAAGTGCTCTGAAGTTTCTTTTCTTCTCTTTTCTACCACGGTAAGCATATTGCATTGCTTTTTCTACCGCGTTTTTAGCTACAGTCCAAACGTTCTTTCTTCTTCCGAAAAAACCTTTAGCTTGCTTAAAAATTTTCTTTCTTCTAGCTCTGGAAGCTACCGAATTTACTGATCTTGGCATAATTTAATTGTTTTTTTGAAATGTGCGGTAATTGTCTCATTACTCTTAGTTGCTCCATTTCAGGGTTAAAATGTTGAATTTGTTTTGAATTCTTATAAACCGGATATAGATTTATAAAAACTACTTAATTGCTAATTGACGTTGAACGCTTTTCTCATCCACTTTAGCTACGTAAGAAGTAGTAGTAAGATTTCTCTTCTGCTTTGTTTCTTTCTTAGTTAAGATGTGGCTTTTGTAAGCGTTTTTTCTTTTGATCTTACCAGATCCGGTAAGAGCAAAACGTTTCTTAGCACCTGATTTCGTTTTTAATTTTGGCATTGTTCTGCTTTTTATTGTTTTGTTATCAATATCTGTTTTGGTTTCCCGGCAATTCCGGAAATAATAGGGTGCAAAATTACAAAAAATTATTAATATTTCCTTTGCAATTCCAGACTTTCTAAAAATATTTCCTGTTCAGGGACAACAATAAGAGTCATCGTGTTTTTTTCGTAACTGATGGCAGATTCCAAGGAAAACAATCTGGATGAAGATTTGCTCAATGTCCACTTTTCAGCATTTGAATTTCTTAGGGAAAGTGTATACTTTTTTCCTTTATGAAAATGTTTCAGAAGCTTTTTGTTTTTAAAAACACTTTCATCACCTGAAGCAGTATTCATAAGATACGCAGGGATCACCATCGCATTTCCTTTTTTTATAATACCGGTACTTTTCCCATATTTATTAAAATACAAAATATGCTCGTCATTACTTTGCCTGGTAAAGACTTCCACATAATCATTAATAAATATACGATTCACTTTCATCTGATCACCAACATTAAATCTGGGAATAGCTCCCATATGATAAATAATGATATCCGGATTTCTTTTCAGAACATAGCTCGCATCGCCCAGTTCGTGAGCCAGCATCCCTGTTCCGAAATTTTTAGGAGGATGGCGCGGTGTGTAGTAATCGTTTAATCCAAGCATATCAACGGTAGGAAGCTCAGAGGCATAAGGAATACAACCGGCAGCGGTAACCGCAATTAAAGTATTTTCAGGGAAAGTGTTTTTCAAAATATTCCCAAGTGTCATTCCACGGAATTCCCAGCGTTCTTCAATGGCATAATGATTATCAGCAACCAGCAGCTGAAGAAATGGATTAATCAACAGTATAGCAATAAATCCAACTTTAAAGCTTTTCGATGTAAAGCTGAACTGCATTTCATTCAATCCTGAAATAATGGCAAAAACCAATAAAATCAACACTACATAATAATGACGAAAGGCCGGGAAAATATCACCGCCAACCAGAACGACATACGCCGTCCAGGCTACCATATTCAACAATAAATAAAACCCAAAGAGATTCTTCTTTTTATACATGAGATAAAACAGAAAGTACAGTCCAAGGGAAGACAGTAATACAGTTCCGAAGAAAGCTTTAAAAATGTAAAATCCACCCCGTAAAACATGATGTAAGCTGACTTTTACCTTAACCAATGCGGTATTAGGAACCCATTCGCCATAAAAATCATATCTGAAAAGAAGCTGGCTCAATAGAAATAAAGCCGGTACCATTCCAGCGAAAACAAAAACTCTGATAAGATTTTTCCTGCTTTTTCTGAAAATAAAAGCTAAAAATATTGTTGTTAAAATAGTGAACAGAAAACCATCCGGTCTTGTAATTGCCAAAAGTCCAAGCCATAACGACAGAAAATAGATGCGTCCTTTATTTTTATCGTTAATAATTTTTGAAACTTCAGTTAAAGTGAGTGTGAGCAGAAAAATGTATAAAGGCTGTTCCAGTCCGCCAATGGCCCATACTATAAAGCATGGGGTTGTAGCCAGTAGGAATACGGCCAGAAAAACGTATTCTTTTTTAATATTTTTTTTCTTAAAATAAGAATATATTACAGCAAGTGTACCAACGGAAAATACGATTCCCAGTATTCTGGCAGCCAGAATAAGATTCATTCCCAATTTTCCCAGCAAAGAAATTATCAGAATCCACAGCAGATTGGAATAGCCTTCTACAGGATGTCCATCGCTCCAGGTAAGTCCTTTACCCTCAATGAAACGCTGTGCATACCGAAGCGAAATTAAACTGTCATCAGAGAGAAAAGGGTAGTAGTAATAACAGCCCAGCGCAAAAACAATCAGGATGAATAAAAAAAAGGAGTAATATCCGGCTTTCATGGAATAGAATTAAATGAATTTCTTGATCTCTTTAAGAATAAATGCAAAATAACGAAAAATAGGAAAAAGAATAAGGGGAAAGCATTTAAAAATCAATAACAAAACCGCTCCATAAATGAAGCGGTTTTATAGTTGATATGTTTTGCGGATCATATGATCCCTGCTATCGATTATTTAGCCGGTTTTAAAAACTCATGATCTTAGTAAAAATCACTAAGATCAACTTCAGCAAAGGTTTTTCTTTCAACATTATTTCCGCCTAATACCAACTTAATTCTTATTCCCGCAGGTATAGATCCGCCACTTCTCGTATATAACTGCATCTTTATATGAGGATTTGATACATTTTCACTTACCGAACTATTAGTATGCCATATTGGATTTCCGTTATTATAAATTACAAGATTACCATCATTTTGTGCGATAAGCCATGGTGTTCCGCTGTCACGATGAGTATTTGTACTCCAGATAGCACGAGTAAAACCTGGTCTATCCTGATAAAGTACAAGATTGCTGTCTCCCTGCATTTCCAATCTATAAGTGTAAATATTGTACGATAAACTGATTGATTGTCCCGGGTCCATTCTTTGCGGGTGGTTGGTTGTTTCAGTAATAAAAGTCACTGTTGAAGCAATACCGCGGGCAGTATTTGCAGTTTTTAATTCACCATTTTGAAGATTTGTGTTTTCAAATGTCTCATCCTGAGCGCAAGATGTTAATAACATTGCCGCAGCAAAACCTGTTAAAAGTTTAATTTTCATATTTTTTTATTTGACGTAGCAAATATACATACTTTTAAAACATATATCACATATAAAAGATATAATTAACATTGAATTATCCTTTATTTAAAGGATAATTTACATAATACAATAAAAAAAATAATCTATATTTTGTGATTTATAATAATTTTTAAAAATAAAAAAAGCCCCATAATATGGAGCTTTACTATTTAATTGACGGAGTTACCGCCACTTACCTTATTTAGCCGGTTTTTTAGGACTCATCATCATAATCATTCTTTTTCCTTCAAGCTTAGGAAGCTGATCTACTTTTCCAACGTGCTCCAGTTCCTGGGCAAGTTTTAAAAGCAGGATTTCTCCCTGGTCCTTAAAGATAATGGAACGTCCTTTAAAAAATACGTAGGTTTTTAACTTTGAACCTTCTTCAAGGAATTTTTCAGCATGCTTCTTCTTAAACTCGTAGTCGTGTTCGTCGGTTTGAGGTCCGAAACGAATTTCTTTCACTACCACTTTCACCTGCTTGGCTTTAAGTTCCTTCTGTTTTTTCTTTTGCTCGTATAAGAACTTTTTATAGTCCAAAACTCTAGCAATAAACGGTTCAGCCTTATCAGAAATTACGACAAGATCAAGATCCTGCTCTTGAGCAATCTGTCTTGCTTTTTCTGTAGGATATACTCCCGGCTCTACGTTATCGCCCACTAAACGAAGCTCTCTCACACGAATTTTATCGTTGATCAAGTGAGCGTCCTCCTGTACCGGACGTCTCTGTGGGCCCCTGTTGTTAAATCTTTGTGCTATTGTATTATAATTTTATTGGTTAATTCTATTTATTTATATTAAAGAATTTAAATTAAACAGTATTTAATTCTCATCTTTAACAGATCGGTCTATATTGCAGATTCTTTCTTAAAGTAAGAAACGAAGTCTTCCATGTTCATTACTCCCAGATCACCTTCACCACGTCTTCTTACAGAAATTGTGCCATCTTTCTCTTCATTTTCCCCTACTACAAGCATGAATGGGATTTTATTTAATTCCGCATCACGGATCTTTTTCCCTGTTTTTTCGTTTCTGTTGTCAATCTGACCGCTAATATCGTGATTTTCTAAAAATTCTGAAACTTTTTTAGCATAATCTGCATATTTTTCACTGATCGGAAGGATAATAAACTGATCCGGGCTCAGCCAAAGCGGAAAATCTCCTGCAGTATTCTCAAGCAAAATGGCTATAAAACGTTCCATAGAACCAAAAGGCGCTCTGTGGATCATTACCGGTCTGTGCTTCTCGTTATCATTTCCGATGTAGTGAAGATCAAATCGTTCCGGCAAGTTATAGTCAACCTGAATTGTTCCGAGCTGCCACTTTCTTCCTAAAGCATCCTTAACCATAAAATCCAGTTTCGGACCGTAGAAAGCTGCTTCACCGTATTCAACAACAGTTTTCAGACCTTTGTTTTTTGCTGCGGTGATGATAGCGTTTTCTGCTTTTTCCCAGTTCTCATCAGAACCGATATATTTTTCTCTGTTATCAGGATCTCTCAATGAAACCTGAGTCACAAAATCTTCAAAACCTAATGATCTGAAAACGTATAATACCAGATCAATAACTTTTTCAAATTCTCCCAACAACTGATCCGGAGTACAGAAAAGGTGAGCGTCATCCTGAGTAAATCCGCGAACCCTTGTCAAGCCGTGAAGTTCTCCTGATTGCTCATATCGGTAAACCGTACCGAATTCTGCATATCTTTTCGGCAAATCTCTGTAGCTCCATTGTGAAGTTTTGTAAATTTCACAGTGGTGCGGACAGTTCATCGGCTTCAGCATGAATTCTTCACCTTCATTTGGCGTTTTAATCGGCTGGAAGCTATCGGCTCCATATTTATCCCAGTGTCCGGAAGTTACATACAATTCTTTTGCCCCGATGTGTGGCGACATTACGAATTCATATCCTCCTTTTTTCTGAGCTGCAGAAAGGAAGTTTTCCAGTTTTCTTCTCAAAGCAGTACCTTTTGGCAGCCAAAGCGGCAACCCTGCACCAACTTTTTCAGAGAAAGCAAAAATCCCCAGTTCTTTACCTAATTTTCTATGATCTCTTCTTTTAGCTTCTTCTAATCTTTCAAGATATTCTGTTAATTCTTTCTGTTTAGGAAAAGAAATACCGTACACTCTTGTCAGCTGAGGATTTTTCTCATTTCCTCTCCAGTATGCGCCAGCTGCATTTAAAATCTTTACCGCTTTTACAATACTTGTATTGGGAATATGCCCTCCACGGCACAAATCTGTAAAATCATCGTGGGTTACAAAAGTGATTTCACCATCGTTAAGATTAGAAATCAATTCTACCTTATAAGGATTATCTGCATATACTTTTAATGCTTCTTCTTTAGAAACAGGGTATAAAGAAAACGTTGAGCCTTTTTTAGCATTTTCCAATACTTTTTTCTCAATTTTCTCGAAGTCTTTTTCAGATAAGCTTTCGTCCCCGAAATCTACATCGTAGTAGAATCCGCTTTCGATGGCAGGACCGATGGTTAACTTAGCATTGGGATAAAATTCAAGGATCGCCTGCGCCAGAAGGTGGGCAGAAGAATGCCAAAATGCTTTCTTTCCAAGATCATCATTCCAGGTAAGCAGCTGTATCGTAGAATCCGTGGTGATAGGCGTGGTCGTCTCTACTTGTTTATCATTAACAATTGCGGAAATGGTGTTTCTAGCCAATCCCTCGCTTATAGATTTTGCCACATCTAGCGGAGTAACTCCCGCCTCGAATTCTTTGACACTACTGTCTGGAAGTGTAATTTTTATCATTGTTTACTAAGAAATTTTAAGATGCAAAAATACGGAATTTTTAGTTAATATGCTATATTCGCAGATATTTAGACCAATAATTAATACTAAATCATGAAAAAAATATTTCTGGCTTTTGCATTTATATTTTTTATACAAGCATTTTCTCAAAAAAACATAAGGAAATTTTCAGTAGACTATAACAGAAATATAGAGACTTATTTTCTTGCGGAAATCCTTTCTGCTGAACACCGAAGGAACAATAAGGACTTTGAGCTGTATAAAATTAAAGAATGTTCAGTATATCAGCCTATTGTTAAGAAATCAATAGATAAATTCGTGCATCTGAAAGACTCAAAAATAGCATTTGCAACAGCAGAACTCAACGATGTACTTTTAGAAAAATACGGCCTGGGAAATGATGCTCTGATGAAATCCTTACTGTATCATGAAGAGTTCCCGTCAAACGGCTGGATCAATGAATATAAGTTTGAATTTTCCCGTTTGACGCGTGAACAAAATAATGAAGTAACAATTTTAATTAAAAATTATCTTTCTGAACTTTCAAAATTTTATGCTCAGGAAAAAATCGGCCTTTTTTTTAATGAAAATAAAAGTTTCTACCAGGCTGCTGCGAAAGAATATATGAAGCAAATTCCTTCAGGTTTTACTGATGCTATGGAACAGTTTTACGGCGAAAAATTTAATTCTTACACGATCCTTATTTCACCAATAATGATGTGGCCGATTTCTGATAATGAAGGAAGAGGAATAGGAGCTGATGTCACTTTGAAATCAGGTTCAAAAAATATTTACGAAATTGCGAGTCCGTTTGTGAAAGTTGAAAGAGCAGGCCAATTTGGCTATGATAACCAGTTCCAGGCAAGGTTTTTAAGCATTCATGAATTCGGGCATTCTTTTGTGAATAAGGAAGTTTACAAACATCCTGAAAAACTTCAGAAATTTAAAGATCTATTTGAAAAATCCGAACTAAAACAGGCTATGATTAAAACAGGCGGCTATGGAGATTATCAAACCTGTGTAGCGGAGCATCTTGTAAGACTTGGCGAAATTGAGACCGCAAAAATTCAGAAAGATTTTGAAAGAGCAAAAAAGCTTGAAGATTATCATCTGAAAAATAACTTTATATTCTTACCTCAATTGCAGAATAAAATCAAAGATTATCACTCAAACAGAAGCAAATATAAAACTTTTGGAGACTTTGTTCCTGAACTTCTGAATGTTTTTAAAGACAGCAATGTTGAATTTATTAATTCGAAATTGAAGAATCAAGAAGTCATTATTTTTAGGTTTATATTTATTTCAGGGAATATAGTGAGGATATAAAATTATTGTCTTTTTTTGTACCTCACTTTTTCTTTAATTATTTCAATAACATCCACATTTCTCACTTTAGACTGTACCCATCCGTGAATATCAATGTATAGCAGTGATCTTCTGTAATATTCATTCTGGGAAAAAAACTCAAGTTTACGGTCGAATTGTTTAAATGATTCAGTCTGCTGATCCGGTGTTTTGTTATTCAGATTTTTAAAAAAACCAATGCTTTCAAAATGGAATTCATCAGGTTTTTTCATTTTTCTGGTAAACTTAAGAGTAGCTTTAATGAAGTCATCGTAATCTTCATCATTTCCCGATTCATACTTTGCCATTAAAATCAGAACTCTTGTATGAAACAATAAATCTTCCTGTACATTTCCTTTAGATTCAATTATTTTTAATGCATACCGTATTGACTCTGCAAATTTCTTACTCCCGAAAAACATGGCAGCCATTTTCAGGTAGAGAATCATAAAATGATGCTCATCGATCTTGTCTCGAAGCCTTTCCATTTTCAGTTCGATTTCAGGAATGATTTTGGAGCCGGAAAAGAATTCTCCTTTCACGAAGTGGATATTCATTAAGGTATTATAATGGGTCAGAAAAATAAGCGATTGCAGGTTTTCATTTTGAGCAAAACTTGAAGAATAGACAACCTCATTAAATGTTCTGAATCGATCTTCCAAAATATCAATATTTCCATACAAAAAAAGGATTTTAAGAAGATAAGTATTCCCTTTAATGTACCAAACCGGATGGCTCATAATCATATCCGGATTTTGATGAAATAAATCTACCCATTGGAAAGCATATTTCAACGTATATTTATATTCCTGCAGCAGCTGGTTTTTCCAGACATGCGCTTTAAAATACCATAATTTTTCCGTGAAATTCAGTTTATCAAAATTGATTTTACGGATCTGAGCATTGAAAATATTCATAATTTCCGCACGCTCTTCATCCGTTTTTACATATCCATGCGTAAGCATTTCACTGTATAGTTTCAGAGAAAGATTAGACAGTTCGGTCGCATAATGATTCTGCTTGCTGATTTCGGTTGATTGCCTGATCAGCTCATCTGCACGTCCTTCAATACTTCTTGTAATAAACTGTGATTCAATTACTTTTTCAAGGTCAATAATTTCGGAAGCAATGGTTTTTTCGTCAAGCTCCAAAGCGGTCTGTTTTGTTTTATCTAAAATTTTCAAAGCCTGCTTGTAAAGGCCTTTCTGATACAGAATATTGGCAAAGTCCAGCTGTTCACGCAGCTGAATCCTGTAATTCTGATGACTCGGGTTCATCCGTAAACTTACCAGAATTTGTTTGTAAAGATGCGCTTTCAGATTGGACAACTGCTGTTTTGTTGAAATTTTCTTTTGAATAATAATTCTTTCATCATATTCTTTCATCTTATCCATTTCAGAAAAAAGAAGCAGAAATTTTGCATCAACATTGATCCCGAGACGGTTCACATACAGCCTGAATTGCCGTTTTTCCGAAGTCGTAAGCGACTTAATGAGGATAAATAAAAAATCTTTATGCAATTCTGCCATTGTAAATTTTTAAATTTTAATATACTGATAAACAAAATTTTATATTCAATTTTCACTCATTTGAATATTGTAATTTTTATAAAAACCAAAACTGAATAAACGTTTCATCTTTTTAGTTTTGAATCAAAATTAAGTAAAATACTTCATTATGAATTCCGAAAAAGTTGAAATTTTTGATACCACGCTGCGCGACGGCGAGCAGGTTCCGGGCTGTAAACTGAATACGGAACAGAAGCTGGCTATTGCGGAAAAGCTTGATGAACTTGGAGTTGATATTATTGAAGCTGGTTTCCCCATTTCCAGTCCGGGAGATTTTCATTCGGTTTCTGAAATTTCAAAGCTGGTAAAAAATGCAAAAGTATGTGGATTGACAAGAGCCAACCAGAAAGATATTGAGGTAGCTGCTGAAGCACTGAAGTTTGCCAAAAGACCACGAATTCATACAGGCATAGGAACTTCAGATTCGCATATTAAATATAAATTCAATTCCAACAGGGAAGATATTATTGAGAGAGCGGTACAGGCAGTAAAATACGCCAAATGTTTTGTAGAAGACGTAGAATTTTACGCCGAAGATGCCGGAAGAACCGATAATGACTATCTCGCAAGAGTCTGTGAAGAAGCCATTAAGGCAGGAGCTACTGTGCTCAATATTCCGGATACAACAGGATATTGCCTTCCCGAAGAATATGGGGAAAAGATAAAATACCTGAAAGAAAATGTAAACGGTATTGAAAAAGCAGTGTTGTCTTGCCACTGCCACAACGACCTTGGACTCGCGACTGCAAATTCAATTTCGGCTGTGATTAACGGAGCAAGACAGATCGAATGTACCATCAATGGACTCGGCGAAAGAGCGGGTAATACAGCTTTGGAAGAGGTTGTCATGATTTTGAAACAACATAAAAATTTAAAATTATACACAGAGGTCAACTCCAAAATGCTCAATTACATGAGTGTTTTGGTGTCTGATCTGATGGGAATGCCGGTACAGCCCAACAAAGCCATTGTGGGAGCCAATGCCTTTGCACACAGCTCAGGAATTCACCAGGATGGCGTGATCAAAAACAGGGAAACCTACGAAATTATTGATCCTGCGGAAGTAGGGGTCAATGCATCAACCATTGTGCTTACCGCGAGAAGCGGGCGTTCGGCGTTGGCTTACCGTTTCAAAAACATAGGTTTTGATGTCACTAAAAATGAGCTGGATTTTTTATATCAGGAATTCCTCAAAATGGCTGATCGTAAAAAAGAAATTGACAATAACGATTTAACTGCCATTATTGAAAGGATAACAAGAAAAATAGGATAGGGAATTGGTTTTCAATTAAACAAGACAATGAACAGTAAGAAAACACTTTTTGACAAAGTTTGGGATGCCCATGTTGTGGAAACCATTCCCGACGGACCTCAAATTATATACATCGATAAACATTTGATCCATGAAGTGACAAGCCCGCAGGCTTTTGCAGAACTGGAATCCAGGAACCTTGAAGTTTTCAGGCCGAAACAGATTGTAGCGACTGCCGATCACAATGTTCCGACATGGGATCAGGATAAGCCGATACGCGATGAATCTTCCAGAAACCAGGTTCAGCAATTAACGGAAAACTGCAACAAAAATAATATTGAATTATACGGTTTGGGACACCCTTACCAGGGAATTGTTCATATTATTGCTCCGGAACTGGGAATTACCCAACCGGGAATGAGCATCGTATGTGGCGACAGCCATACTTCTACGCACGGCGCTTTCGGATCGATCGCTTTTGGGATCGGAACCAGCCAGGTGGCTCAGGTTTTTGCAAGTCAGTGTTTATTACTGAATAAACCAAAATCCATGAGGATTACCGTAAACGGTAAATTAAATAAAAACGTCCAGCCGAAAGATGTGATTTTGTACATCATTTCAAAAGTAGGAACCGATGGCGGAACGGGATATTTCTGCGAATATGGAGGAAATGTCTTTGAGGAAATGTCGATGGAAGGCCGAATGACGGTTTGCAATATGAGCATCGAAATGGGTGCCCGCGGCGGAATGATCGCTCCGGACGACACCACTTTCAGCTATGTAAAAGGACGAAAATTTGCGCCGGAAGGAGAAGAATGGGAAGAGAAGCTGGAATACTGGAAAACTTTGAAATCTGATGAAGGAGCTGTTTTTGATGCGGAATTTGCCTTTGATGCTTCCGACATTTATCCGATGGTAACGTACGGTACAAATCCCGGAATGGGAATTTCCATCAGCCAGAATATTCCGAATCCGCAAAATGATTCTGAAGAAAAGGCTTTGAGATATATGGGATTAAAAGCAGGACAGGCTCTTTCCGATATTAAAGTGAACTATATCTTCATCGGAAGCTGCACCAATGCAAGGATTGAAGATTTCCGCTCTGCAGCCAGCTATATTAAAGGAAAAAGAAAATCGGAACACGTTCATGCATTGATTGTTCCCGGCTCTCAGCAGGTAGCCAAACAAATATATGAAGAAGGCCTTGACCAAATTTTTGAGGAAGCAGGCTTCCAGATCAGGCAGCCGGGATGTTCGGCTTGTCTGGCGATGAATGATGATAAAATTCCGGAAGGTGAATATTGTGTTTCGACTTCCAACAGGAATTTTGAGGGAAGACAGGGACAGGGTGCAAGAACGATTCTGGCAAGTCCGTTAACGGCTGCAAAAGTCGCAGTGGAAGGGAAGATTTCGGCTTTTGAAAACTGATGGAGATCAATTTTACTTCGTAAGTGAATGTTGAATTTAAAGCAAAAATTGTAATTCGTTAAAATTATTTTAAAGCCAACTTGTCATCCCGTAGGGATCTAAACATAGTATTAGAATTCCAATAAAAAGATTAAGGTCTGGATCCTTACAGGATGACAAACTTTGCGTCATTACAAAATATTGTAAGAAAACCGAATTCCTAGCCCCGATAGCAACGGTTACCCCGGAGCAAGAGCTGGACAGACGCTGGAATATAAGGATTAGCATTGGAGAAGGCGGGAAGAATGGGAGCGAGGAGTATGAGTGGATAGCGGGATTAAGCTCCTGAAAATTAAATTAAATAACTACAACTATAATTGATTTAGCACAGAATGCAAAAATTAGTCATGATAAAATCACGGGCAATCCCTTTGCCGGCAGAAAATATAGATACCGACCAGATTATTCCGGCGCGGTTTTTAAAAAGCATTGATAAAAAAGGGTTCGGTGAAAATCTTTTCCGGGACTGGAGGTATAATGTTCATACGAATGAACCAAATCCCGATTTTGTATTAAATAATTCAAAACACTCAGGTGAAATTCTGGTGGCGGGAAATAATTTCGGTTGTGGGAGCAGTCGGGAGCATGCTGCGTGGGCGTTGACGGATTACGGTTTTAAAGTAGTTGTTTCCAGCTTTTTTGCAGATATTTTTAAGGGAAATGCTTTAAATAACGGTCTGCTTCCGGTAAAAGTTTCTGAAAATTTTTTAAAGGAAATTTTAAACGGCATTACTGAAAATCCTGAAAAAGAGATCAAGGTTGACGTGGAAAGCCAGACCATTAGCTTCGAAGGTAATTCCGAATATTTTGAAATTGATTCTTATAAAAAAATCTGCCTGATGAATGGGTATGATGATATTGATTTTCTGATCAGCAGGAAACAGGCTATTGAAGAGTTTGAATTAAAAACGCAAAGAATCTATGAAAACAAGTTTTAACATTGCCGTTCTTCCGGGAGACGGAATCGGTCCGGAAGTAGTAAACGAAAGCACTAAAATCCTGAATGCAATTGGCGAAGCTTTTAATTATACCTTCGAATTCACCTACGGATTAATGGGCGCAGAAGCGATTTTCAAGACAGGAAATCCTCTGCCGGATGAAACGCTGCAGATTTGTAAAGAATCTGACGCAGTGCTTTTCGGAGCCATCGGAGATCCGTCTTTTGATCATAATCCGGATGCAAAAGTTCGCCCGGAACAAGGTTTACTTAAACTGCGAAAGGAGCTCGGACTTTTTGCCAACATCCGTCCTTTAAAAACATATTCTTCACTGATTGATAAAAGCCCTCTGAAAAAAGAAATTATTGAAGGTGCCGATATCCAGATTTTCCGGGAGCTGGTGAGCGGAATATATTTCGGTGAAAAATTTACCGATGATGAAGCAGGTTACGCTTATGATGTTTGCAAATACAACCGTGATGAAATTGCACCGATCGTTCATATGGCTTTTCAGGAAGCGCAAAAACGCAGGAAAAAATTAACCCTGATTGACAAAGCTAATGTTTTAGATACTTCCAGATTATGGAGAAAAGTCTGCAAGGAAATTGCACCGGAGTATCCGGATGTGGAACTCGATTTTATGTTTGTAGATAATGCAGCAATGCAGTTGATTTTAAACCCGAAACAGTTTGATGTTATTGTAACCGAAAATATGTTCGGGGATATTATTTCTGATGAAGCGAGCGTGATCGGAGGTTCTATCGGTCTCCTTCCTTCGGCTTCCATCGGAAATGAAAATGCTTTATTTGAACCAATTCATGGGTCTTATCCACAGGCAAAAGGAAAAGGAATTGCCAATCCTGTGGCGTCTGTTTTAAGTACAGCGATGATGCTGGATTATCTCGGACTCGGCCAGGCGGCGGAAAAACTAAGACAGTCTGTAGAATATGCTATTGAAAATAAGTATGTAACGGTAGATCTGAATGCCGAACAGCATTATTCCACAAGTGAAGTAGGGAGCTTCATTGCTGATTATATCAAATATTCTGAAAAGTCTTATTATAATTTTGAGAATGTAAAAATCGGAAAATCTACGATTGTCTGATAAAAAAATAATTTCGCTTCGCTGAAAATTAGATAAAATAGTTAACAGTCCATAAATTCAATAGGCGGAGCGAATTTTTATACGGTTTGATTTTTATTTGTATATTTTTTTTCTAAAAAAGGTTCTGCTTGTGAGAAGCAGAACCTTTTTATTTTATCCTCTGATATTATCCGTTTTTCCGGATTTGTTGTTTTTTGACGATTTCTGAACGTCTTCCTTATCTACATCAGAAGGGTTGGTTTTCTTTGATGCGGCAGGGATATTCTGGAAATCCTCATTTTGCTTTTTTGTTTCTGCGGTGTTCGCAGATTCCTGTTTTTTGTTTTCTTCTGAGTTCATTGCTTTAAATTTTACAGTTTTAGAATGCCCAGTTTTCCTGTCTGGTCTTCTATCTTATAATTCAAAGCCTTTGCCAAAACGAAAATCGTATTGAGATTTTCCATGAGCTGCTGTTTGCTTTCACCTTTCAGCTTATTCTGATCGATAGAATTTATAGCTGTGGTTTTAGCTTTTTGCGTAACATTCTTAATGTCTTTTTCAGAAATCCGGTTAAAAAAAGAATCGTCCAGCGACTGGATTTCCACGCTTGGGGTAATTCTAATTTCGGGTTCAGGCAATGCTGTGATGATCAGTTTTTTATTAATGGAATCTACTTCCATTTTCATTTTATTAAGATCATAGGAAACTTGCGCATTGGTTTTGGTATAGGTAATAATACTGTTGCTGGATACTTCTTTTCCAAAGAATTCGTAGCCCATTTTGGTTTTCTGCATAGAGGAAGTATTCTGTTCCAGAACCACCATTTTATTCATCTTTGAGATCTGATTGGTCAGAATATAATAATCTGATTTTTCAGTTTTCTCAGCGGGATTTAAACAGGATCTGAAGCTGAAAAACAGGATCATCATTACAATGACTCCTGCCAGAAACGGTAGTATTATTCTTAGGTTTCTCAAGATTTATTTATTAAAAATTTCTTTGATTACGGATTGGTCATCTTTCTTTAAGATCTCTACAAGGTCTCTTTCAATATATCCCGTTGTCGGCATTTCTATAATTCTGCCGATTTCCTTACCGTATCGTTCTACAATAATCGTAGGGACTTTCTGGACATTATACCGTGCTTCATCTCCGGTAGGCGATTCTTTTTTACGGTTTACGGCAATAATGGTAAGTTTGCTTTCAGGGTATTTTACTTCCTCGAGGATTTTCATGAGGCGCGGAAAATCCCGGTGGCTGTCTTCACACCATGTTCCCATAAAAACTACCAGAGTGTAAGAGTTTATCTTAGCCTTTTTAAGCTCACTGATGGCTTTCTGATCAAGGGCATATTCGTCGTGCTCTTTTACATACCAGTCAGAATAAGGAGCTTCCAGGAACTTTGCTTTCAGCTGATTCCCTAAAAGCATTTTGCCGTCATTTGTGGTTTCCACTTCGCGACCTACCACAACTTTCTGTGCATCAAGCTGCTGAACGGCCAGGAACAGGGTAGAAGCCATGAGGGTACTTTTAATAATTTTTTTCATTCTATTTTTCAATAATTGTCTTCAGATCGGCAGGAGAATAATATTTGTTTTTCAGGACTTTATGATCTGCTTTCCTGTAAACATTATATTTTTCACCTGATTTTTCAAAAAATGATTCTACCTCTTTTTCTTTGTAGAATTCTACAGTTTCCTGTGCCTGCTCTTCATTGTCACAAGCCTTCGACATGTTGGATCGCTGTACTTCGTTGAACAGTTCTACAAATTTACTGCCAAGTCCGAATTCCAAAACCGCACCACTTAATACATATTGTAAATCACACAAAGCATCAGCAATTTCTATGATATTATTATCTGCAATAGCCTGTTTCAGTTCGTTCAGTTCTTCCTGTAAAAGTTCAACCCTTAGGTTGCATCTTTCCGGCGAAGGAATCTGCGGCGTATCTAAAATAGGGGCTTTAAAAGTTGTGTGGAATTCTGCTACCTGGTTCAGACTGTCAATTTTATCCATGAATATTTTTTATTTAGGCAAATATAAAAATTAGCTTTCAGAAATCAGGATTGATGAGTTGAGTTTTTACAATTAAATAAAAATGATTAGTTCTCAGTCTTGAATTTTAAATTCTGAATTTTGAATATAATAAGTTTTATAATTATTTAAAAAAACAGACAGTCAATACAACTGTCTGATGTTATTTTTCGTAAAAGTTTAATGAAAATGGCTAAAATTTTTGCCAGATTATCTAAAATATTACCCGAAAGACTTAAAATTTTAGCCCAAGGATCTAATCAGAATGTAAAAACAACTAATCAGAACGTAAAAAGACTTAAACGGATCATCAATGCACCTTAACATTTAAGGTTTAAAAATGCGTTCAAATTCTAGTATTTTAAGAACCCATTGTATATTTTGAAAAATTTTGATAGCGGCTTCGTCACTTCGAGTGTTTTTTCGCAACAAAGTGGAGAAAAAATGTATCGAGAATGGAATCTATTTTCAAAACCATAAACTTCTTGATACGATTTTTTTCAAAAATCTACTCGAAGTGACGAAAATGAATCAAAATGTACAGTGGGTTTTTAAGATTAATAATTTATAAATTAAATCGATAAATTGATTTTAATTAAGATTTCAGTTAAAGGGGCTCAATTTCTTAATACTAAAAAAAGACTGCCCGTTTCCGGACAGCCTTTTCCTCAATATTAATTTGAATCAGTTATTAGTTTTTGATGAATCTCTTGGAGGTTTCTCCGATCTGAATCATATAAGCTCCTTTGATAAGGCTGCTTACATTTACAGAACCTCTTTCGAGTTTTCCAGCGTTGATTAGTTTTCCACCCATATCGAAGATTTTATAATCTTCTGCCGTCGTATTTGAGATATATAAAATGTCTTTTACCGGGTTTGGGTACAATTTAATATCTGTCATAAGATCTTTAGTACCGACTTCACCTCTTCCTGATGAAACAATATTTAAGGTATAATCTTCCACCTGTCCGTAGGTATATGTTCCGCATGAAGAAGAAGGAACCGAGCTGTACTGCATCATGACTCTCATTCTGGTATTTCCTAGAGTTGCTGTAGACGGAATTGTGATAGAACCTGTTGCCGGACTTGTGGTAGAACCTGTTTTGGTCCACGCCAGTTCGCCACTGTCAGTGAAATCTCCGTCTCCGTTATAGTCGATATATACTGCAAACGCTTCACTGTAAACCGTAGATGTCCAAACAGGAGTTACCGAAATTGCATACGCTGTTCCTCTGGTAACATTGGTAGAGATTGATGTAAAGTTTTCGTATCCTGCAGTTCCTGTAGAAGTATTATTAATCGTACCGAATTTCACATTACCGATTCTCTCATCTGCTGTATTGTTTGCAGAAGCTGAACAATAAGTTACCGTACTTCCTGCCAGTGTAGTTACGCTTACCGAATTGCTTGAAGATGATATGTTTCCAGCCGCATCTTTTGCTCTTACAGAGAAAGTATATGTTGTAGAAGGGCTAAGACTTGTTACAGTATACGATGTAGACGCCGTAGAACCGATTAAAGAAGCCCCCTGGTAAATATCATAGCCTGTTACCGCAACATTATCCGTTGCACCTGACCATGATAAATTGGTGCTTGTAGAAGTCGTTCCTGAGGCAGAAAGAGTAGGAGCTGTCGGAGCCGTAGTATCTGTTGTTCCTGATCCGGCATTTACTGTGATATTGGCATTGTTAACATCAAAGAAAATATGATTGGATCCTTTTACCATGATTCTTCCCGTTGTAGTAGATGAATTAGGGATCGTTACTGCCTGAGAACCGTCATTTGGAGTTCCTGCCAACAGGGTAGTCCATGTATTCCCGCTGTCCGTAGACCAAAGAATATCCACATTCGCTGCATTTACGCCATTTGCCGTTGTTCCCGCTACGTTCCAGGTCACCGTTTGGGAAGTTCCTCCCGTATATGTGGTTGCTGAATTCTGAGAGCTTACACTGAAAGGACCTGCGGTTCCGTTTACCGTAATTACCGCATCATCAGAATTGTTCCCGGAACCACCGGCTCTGTTGTCGCGAACGGTAAATCTGAAATTATACGTTCTGGCTACATTAGACAAAGCTTCCACTGTAATTTCAGAACCTGCTGTAGTTGTTGCTCCGGCTAATACAGAAGCCATTCTTGGAAAATATCTTACTGGCGAAACGGTTGGAGTAAAGGATCTGAAAGTAGGTCCTGAAGCTTTGGTAGCACTTGCTGCCGAACTTGCACCAGTCTGGGAAGAAGAAGCATTATCCATCTGTTCCCAGATATAGGTTAACGAATCTCCGTTGGCATCCGTTCCGGTTCCCGTTAACATAAACGGTGTGCCTTTAGGAATGGTATAATCTAACCCTGCATTGGCTGTCGGAATTGAATTCCCGGTATTGGTGCTTACAGGACATGTTTTTGCTTTAATATTATTGGTAATTTGCTGAATGCTGATCGCATGGAAGAAAGCATCGGAATGAGGCTGAATATCCTGGCTGGTAATTCCTGCATATCCCATAATTGTTGATCCTGATCCCGGTTCCATATTGGCTCCAGTGCCTTCATTGCTCATAGAAAAGGTATGGTTTCCGCCAAACTGATGTCCCATTTCGTGGGCTACATAATCAATATCAAAATTATCTCCTGAAGGAATTCCGTCTGCCGGAGAAGTATATCCGCTTCCTTTGGATCCGTTGGTACATACACAGCCGATACATCCTGCATTTCCGCCACCTCCGGACGCTCCGAACAGGTGACCGATGTCATAGTTAGCTTCGCCGATAACTGATGTTAACGTCGACTGTAGCTGAGAATTCCAGTTGTTCATCTGTGCGGCGGCAGAGTAGGGATCTGATGATGCACTGGTATAAATTACTGCGTCATTGTTGGCAATTAAGACCATTCTTGCCGAAAAATCTTTTTCGAAAACTCCGTTTACACGAGTCATTGTGTTATTCATTGCAGCTAAAGCATTGGCTTTGGTGCCTCCGAAATAAGCCGTATATTCTCCCGTACAAGACAATGCAAGCCTGAACGTTCTTAACTTGGCATCATCTGCATTAGGTCTTGCCATAACATCGCTTGTAGAAGCACCTTTTTGGGCTACGTCCAATACGGTACACTCAAATGCATTCAGATTATCTTTTTTGTCAGATTTTTTATAAACAATATAAGTAGAAAGGTCTTTGGTGTATGGTTCAATGAAAACTGCAGATTTGTCACCATAAATTTCCATGGATGAAAGCCCTAAAGGCGAAATACTAAAATAAACAGTTGAAGATGGATTTTCAAGGCCTTCGCCGACATAGGATTTTATATCCGGATATTTTGCAGCGAGCTGAGGATCAAAATTGGAATTTTCACGGACTTTGAAATTTTCCATTCCTCCTTCAGCGTTTGGAAAAGAGATGATGACTTCTGATTTTTCTCCCGCTGCAATTCTCTTGGGAGCTTTTGCGAGTGCATTTTTCAATCCGTTAATATCAAGACTGTAAATTTTAGGATTGTTGATACTGTTTTTGTTTTCGAAAATACCGGAAGTTACTTTTCCTGAACCTGAAGACCAGAGACGATCGGTCTGCGCGAAGGAAATGCCTGATAAAAAGAGCATTCCCAACAACGATAGTTGTTTTTTCATATAAATTCTATTTGATTGTGGAATACCAAATCTAATAAAAATATGATTACGAAAAACAAAATTTTTTAAGAAATTTTTAGATATTTAGTTTAAATAATTATGCAATACATTAAATATTTCAATTTTTACATTTTCTCATAAAAAGAAAATAGTACACGCAAAATACGTGTACTATTCACTTTTTAATGATATAATTCTAATTTTTAAAATGCATTGTCGTCAGCAGTCGGCCCGTACATTCCGGGAACCTTATTTCCCGTAGACCTTAAATAAACTACCAGCTCACCTCTGTGATGGTATAAATGATTAAACAAAAACCCGCGGATCACCTGAATTTTCGGCATAGGAGGAAAGATTACATTTCCATTCATTTCCATTCTCCATTCATTCATTACAGTACTTTCGTCCCAATTGTTTAGTACTTCATGAGCTCGGGCCACATTTTCTTCAAACTTTTCTACAATATTCTGAGCTTTTGAAATATTTCCTTTATCATATTGATAAGTCCCCATATCAAAAACATCCAGGTTAAAAGTTCCGTCATACCAGTTGTAGACTTCTGCAATGTGAGAAGCCAGCTGACCTGTTGTCCAGTTTTTTTCAGAAGGTTTCCATTCTAATGCGCTGTCCGGAATTGCCTGTAAAAGTTTTCTTGTGTTCTCTGCCTCATGCAGGAATTCACCTAAAAGTGCCTGTTTAATCATTTGTATTTATTTTTAAAAATGTTTTTTATTTTGTAATATCCCTTCCGATTACCAGTCTCTGGATTTCAGAAGTACCTTCACCAATAGTGCAAAGTTTTGAATCTCTGTAGAATTTTTCAGCAGGGAAGTCTTTGGTGTAGCCATATCCTCCGAAAATCTGAACTGCATTATTAGCAATTCTTACACATGCTTCGGAAGCATATAATTTTGCCATTGCCCCTTCTTTGGTCATTTTCTGTTTCGCATTTTTCAGAGTAGCTGCTCTTTGGATCAGCAATTCTGCCGCATCAATTTCCGTAGCCATATCTGCCAACATAAAGTTGATGGCCTGGAATTCCGAAATCGATTTTCCGAACTGATGTCTTTCTTTAGCATACTTCAAAGCCGCTTTGTAAGCTCCTCTTGCTGTTCCCAAACTTAAAGCTGCAATAGAAATTCTTCCTCCGTCAAGGATTTTCATGGCCTGTTTGAAACCTTCTCCCACTTCACCCAGTCGGTGAGAATCCGGTACACGAACGTTATCGAAGATAAGTTCTGCTGTTTCGGAAGCTCTCATTCCCAGTTTATTTTCTTTTTTCCCGGAACTGAAACCAGGCATTCCTTTTTCAAGTACGAAGGCAGTGGAATTATTTTTAGCTCCTTTTTCTCCCGTTCTGGTCATCACTACAGCGATATCACCGGAAATCGCATGGGTAATGAAGTTTTTAGCACCGCTGATAATCCATTCATCACCATCTTTTACTGCAGTGGTAGACATTCCTCCTGAATCGGAGCCTGTATTGTGCTCAGTAAGTCCCCATGCACCGATCACCTTTCCTGATGCCAGCTGCGGAAGCCATTTATTTCTCTGTTCTTCATTCCCGAATTCATAAATATGATTCGTACAAAGTGAATTGTGTGCAGCTACGGAGAGACCGATAGAAGGATCAACCTGAGAGATCTCATCCAGAATGGTAACATATTCGTGATAACCAAGACCGGAACCTCCATATTGTTCAGGAATAACAATTCCCATAAACCCCATTTCTCCTAACTCATGGAACAAATCTTTTGGGAACGTCTGACTTTCATCCCACTCCATAATATTAGGTCTAATATTCTTTTCAGCAAACTCTTTTGCTGTTTCCGCTATCATTTTAATGTTGTCAATAGTCTCTGTATTCATATAGATAAATAGTTAATTCCCAAAGATAATTAAATTGACGGAACGCCCAAAAAAATTATTCCGGGCATTACATTTTCAATGCAAATTTTTAATTTTCAGGTTTTTATATTTTAAAGGTTAGTGATATTTTAATAAAATTTTCCGAACTTTAAGGAGATTAATTTACTATTTTAGCCACCCAATTTTTACGGCATGAAAAAATTTCTACATCTTATTATTCTGATAACATCTTATTCTGCAGCTCAGGCACCGGCAGGATATTATGACGGAACTTCGGGGCTATCAGGATACGCTTTAAAATCTAAGCTTCATGATATTATCTCCGAAAAGAACATCAACTGGCATTATGGAGATCTTACCAATTATTACAACCAAACGGATCTGGACCGATACTACGACCATAATGCTTCGAATACCACTATATTAATGGATATTTATTCCGAAATTCCTTCAGGTCCGGATGCTTACGAATATACTACAGCAAATATTATTGGAAGCGCAAGTGCAGAAGGACAGGGCTGGAACAGGGAACACATGATGCCACAGAGTACATTTTACAGCAATTACCCCATGTATTCTGATTTATTTTATGTAGTTCCTACAGATGCCAGAATCAACCAGCTAAGAAGTAATTATCCGTACGGAATTGCAGGTTCCACCATTTATTACACATTTACCAATTCATCTAAAATCGGGAAAAGCGCCATTCCAGGTATAGCATATACTGGCCGTGTCTATGAACCAATTGATGAGTTTAAAGGAGATGTGGCAAGAAGTCTTCTTTATTTTGCAGTGCGATACGAGGGAAAATTAGGAACTTTTAATTTTAATAATAATGCCAACCCGGCTTCTGATACCAACCCGCTGGATGGCACCGAAGAAAGGGCTTTTGATCCGGCTTATATAACAATGCTCCTGCAGTGGCATCAGCAGGACCCTGTTTCTCAACGGGAAATTGACAGAAATAATGCGGTATATGCTATACAAAAGAACAGAAATCCGTTTATTGACAATCCTTCATGGGTTAATGCCATCTGGAATCAGAATCCGGACGCAGTAGCACCACAAAGTCCCACGAATGTAACCGTTACACAAAACAGCGCTTATTTTTCTACCTTAAGCTGGACGCCAAGTACAAGTACCGATATCATTGGCTATAAAATTTATCAGGATGGAAATCTGGTGGGGACGACGAAAGGCTCAACATACACCGCAGATCATTTAACACCTTCCACGACTTATATATTTACCGTAAAAGCTTATGACAATGGATATTTGCTTTCTCCCGACAGCAACACGGTTTCTACCACAACGCTGGCATCAGATATTTATGCGAAAGATCTTTTTGTTTCGAAGTACCTTGAAGGAAGCTCAAACAACAAAGGTCTTGAAATCACCAATAGAACTGGTCATGCCGTAAACCTTAGTGATTACAGGCTGTCGATTCAGTTTCCGAGCGGATCCAATTATTATTTTCCAGACCCTTATGAACTGGAAGGAATTGTACAAAACAATGAAGCTTTTGTGGTATTAAATCCCGATGCTAACTTTCCATGTTATACGATCAATCAGGCAAAATTTGTTACGGCCGCTCCACAAATGACATTTTCCGGAAGCCAGTATCTCGAGCTGAGGTATAAGTCTACAACGGTTGACGCAATGGGTGTTCCATCTACCAATAATTCCTCGGTGTTAGGAAATGTTTCTTTATACCGAAAAGCGGGTATTAACCAACCGAATACGGTATTCAACAATAATGAATGGGATTCTTATGCTTCCAACTACTGTCAGAATCTGGGAGTACTATCCGCATCAGATTCGATTTCATCGGAGAACAAATTCAAGATCTATCCGAATCCGGTACATGATGAAATTTTTGTTGAAGGAAAAACAGATCAGGTTAAGTTAATAAAAATCCTTGATTTTTCGGGAAAACTGCTGTATTTTGAAAAATTACCATTTAAAAATAAAAATGCTATTCGGGTGCATCATCTTCCTTCAGGGTCTTATCTTCTGAAGATTGACAATGCGGTTTATCCGTTTATTAAAAAATAATTTTCAGAATATTAATGAAAGCAGTTTCGGGGCTTCAAACAAAGTTTGAAGCCCCGAAACTTTACATATGGATCTTAAGTATATCCAGCAACATAATTAAAATCGTCCGAACAAGGTGTTATTTTCATCTTTGCACATTAAAATATTCATTAATTTTAGAATATTACAATATTATATTTCGTGAAAAATCATTAATTTGGTATTCTCTTCTGGCAAATGACAATTATGATGTAATATAGAAACAGAATTATGGACACACCAAATTATAGAATGCCTTTCGTACCGTCTACCTTAATGACGGAGGGAGGAAGTATCGATACATGCGATATGGGAGAAAGTATTGCCCATAACATTATGCTGCTGATCACCACCAAGAAAGGCGAAAACAGATATGATGAAAATTATGGAAATGATGTCTGGAATCTTGAATTCGACAATGGCGTTACCAGCGCTGTCTGGGAAAACGTTTTCATCAAAAGTCTCAAAAGACAGATACAGGAATACGAACCCCGGATTGTCAATCCGCAGATCGATGCACACATTCAAATTGTGGAGCATACTTATGACACAAAAGAACACACCGAAATCAAAAAGAAAGTAAAAATTGCCATTAATGCTAAAATGGAGGCTACCGGAGAACGCTTCAGCTTCTCTACGGAATTGTTTCTGAGCCCCATGTCAATTGATTAATTTCCTACACCGTAATCACAACCTATGAATTTAGATCAAAATATATATTCCAAAGAATCGGTAAAAGCACGGATGCTTCAGAATGCAACCAAAGTTTGGGGACTGAAGAGTCCGCAATCGCTGGATCCGTTTGTAAAATTATTAATTGATGCTTTCAGCACGGAAGTTTTTAAAGCCAATAATGAAATACAGACGGTAAATGCCCGGATTCTGGAGAAGCTTGCAAAACTTTTAACACCATCTATCTATACGCATCCCGTTCCGGCGCATGCCATTGCTTTTACACAGCCGTATGAAGCATCTGAAATCCTGTTGGAACATACCGAGTTTTTCTTCAGAAAACATATGACTTCCACCATAAAATCGGAATCCGATAAACAGATCAACATTCCTTTTACTCCGGTGGGAAATGTGAGGATCAACAAAGTACAGACAGCTGTAATGTTTGTGGGCAATACCTGCTACAGCATTGATGAAAGGCTAAACAAAATCCCGATTGCAAGATTTCAGGGCAGGCCTGAAGATTACAGAAAAGTAACGATCGGCATTGACGTCAGCAATTATTCCCAGGAAACTTTCCCAAAACAGGTAAGTATTTACTGTTCCAATCCGGCTTTTGAACATCTGGATTTTACCTACAAACTGCTGCCTTACATTACAGTAACGAGCAATGGAAATCCGCTTTTTATTAAGGAAGGATTAACCTATTATAAAAATACCCAGGCAGACGGGTACGAACAGATCTTCCACGAGCAGTCGATCCGCAATAAAATTATTGAAGATGTAAAAAGCATTTATCACCATAAATTTATTGAGGTGAGCGGTATTTCAAGCTCCCTATTTTCCGAACCCGGAGAATTGCCGGAAAATCTCAGTTTTGTTGATTATAAAGAAGAGATTACCAAACATATTCAGGGGAAACGTTATCTGTGGCTTACCTTTGAATTTCCACCGCAGTTTTCTGCTGAAATTCTGGATAATTTTTCTTTTGTCCTTAATGCTTTCCCAATCTACAACCGTGGCTGGAAAAAAACAGAATATAGTCTCGATATTATGGGAAACAACATTCCGTTGGTCACTGATGAAGGCGAGCATTTTCTCTATGTTGATGAGGTTCAGGATGGCGACGGAAGAAGATATACCGAAATTCCGTTTACCCCGAACGATAATCTTAAAAAAGGATTATACACCGTAAGAAAAGGCGGGATGGAACGATTCACCAACAGAAACGCTGTCGACATGATCGCCAATGTTCTTGAGCTTACACGCGACGAAATCGCTGCTTTCTCTTTACTGAACAGAGATAATGTAAAGGGCTTGCTAAGCGAAATGTCAGACAAAATGAAATCCATGATCCAGAAAGTGAATAATGCCAAAAGAAGCATTAAACAGGAACTGAACTACGTGATTATGGAGCCCGTTGAAAAAACAGATCATACCTATGCTTCATTCTGGGTAACCCATTGTACACTTGCCAACCATATGCGTCCCGGCACAGAATTATCCAACCAGCTGAAATCCCACGTTCTTGTACTTCTCAGTGAAAGCATCGGCGGTGCGGAAGAACAGAAAGGAACAGACAGTATTCAGGCTTATAAATATGCATTAACAACAAGAGATAAAATCATCTCATTGGAAGATGTTAAAAATTACTGCAGGATGGTACTGAAAGATGAACTGAAAGAAGTTCGGGTGAAACGCGGAACCATGATCAGCAACAAACCTAAAGAAGGATTTATAAGAACCGTAGAAGTGGAAATCATCCCCAACAACTATTCTTTTTACGGAAGATTATATTGGGAAAACATGGCCAATATTCTTCGAAACCAGATCATTTTAAAAGCCATCGACGGAATAGAATATGTCGTGAAAATAACGAATGAAGACACCGATTTTTCCTGATAAATAAAAGCTTATTTAATTTTTTTGAAAATAATCTTTGTTTCTTTTGCGGTTAAATTCAACATTCGTTTACCCGAATAAATACATAAATATCAACTTTATATAATATGAAAAAAATGATGATGATCGCACTTGCCTTATCGGTGAGTGTAACAGCAGTAAGCTGTAAAAAAGGTCTGGACAAAATTGAAAATGCAGTGGAAAAAGCTGGGGAAGACCAGTCACAGGCGATTATTGACTTTAATAATAACTTTCTGGAATCCTATAAAAGCTCTTCCAGACATGTAGAAAATATTATTCAATATGCTGAAGCTGCGGTGAAAAAGTCAAAAGGCGAAACCGTCTACAGCATGCCTATGGTTATCAGTACAATGGATTATTCTTTAACCAAAATTAAAGGAGTACCAGCCGGTTTTGACAGTGAACAGAAAATTATCGAAACAGAGCTCATTACCTATAAAAGAAGGCGGGAAAGCATTGAAAAAAAATATGAAGAGCTGAAATCCTATATCACTTCCGAAGACTATAAGGACGATCAGGGAGCAAAAGCACTGGCTTTACAAAAAGATATCAATGCGGAAGCTAAGGCATTTTTTACGGCAGGTGATAATATTGTTACCAAAATAAAACCTGCTACCGAAGCTGCTGAAGAAGTAATTTTAAAAGACCATCCGATGAAAGATTATATCGTTTCATCCAAATCGATAATGAATGAACTTGATGCCGTGATGGATGCCCTAGATAAACAGTATACACAAGGTTTTAATGAAGCGGAAGCACAGAAAAAATATAATGAACTGGAAAAAGCAGTGGATATAAATTCTAAAAAAGAATTCGACGTAAAAGGTCAGCAATACGCTTATAAGAAAACAATGTTCGAAAATTTCAACAAAAGAGCAACGGAATTTCTTGATAAATACAGAAAACTGATCAGGGATTCAAAATCTGCCAATCAGATTCCCGACAGCAATATTCAGGAGATCAGTTCTGCTTACGATTCTGTTTTGAATTCTTACAATTCCTTTGTTCAGTAAATTTTTATTTTCAAAATTTGTTTAAATTTAAAAAAAATTAATACCGGTAAAAAATATGCCGGTATTTTTTTTTAATTAATACATTGAAGTAAATACTCCGGGAATTACTGCTGAATAATCTAACATTTTTTAACACAGGAAATTCCATAAAATTCCGTAATTTTGCACATCGTGATTTTCATGTAAAAATCACACCAAATTATGAGTAAATCAACAGAATATATAGAAGTTTACGGTGCGCGCGAGCACAACCTGAAAAACATCAATGTCAAAATCCCCAGAAATGAACTGGTAGTCATTACCGGGCTTTCGGGAAGCGGAAAATCTTCCCTGGCTTTTGATACTATTTTTGCAGAAGGCCAGCGCCGCTACATCGAAACTTTTTCAGCTTATGCAAGACAGTTTCTGGGAGGTCTCGAGCGTCCTGATGTAGATAAAATTGAAGGATTGTCTCCCGTAATTGCCATCGAACAGAAAACTACGAATAAAAACCCGCGTTCAACCGTAGGAACCGTAACGGAATTATATGATTTCCTGCGACTTCTGTTTGCCAGGGTTTCGGATGCTTATTCTCAAACCACTGGAAAAAAGCTGGTAAGTTACACCGAAGAGCAGATTCTTGAGGCCATCAAAGAGAATTATAGAGGGGAAAAGATCATGCTGATGGCACCTGTCGTACGGGCCAGAAAGGGGCACTACCACGAACTTTTCGTACAGATGGCCAAAAAAGGATACGGACAGGCAAGAATTGACGGTGAACTACAGGATATTGAATATGACCTGAAACTCGACCGTTATAAAACCCACGACATTGATATTGTAATTGACCGCTGGATTATCGGGGAAAGCGCCTCGGAAAACAGAATGGAAAAATCCCTTCGCACCGCAATGGAAATGGGAGAAGGCCTTATCGGAATCCAAAAGCTGGGAAGCACAGAAATCGAATATTTTTCTAAAAACTTAATGGATGCCGAAACCGGTCATTCACTCGCTTTACCGGAACCGAATACCTTTTCTTTCAACTCACCGAAAGGAAGCTGCCCGACTTGTAAAGGACTGGGAACCATTAAAAAAATCAACACCGATTATTTTATTGAAAATCCTAAGCTATCCATCAACCAGGGAGGTTTGTTGCCTTTGGAAGATATTAAATCAAACAAATGGATTCTTGCCCAAATTAAAAATATCCTTGAGATTTTCGGATTGGGACTCACAACGCCGATGAAGGACATTCCGCAGGAAGCCCTGGATTACATGTACAACGGCTGTCATAAAGAATTCAATAAAGACCTGAAATACGCAGGAATTACCAAAAAAATAAAGCTAAGCTTTGACGGACTTATTGCTTTCATGGAAGAAATCATCGAGGACAGAGAATCGTATGAAGCCATTCTTCTTGAAAGACATTTCACCACGGAAGAAACATGCCCGGAATGTAAAGGAACCCGACTGCAGCCTTCAAGCCTGAGCTTTAAAATTGACGGTAAAAATATTGCGGAAGTAAATGCTTTAAGCCTTATCGATTTAAAAGAATGGCTGGCTGATGTTAAAGATAAGTTTTCTGAGAAAAATGCGATCATCGCCCACGAAATATTAAAAGAAATCGAAACCAGGCTTCAGTTCTTGCTGGACGTCGGATTGGATTATTTAAGTTTAAGCAGAAGCTCGAAAACACTTTCGGGAGGTGAATCTCAGAGAATTCGTCTGGCAACGCAGATCGGTTCGCAGTTGGTGAATGTCCTTTACATTTTGGATGAACCAAGTATCGGACTGCATCAGAGAGATAACGAAAGACTCATCAATTCACTGAAAAATCTCCGCGACATCGGAAATTCCGTATTGGTGGTGGAGCATGATAAAGATATGATTCTTGAAGCTGATGAGGTGCTGGATATTGGTCCGAGAGCCGGAAAATTCGGTGGTGAAATTCTCTGGCAGGGAAAACCAAAAGATTTGCTGAAAGCAGACACCATCACTGCTCAATACATCAACGGAAAAAGAAAGATCGAAATTCCCGCAGAAAGAAGAGCCGGAAACGGAAAACAGATCGTCCTGAAAGGAGCCACCGGAAACAACCTTAAAAATGTGAACCTTACAGTTCCTTTAGGGAAACTGGTGGTGGTTACCGGAATTTCAGGAAGCGGAAAATCTTCCCTGATCAACGGAACTTTGTACCCGATTTTGAACAGGCATTTTTACAGAGCCGTACAGGAACCTTTGCCTTACAAAAAAATAGAAGGTCTTGAAAATATCGATAAAATCGTAGACGTAGACCAGACCCCGATCGGAAGAACACCTCGTTCCAATCCTGCAACCTACACCGGAATGTTTACCGACATCCGAAATCTTTTTGCAGAGTTGCCTGAAAGTAAAATCCGTGGGTACAAGCCCGGAAGATTCTCTTTCAATGTAAAAGGCGGAAGATGCGAAACCTGTCAGGGCGGCGGATTAAAGGTGATTGAGATGAATTTCCTGCCGGATGTTTATGTTCATTGCGAAACCTGCAACGGAAAGCGATTCAACAGAGAAACTTTAGAGGTTCGTTACAAAGGAAAATCGATTTCCGATGTGCTGGATATGACGATTGATGAAGCGGTGGAATTCTTCCAGCCGATTCCAAAAATTTATTCCAGAGTGAAAACCTTACATGATGTAGGTTTAGGATATATCACATTGGGACAGCAGTCAACAACGTTAAGTGGAGGAGAAGCACAGCGTATTAAATTAGCAACAGAACTTGCCAAAAGACAAACCGGAAATACGCTATACATTCTGGATGAACCAACCACCGGGCTTCATTTTGAAGATGTAAAAATCCTGATGGATGCGATTAACCAGCTGGTAGAATTAGGAAACTCTTTCATCATTATTGAACACAATATGGATGTCATCAAAATGGCAGACCACATCATCGACGTTGGTCCGGAAGGCGGAAAACACGGCGGACAGATAGTTGCCCAGGGAACACCCGAGGAAATCGTGAAGTCGAAGAAGAGTCTGACAGGGAAGTTTTTGAAGAGGGAACTGGAGTAAAAGTTATCAACTTAATTATATAAAGGAATTTGTGAATGCAGATTCCTTTTTTATTTTTATAATAACTTTTATACCATGAAAAAACTAATTATTTCCAACTTTATTTTTTTGATAATACTCAATACCTTTGTTATTGCAAAAGAGTTTATGATGCCATCTTATTCGGGTTCATGATTTGACAAACTTTACCCCTAAAACTTAATAGTTTTTAGATTTTTTCATCTAAAAATTAACACCCAATATTAAATTTTCAATTATTTTTAAAATTTAAAATATTGATAGTCAACAAATTAATTTCCAATGTTAACCCAATGTTAACTGTATGTAAAATTAATATGAATTTTTTTATATATCTTTGGTAAAGAGTTAGTAAATAATTTAAAATAACACTTAAAACCAACGAGTTATGAAAAATAAAATTCAGATAGTAATCGCTTCTTTTTTAGTTTGTGGATTTGTAACAGTAATGAATAACGCAAAAGCGCAGACAACAAATAATAACACTATTCAGGAAGTGCAGCTCAATAAAAACGATGCATTCAGCGAAATAAGAAATCTTCTGATGGCTAATTTCGATTTTACCAATTCCGATTACAAGCAGGGAATCGTAAATTCTGAAGTAAAATTTGATATTGCCGAAAACGGAAAAATTGTCAATGTACACTCCAAAGGTGACTGTAAAAACGTAAGTAAAGAAATCGAAAACGTATTGAGCAAACTTCAATACAGAGTAGACAGCAAAAAATTAAATGAAAATATGATTGCTTCTACATTTGTAATGCCGGTACGCGTAGATATCAACAACAGATAAAAGTATATATTTAATTGAAAAAGCCCCTGAAAATAAAGCATTTTCGGGGGCTTTTCATTTTAATACCAGGAATAGGCCGAAAGACCAGATTTGTTTTATTAACTTTGCAGTTCAATATAATTTTTATGCACAAAGCAGGATTTGTAAATATCGTCGGGAAACCGAATGCCGGAAAATCAACCTTACTCAATCAGTTAATGGGAGAGAAGCTGGCCATTGTTACCCAAAAAGCACAGACAACACGCCACAGAATTTTTGGAATTTATAATGAAGAAGATTTGCAGATCGTATTTTCAGATACCCCGGGAGTGCTGGACCCGAAATACGGATTGCAGGAAAAAATGATGGATTTTGTAAAAGATTCCCTTCAGGATGCAGACGTATTCCTGTTCATCGTGGATGTTACTGACAAAGCCGAGCCTTCAGAATTTTTAATTGACAAGCTGAATAAAATTCCCGTACCCGTTTTACTGTTGCTCAATAAAGTTGACCAAACCAATCAGGAAGGTCTGGAAAAGCTGGTTGAAACCTGGCATGAACGAATTCCTAAAGCTGAAATTTTACCTATTTCCGCACTGAATGCTTTCAACACCGATATTATTTTACCGAAACTGAAATCATTGCTTCCGGAAAATCCCCCGTATTACGACAAAGATCAATATACCGACAAACCGGAACGGTTTTTCGTGAATGAAGCCATCCGTGAAAAAATTTTACTGAACTACGATAAAGAAATTCCCTACTCGGTAGAAGTGGTAACGGAGCAGTTTAAAGAAAAAGAAGGAATTATCTTCATCGATTCTATTATTTATGTAGAAAGAGATACCCAGAAAGGCATTGTGATCGGACATAAAGGTGAAGCCATTAAAAAGGTAGGAACAGAATCAAGATTGGATCTGGAGAAATTTTTCAATAAAAAAATTCACCTGAATCTTTTTGTAAAGGTGAAAAAAGACTGGAGAAAAAACGACAGAGATCTGAAAAACTTCGGGTACCGATAGACTAAAAACTGCTGAAAAGCCGTTATATAAGAAGATTTTTCGTTATCTTTAATTAAATTTTAACTTAATGAACTATTTGAACCCGACAAATTCTAATACAGTTTTTAAAGATATTATTTTATTGGTAGTGAGAGTTTTTATCGGTTTCGCGATGCTGTCTCATGGATTTCCCAAGCTTCAGATGCTTCTGGATGGCGGAAAGATCGAGTTTTTCGATTTTCTGGGAATGGGACCAACCGTATCTTTAATTCTTACTGTTTTCGCAGAATTTGCGTGTTCCATACTTCTTATTTTGGGATTATTCACGAGGGTCGCACTGGGATTTCTCATTTTTACGATGATCATTGCAGCATTCGTCGTTCACGGAGCAGATCCCTTTGAAAAGCGTGAGTTGAGTCTTATCTATCTTTCAGTGTATCTCCTTATGATGATTTTCGGCCCCGGAAAATTCTCTGTAGATCATATGATCGAAAAAAGAAAAAGAGCCACCGAGTGGTAATTAAATACAGGCAGCAAATTTTTGCTGCTTTTTTATTTACGACATTTGTATAAAGAGTATCTTTTAAAATGTAGATTAATATAAAATTCATTAAATTCGTCGTAAAAGAGAATTTAATGAAGATAAAGTTAACCATCTGCCTTCTTGCGTTTCTTAATTTCTATCAGGCGCAGGAAAACATCAGTTACCAAAAGCCATCTGCCGAAATCCTTAAACTGGCAGACTATGAAAGACCTCCGAGTGTCTTAATGAACAGTAAAAAAGACTGGATTGTTTTCAGCTACCGACCAACTTATAAAACCCTTGAAGATCTTAGTCAGCAGGAAATGAAGCTTGGCGGACTCAGAATAAATCCGGTGACAAATATTTCAAGTTCAGCTACCTATATTAATAATTTAAAAGTTCGAAAGCTGAATGATAAAACGGAAGTTCAGGTTAAAAATTTACCGCAAAACCCTAAAATTGCGTACACTTCATTTTCCCCGGACGAAAAATCTTTTGCGTTTACCAATACCACTAATAAAGGTGTTGAACTCTGGATTGTCGATCTTGAAACTGCAACGGCAAGAAAAATTACTTCAGACAATCTGAATGCCAATTTAGGAAGTCCTTATACCTGGAATAAAGATTCAAAAAATTTACTTTTAAAAGTGCTTCCTAAAAACAGGCCAGCACTGATTGATTCCAGTAAAGATCTTCCGACAGGACCTATTGTTTCAACTTCTGATGGTAAGGTTTCACAAAACAGAACGTATCAGGATTTGCTTAAAAACCCTCAGGATGAAAAGAATTTTGAAATTCTTACCGCTTCCGAAATCTATAATGCCGACCTACAGGGAAATCTCAAGAAAATTAAAGATCAGGATATGTACACCGGCCTGAGCTATTCTCCGGACGGAAATTACCTGATGGCTACAACCATTAAAAAACCTTTTTCCTATATTGTTCCTTTAAGCCGTTTTCCGATGACAACAACAGTTTACGATACCAACGGAAATGTTGTAAAAGTGGTTAATGAAATTCCTTTGAATGAGATTATGCCGAAAGGTTTTTCATCCGTAAGAATGGGAAAAAGAGATATGGGATGGAGAAGTGATATGCCTGCAACCATTGTTTATGCTGAAGCTTTGGACGGCGGAGACCAGTCTAAGACAGCAGATTTCAGGGATGAGATTTTCATCTGGGACGCTCCATTCAGCAATGCTCCAAAGTCATTTTTTAAAACAAAACAAAGATATGAAGGAATAAGCTGGACCAATGATCATTATGCCATTGTTTCAGAAGGCTGGTACGATACCAGAAATACAAAATCTTATCTCATTGATCTGAACAACGGAGAATATAAAGTAATCGATGACAGAAATTACCAGGATGTGTATAATGATCCCGGGAATTTTAACACTACCAAAAACCAATACGGAAGATATGTTGTTGATATGAAAGGAGGAAAGTCCTACCTGATCGGAGCAGGGTTCACCAAGGACGGACAGCACCCGTTTCTGGATGAGATGGATATGAAGACTTTAAAAAAGAAGAGACTTTACACCTCCAATCTTAAAAATGCAAAAGAAGAAATCATCGATATTCTGAATCCTTCAAAAGGGGAAATTTTAACGACCCAACAGTCGTCAAGCCAATATCCGAATTATTACAAAAAAAATATAAAATCCAATAAAGCAGAACCGGTAACCCAGTTTGCGAATCCGTTTGAAAGCATCAAAGACGTTTATAAGGAAGTTATTACTTACAAAAGGAATGATGGTGTAACCTTAACGGGAACGCTTTACCTTCCTGCCGGCTATGACAGAAAAGCAAAGACGGAAAAACTTCCGTTGCTGATCTGGGCTTATCCAACGGAATATAAAGACAAAAATACAGCAGGCCAGAATACCCAAAATCCGAATGATTTCACTTTTCCGTATTACGGATCTTTTGTGTATTGGACCACAAAAGGCTACGCCGTTTTGGACGATGCTGCATTCCCGATCATCGGGGAAGGAAAAACAGAACCGAACGATACTTTCATTCCTCAGCTGGTTGCCAATGCTGAAGCCGCTATTAATGCGGTTGATCAGCTTGGATACATCGACCGTAAAAAAGTTGCCGTGGGAGGACACTCTTACGGTGCCTTCATGACGGCCAATCTTTTGACACACTCCAACCTTTTTGCCTGCGGAATTGCGAGAAGTGGTGCCTATAACCGTACGTTGACACCTTTCGGATTCCAAAGCGAGCAGAGAAATTATTGGGATGTTCAGGAGATTTATAACACCATGTCACCATTTATGAATGCGGACAAAATGAAAACACCGCTATTGCTGGTTCACGGTGATGCCGACAATAATCCGGGGACATTCACCCTTCAGACGGAACGGTATTTCCAGGCGTTGAAAAATCTTGGTGCACCTGTAAAAATGGTTCTTCTTCCTAAGGAAGCTCACGGATATGTTGCGAAAGAAAACATTCTGCATTTGCTTTGGGAGCAGGATCAGTTTCTGGAGAAATGCCTCAAGAAATAATTTTTGAAAGTTTTTATATAAATATAATGTCCCTAAAGTTTTCGGTTTTAGGGACATTTTATTTATTTTAACCGCAAAAGTAACAAAAGTTTTAATACTATATTCAAAGCTTATCAGTACAAATGTAAAAAAGAGTGCATAAGCTCAAAAATCTTTGATTTTTTTATTCTTTTGAAAACTTTATTAATAAAGAACATCTATGAAATAGCTTTTTCATCTTTTGTGGTTATATTACAAAGTTTAAATTAAAGATAATCCAAAATTTCACGAATATTTTTAAATTCCATGAAACGTTCAGATTCCGGTATTTGTTCGTGGTGTTCGTGAGCCCAGGTGACATGATAAGGAATATGAGCAGCATAACCGCCTGTTTCCAGCACCGGTAAAACATCCGATTTTATTGAATTCCCTACCATTAAAAAATGCTCGGGCTTACAATCCAGATGCCGGATCAGTTTCTGATAATCGCCCGTTTTTTTATCACTCATAATTTCAATATGATGGAAATAATCCTGCAGCCCTGATTTCTTAAGCTTTCGTTCCTGATCCAGCAGATCACCTTTTGTAGCAACTACCAATCGATACCGCTCTTTTAACTGGTCTAATGTTTCGGCAACGCCGTCCAGCAGTTCAACAGGCTTCTGTAAAAGATCGTGTCCTATTTCAATAATTTTTTCAGTTAACGGCCCATAATTTACTCCGTTTGAAAGTTTTCCTGCCGTTTCTATCATACACAGCATAAAGCCTTTTACCCCGTAACCATACAGATGAAGATTTTTCATTTCAGCAGCAAATAATTCTTCAGAAACATTTTTATATGGCAATTCATCTTTAAAAAGTTCACAAAAGGCCATTTCGGCTTCCTGAAAATAAGTTTCGTTTATCCAGAGAGTGTCATCGGCATCAAAAGCAATTACATGAATAGAATTCATAATGTGTTAAAATTAGATTTTGTAATTTTCCGCTCCAAAATTCAGAAATAAATATCAACCAAAAAAGGACATTTGTCCCGGATCATTATGCTGAGAACGAATCAACCATTTCTAGACTATCTGGAAGCACTTTACGAGAGACAGCCGGAAAAGGAAAATATCATTATTAAATCTTACGCCAAAGGAGAAAGATTGCTTGCACAGAATGAAACTTCCACGAAGATTATGCTCATCAGAAGCGGTATTACCAAATGTTATTTTATTGAAGAGAATGAGAAAGAATATATCGTTGAATTTTTAGGTAAAGGAGAGATCATCGGTGAGATTGAGGTCATTAAAAATGTTCCTTGTCTTTGCTCCATTGAAGCGATAACGAAAGTTACAGTATATGCAATGTCGATCCCGTATTTTAAAGATCTGCTTAAAAATGACCTTGGTTTAAATAATTTCCTCCTGGATGTTTTTGCGGAGCGTATCGTTAATACTTCAAGCAGGGCATCCTACCAGCAGCTTCATACAACGGAACATACACTGAGTCAGTTTCTGGAATTAAAGTCTAAAGAAATGGAACTTTCAAAGGAAGATATGGCTGCTTATCTGGGAATCAGCGTCAGAAGCCTAAACCGAAGCCTGAAAGAACTGAAAGATCCCGACGCCGAAGAATAATCATATAAAAAGAAAAATCTTCATGTATATTTGCAGATAAATGCTGCCATCCTATGGAAGAATTAACCTTCAGAAATGCTACCCTTGAAGATTTACCGAAAATTGTTGACATTTACAATTCTACCATTCCCTCCCGAATGGTAACCGCCGATACCGAAAATATTTCTGTGGAAAGCAGAATACAGTGGTTTCACGATCATAATCCTCAAACCCGGCCGCTCTGGATGATTGAAGATACTGCAAAAAATATTTTAGGCTGGGTAAGTTTCTCGTCATTTTACGGCCGGCCTGCTTATAACGGAACAGTGGAAGTCAGCATTTATATGGATGAAAACTGCCGCGGAAAAGGATTCGGTAAAAAAGTTCTGCAATATTGTATTGATAATGCCGGAAAATTCGGGGTAAAGACCTTACTGGGATTTATTTTTCTTCATAACGAACCGAGCCTGAAGCTTTTCAGACATTTTGGCTTTGAAGACTGGGGAACATTTCCTGATGTAGCGGTATTAGATGGCATAGAAAGAACACTGGTCATCCTCGGCAAAAGAATAGGATAATTACCTGATTTTCTTTGCCTGATCTACCAACCTTTTGATCCTGGAATCTAAATCTTCACTGGAAAGCGTCTGACGGAGACTGTCTACTTTTATCGGGAAACTCAGCGGGGTAAAGGAATTGGCAAATTTCAGGATAACTTTTGATTTTTCAATTCTCTTAAATGCTTCTACGAGTCGCTGTTCCTGAAGCTGCATATTGAAGACTTCAGTGTAGGCCTGTCTTACCAGAAAATGTTCCGGATCGTAATCTTCAAGCACTTTAAAAATAAGACCTGCGGAACTTTGTAGCGATTTATTGGAACGTTGCTGTCCCGGGAAATTCTGAATCACCATTCCTGAAATTACGGCAATATCCCGAAATTTACGTCTAGCCATTTCTGCAGCATTGATACTTGAAATAACGTCGGTCATCAAATTCTCACGAGTAAGAATCTGTTCCAAATTATCTTCATTCAACGGAATTTCTTTATCACTGAATAATTCAAAACCATAATCATTCATGGCCATTGAAAATGAAATCGGAGCCAGCTTTGAAATACGGTACGCAATAAGCGCCGCCATAACTTCATGAACCAGACGGCCTTCAAAAGGATACATAAACAAATGGTAGCCTTCGCGGTTTTTAATTAACTCTACCAAAAATTCATTCTCCTCCGGAATATGGGAGCGCTCTTCCTGATTCACCAGTAACGGATGCAGAAATTTCAATTCCTTTTCCGAGGCTTTAGGATTTAGTGCACCCGAAAGCTTTTCCCTTAAAAAGCGACCGAGATTGGAGCTTAACGGCAGTCTTCCGCCCAGATAACTCGGTGCAAAAGCCTTTCCTTTAGAAGCCCGTACAAAAACCGTCATATCTTTAATCATGGCGACTTCCAAAACGCGCCCGGCAAGAATGAATTTATCTTCTTTTTTTAATCTTGAGATAAAATATTCTTCCACCATACCGATATAGCCGCCGGAAATAAATTTTACTTTCAGCATGGCATCACTTACGATGACGCCCATATTCATCCGGTGGAGCATGGCAATTCTTCTTGAGGTCACTTTATACAAACCTGTTTCGTCAATAATTACTTTATGAAACTCTTCATAGCTTTTCAGTGCTTTTCCGCCTATGGTTAAAAAATCCATGATGCCTTTCCATTCATCTTCGGTCATCTCGCGAAAGGCAAACGTTTCTTTGATTTGCGGATACATTTCATTAGGATAAAAGCCATCGCCGATGGCCAGCGTCATCAGGAATTGTACCAATACATCGAAACACAGCACCTGAGGATCACGAGGCTCAATGACGTTATTTTTTACAGCTTCTTTTAGTGCCGAAACCTCAATTAGTTCTAAAGAATGTGTAGGAACGCAATAAATTTTAGAGGTTTCGAAAGGAGAGTGGCCACTTCGTCCGGCCCGCTGCAGAAATCTTGCAACGCCTTTTGCAGAACCAATCTGGATAACTGTATCTACCGGTTTAAAATCAATTCCCAAATCTAAAGATGAGGTTGATACCACCGCTTTCAGTTTTCCGTTGCTGAGGTTTTCTTCAATCCAGATTCTTAAATGAGCATCAATCGAACTGTGATGGATAGCGATTTGTCCGGCAAAATCAGGATACGCATCCAGTAAAAGCTGATACCACATTTCACTTTGGCTTCTGGTATTGGTAAAAACAATCGTTGAATTGGAGTTCAGGATAATCGGAACCACCTTATCTGCCAGTTTATGCCCGAGATGTCCAGCCCACGGAAGAATTTCCACTTCATCCGGAAATACAGAGAGGATGTCGATTTTCTTTTTTTCTTTTGCCGTAATGGTAGTCTTTTTAATGTCATAAGGGATCAGGACTTCCATAGCTTCATCCAGATTACCGATGGTAGCCGTAATTCCCCAGACTTTAATTTTGGGAACATATTTTCTGAGCATGGATACTCCCAGTTCAACCATAACGCCGCGCTTGGAGCCGAGGAGTTCATGCCATTCATCAATCACAATGGTCTGTAAACCCTGAAAAAACCGCTGATGTTTTTTTTGCCCGAAGAGCAAATGAAGGCTTTCGGGAGTTGCCACCAGAATTTCAGGCATATTTTTAACCTGTTGCTGACGGATTTTAGGATCCGTATCTCCGTTTCTGACACCTGCTGCCCAATCTAATCCGATTTCATCAATGGCTTCCTGCATCGCTTTGGCAATATCTTTAGAAAGTGATCGAAGAGGAGTGATCCAGATCATTTTCAGGCCTTTCCCGTATTTTTCGGGACGGTTCAGAAAATCTGAAATTAATGCCAAAAATACTGAATAGGTTTTTCCGAAACCTGTCGGCGCGACAACCATTCCGCTGTAACCATTCCCGAATTTCTGCCAGGTTTCGATCTGAAACCTGAAAGGGGAAATATTTTTATCAGCCATCCATTGCTGAATGACTTTGAAGCCGTTTGTATTTTCGAATGTTGTCAATTAACTGTTATTTATTAAGGCAAAAGTTTTAGTAACAAGTATTTGAATATATTCCAATAATTATTCCATCAATTTAATGAAAATATTTATCTTAAAATTTGTTCAATTACCAAAAATTGGTAACTTTATTTAATTAAAATAAAATAATGGGAAAAAATACATCGGTCTCTCTAGGAGATTATTTTGAAGATTTTGTCGATTCTAAAGTTTCCGAAGGCAGATTTAAGAATGCCAGTGAAGTAATAAGAGCGGGATTAAGGCTTTTGGAACAGGAGGAAAATAAAATACAGATGCTTAAAAATGCGATTGAGGAAGGTATAAACAGCGGGATTGCTCATGATTTTAATCCTGAGAAACATTTAGAATTTATGAAATTCAATCTGAAAAAAAATGGGTAACTATTTTTTAACTCGTAAAGCTGTAGAAGATATTACAAAAATATATGAGTACACGTATGAATTCTGGTCTGAAAAGCAAGCTGATTTATATTATGAAGAATTAATCAACTATTTTCAACTATTATGCGAAAATCCATACATCGGAAAAAATTATACAGAAATCAAATTTGATATTTACGGATTTACAGCAAATAGGCATATCATTTTTTATAAAATTTTAAACGCAACAGAGATTGAAATTGAAAGAATTCTAGGTGCGGATATGGATTTAAAGAAAAGAATGAAAGAATGAAAGAATAAAATCACAATTACTGTATCAGTTTCTTAATTTCCTCAAGATCATCAATTTCATCCACCGTTTTATCTTTTCTCCATCTTAAAATTCTCGGAAAACGAAGCGCAACACCACTTTTGTGTCGGTTGCTGAACCCGATGCCTTCAAAAGCAATTTCAAAAACAAGTTCTGCTTTTACGGTTCTTACCGGTCCAAACTTTTCGATCGCGTTTTTATTCACAAACTTGCTGACCTCCATAATTTCCTTATCCGTAAGTCCGGAATAAGCTTTTGCAATGGTTACCAGCTTGTCTTCATTTTTTACGGCAAACGTATAATCGGTGTAGTAAGCACTTCTTCTTCCGCTTCCTTTCTGGGCATAAATAAGAACTGCATCAATCGTGAGAGGATTAATCTTCCATTTCCACCAGTCTCCCTTTTTCCTGCCGGAATGATACGGAGAATTTTTCTGTTTCAGCATTAATCCTTCGCTGTTGATATCTCTTGAATTTTCACGAATATTATTTAATTCATCCCAGTTTTCAAATGCTATCGCTTCTGAAATTTTAATATATTCAGGATTTTCGTTGAGCAGTAATTCTTCCAGCATTGCTCTTCTTGCAGAGATCGGCTTTTCACGGAGATCATTATTTTCAAGTTCTAATAAATCATATGCAAAAACCTGAATCGGGATTTCTGCAAGCATTTTTTTAGTTAAAGTTTTACGGTTTAACCTTTTCTGTAATTCATTAAAATTTAAAACTTTACCATCCTTTACCGCAAGTATTTCTCCATCTATCACAAAGTCACCTTGCATGTTCTGAACAACTTCTTTTATTTCCGGAAACTGCTCGGTAACCAGTTCTTCGCCTCTGGACCAGATAAACACTTCATCATTTCTGCGAATGATCTGTCCGCGGATTCCATCCCATTTGTATTCAATAAGCCATTCATCGGGCTGTCCTAATTCTTCCAGTTCTTTTTCCAAAGCATACGCCAGGCAGAAAGGATAAGGTTTTGAATTATCCGGATTGATATTTTCTGCGGAAATCAACTCGCGGAAGGAAACTTCATCAGGCTGCCATTTTCCCATCAGGCTGTGCATTAATGTGCTTGATTCCTGATGCGAAAATTTTGTTAAAGCATTGATCAAAGTTTTATCGGAAACCCCAATTCTGAAACTGCCGCCTAAAAGTTTGTTGAAGATCAGGCGTTCTGTATAATCCAGACCGTTCCAGGAGCGCAGGACAAATTCTTTTTTCTCCTGGTCGGTTTTATTTTTAAGACCCGTAATCTCATTCATCCATTCGGATAATGATCTGTCAATTTTTTCCTTAGGTGGAGGCAGAATTAATGAAAGTGTTTCCCCAAGATCGCCTACCGAAGAATAGCTTTCCTGAAATAGCCAGAAGGGGAGCTGAGTAATCTCCAGTGCCCATTCTTTCATATAATTGGAATTGACATTTCGTTTCGGACGTTTACCCGTAAACAGAGCTATAAACCAAACTTTATCTTCATCCGGCGCACGTTCAAGATAATCAATGATGGCATCGATTTTTGCATTGGTTTTATTGGTGCTTTCCAGGGCGTTGATCAATTCTGCGAAATGCTTCATCGTTTTATTATATTAGATAAACCAACCTTCAAGGTTTTCAGAAACTTTGAAGGCTTAATTTCCCGAAGGTTAATTTTCTATCACTTCTTTTTCTTTTTCTTCCTCATCATCATCTCCGTATAATGTTTCTACGACATCCGATGTAATTCCGATTTCATTAAGATATTTGGAAAAAACTTCGGTTTGCCCATGTGTCACGTGTACAAGTTCAGCTTCTGTTGCTTTTATAGCCTGCAAAAGTCCTTTCCAGTCGGCGTGATCACTCATTGCAAAGCCTGCATCCGCACTCCGCCATCTCCTGGCTCCGCGCACCTGCATCCAACCGGAGCATATTGCTGTTGCCGCATTCGGAATTTTCTTGATAACATTGGAGTCTAATAGAGCAGGCGGAACAATGACGATTTCATCTTGAAGATGTTTTACACTTTCCCTGAAATCCGGAATTTCATAATCCGGAAGATCAATTCCTACAGTTTCAAAAGCTTCATTTAGTTTTCCTATAGAATAGTGAACATGAATTTTCCCAAGTCCTTCCACCGCTTTCATAATTCTTTGTGCTTTCCCTAAAGAATACCCGATAAATACTGAAGTTTTCTGATTTTCTTTGTTTCTGAGAACCCAACTCTGAAGTTTTTTATTGAGGTCATCCACTTCCAGCCAGTTGTAAATGGGGAGTCCGAAAGTGCTTTCCGTGACAAATTCATTGCAACGTACGAGTTCAAAAGGAGTACTTAATCCGTCATCCTGTACTTTATAATCACCGGAAACCACGCTTATATATCCTTTATATTCCAGCCTTATTTGTGCCGAACCGATAATATGACCGGCAGGATGCAGCGATACTTTTACGCCGTTGATGTTTATGACTTCACCATATCCTACGCTCTGGCATTCAATATCTTCACTGATTCTTTTATATAAAATTGGTTTTGTAAAATGATGGCAAAGATATTTTTTCATTCCCCAACGGGCATGATCGGCGTGTCCGTGGGTAATGACAGCCATATCGACCGGCCGCCAAGGATCAATGTAAAATTTTCCCTGGGGACAATAGATACCTTTGTTTGTAAATGTAATTAATTTCAATGGGTAAAGATTTAAAATTCTATATTCAAAAATTCAACCAAAAACAGAATGTTTTACTTATTATCTCCATTAAGGATGCTTTTTACATTCTCTGAAAGAATTTCAACCGATTTCTCCATTTCATTACATGTAAAATTTCCGAAACCCAGACGCATCGCCGTACGATTTCTGTCTTGATAGAGTAAGGTTTTAGGTATAAACAGGTTATTCTGTGAACATTTTTTCGAAAGCTTCATAAGATTTACCGGAGTTTTCCATTCTGCCCAGAAAGCAAGTCCGCCGGAAGGTATTTTAAAATCAATATATTCATCCAGATGCTGTTTAAGTAAACAAGCAAAATGATCTCTCCGTTCTTTATAGATTTTCAGGGACTTTTTCAGGTAACGGCTGATTTCTCCTTCCGCAATCATTTCGCCAAGAACATGTTCCATCAAAATATCACCCTGCCTGTCGATAATACCAAGATATTTTCTCATTTCAGCCATAAGATTTTCAGGAGCTACAATAAATCCCGTACGAAATCCCGGAGCCAATAATTTCCCAAAAGATCCGATGTAAATCACCATGCCTTTTGTATCAGCACTTGCTAAAGGCAGAATAGAGCTTTTATCATAATGGAAATCATAGTCGTAATCGTCTTCAAGAATAATAAAACCGTACTCCTGTGAAAGGGTTAAAAGTTCCAGTCTCCTTTTTGCACTCAGCGTTACCGTAGTAGGATAGTGGTGGTGAGGAGTGAGATACAGCATTCTGATTTTTTGCTTTTCACAGATTTTCCGTACTTCTTCCACGCTGATGCCTTCTTCATCAATCGAAACAGTACGGATATTAACTCCGGTACGCTGAAAGATCATATTAACGGAAAAATAACTTAGCTCTCCTACCAGGACTATATCGCCCGGAGACAACAAAATTTCCGAAACAATATAGATGCTCATTTCCGTGCTTCTTGTAATGAGAAGATTATTTTTTGAAATAGGCAATCCTCTGGACAAGTTTAAATATTCTGATAGATGCTCCTTAAAAAATTCACTGCCGTCATAATTGTACTGTCCGATTTTGTGAGCTTTTCTCTTTAATATTGAACTGTAAATACCGGAATACTGATCTACCTGCGTAAGCCGTATATCCGGAATTCCATCATTAAAAATATACTCGCAGGCAGAATGTTCAAAAGGATTATCAAGAATATTGGAAGTTTTGAAAGAAAATCCAGCTTGTTTAGGATAGTTTTCCAGATTATTTTGCCCGGAAGTCTGTATTATTGATGCATTTTTTTGTTCATTTCCTATTACAAAAGTTCCTTTATTTGGAAAAATTTCTATCCACCCCTGAGCCAGAAGCTCTTCATATACAGAAACAATTGTATTGCGGTGAACTTCCAAAAGTATGCTCAGCGTCCTTGTTCCCGGAAGCTTTGTACCAAACGGAAGAAAACCGCGCTGAATGGCATTGATCAACTGATTGGAGATTTGCATATAGACAGAAACATTGGAAGATCGGTCTATTGTTATAATACTTTGGTAAGGAATTAAAACCGGACTATTCATTATCTTAAAACTGGCACTATACAACCATCCGGCAATATACTACTTTTGAAGCAAAACTATAAAAAATGACACTTTATAATCTTCTGGAAAAAATTGTCACTGATGATGAAGTTCACGCCAAATGGCTCAATACATTATCTTATATGGAAAATGCTGGCGCCCGAAAAATTTCGGCATGTGAGCATCCTTCCGATGTAAATCTTATTCAGCTGAAGCATGCAGCAGAAGAACATCGCCACGCCTATTATCTTAAAAAACAAATTCTTAAGATTAACTCAAATACTTGTGAAAATTACCAAAGAGAACATTTGCTTGCATCTACTGCTACCAGGCAATACCTTAACAATCTTGACATAAAAACTTGTAAATATTTACAGAATGAATTTTCGTTGACTAAGGAACAGTTGAAGTATGCCGCATATCTTTTTGTGACGTATGCAATTGAAGTTCGTGCAGATGAATTATATCCGGTTTATCAGGAAATTCTTACGAAATATAGCTCAAAGATCATGGTTAAATCCATTATTCTTGAAGAAGAAGGCCATCTGGAAGAAATGATCAGTCAGCTGGATAATTTTTGCGAGCAATGGAAAATTCATGTAGAACATATTCTAAAGATAGAAAACGATCTGCACCAGCAATGGATTGACAGCATTTCACAGGAAGTTTTGAAGACAGAACATGTGTAATCATTTTTTACCTTTGGAGGAAGCTTTAGAAAAAAGAAAACAGGCGGGAATCTTAAGAACGTTACGAAGCAGAAAGGAAGGCGTGGATTTTTATTCCAACGACTATCTTGGATTTGCAAAAAATAAAACTTTCCTGAAACTGCTTTTAAAAATGGTTCAGGAAAACCCTGAATTACTCAAAGGAAGCACCGGTTCAAGGCTCATCAGCGGAAATACTTCTGTGGTTACAGAAACGGAAGAATTTATTGCCAAAGCGCACCAATATGAATCTGCACTTTTGTTCCCTTCCGGATATAACGCCAATCTTGCTTTATTTGCTGCACTTCCGAACCGCCATGACACGGTTATTGTGGATGAAAAAATTCACCGTTCGGTACATGATGCCTGCAAAATGTCAAATGCTAAAAAAATAAAATTCAGGCATAATGACTGCGGACATCTCGAAGATATTCTGAAAAGACAACAGGGTAATATTTATATTGCAGTTGAGAGCCTGTATTCCATGGACGGAGATTTATGTCCGCTTCAGGAAATTGCAGATCTTGCCGTAAAATATAACGCCGCTCTTATTGTGGATGAAGCTCATGCTTTCGGGGTTTTCGGATATGGTCTTGTCGACAGATTCCATCTTCAAAAGAACGTTCTTGCAACAGTCGTGACTTACGGAAAGGCATTGGGAACACACGGAGCCGCCGTGTTGACAAATGATGTGATAAAATCTTACCTCATCAATTTTGCCTCATCTTTCATTTATACCACTGCCGCCCATGATTTCTTATGGATGAGCATTAGAAAAGGATATGAATTTTTGAATGAAAACAATACTGCACCTCCTCAGCTACAAAAAAATATCAACATTTTCCGAAGAGGTAATATAAAGAGTCCTTCCGACGAAAACAGTCCGATACAGTCCATCCTAATTCCTGACAATCATCAATTGAAGATGCTGGCAGAAACATTATCTGATAACGGTTTTTTGACCTATCCCATTTTCAGCCCGACCGTAAAAGAAGGTACCGAGCGACTGAGAATCTGCCTGCACAGCTTTAATACAGAAGAAGAAATCGTAAGACTTACCAAAATTATTAATGAATTTATCTGAAATAAAATGCAACAAGAAGAACTTTCAGTACAGAAATTATTCGTTACCGGAATCGGGACCGAAATAGGAAAAACCGTTTGTTCTGCAATTTTAACGAAATTTTTTAATGCAGAATACTGGAAACCCATACAATCCGGAGATCTTGATTTTTCCGACAGCATGAAAATAAAGAGCTGGACCGGTGAAAATACAATTTGCCATCCCGAAACATACCGTCTGAAGTTGGCGGCTTCACCTCATCAATCGGCAAGGGAAGAGGGGATTACCATTGATTTGAACAATTTTACACTTCCTGAAATACACAATAATGTAATTGTTGAAGGAGCAGGAGGCCTCATGGTTCCATTAAATGATGAAGATTTAATGATAGACCTTATTCAAAAACTTAATATTCCCGTTGCATTAGTGGTCAAAAATTATTTAGGATGCATCAACCATACACTATTATCGCTTATGGCCTTAGAGCATAGAAAAATCAAGTTAAAATACATCATCATGAACGGAGATTTTCCAGCGGATACTGAAAGAATCATCCTTAAAAACACTCAACCGGAAACTGCTGTCATAAGAATTCCTCATTTAAACGAAATAACAACTGAAAATATAGAAACTGCTGCAAAACAATTAGAAAAGATATGAAAGAAAACACAACATTACGAAACGACTGGACCCGGGAAGAGATCGAACAGATCTATAATCTTCCTCTTCTTGAGCTTATATACAAGGCCGCTACCGTACACCGCGAATGGCATAATCCCGAAGAAGTTCAGATGTCTACTTTACTTTCCATAAAAACAGGAGGGTGTCCGGAAGACTGTTCTTACTGTGGTCAGGCAGCCAGATATCACACCGATATCAAAGTTCAGGCATTGCTGCCTACGGAAAAGGTTATTGAACACGCCAAAAAAGCAAAAGAAGGAGGCTCTTCGAGATTCTGTATGGCCGCGGCGTGGAGAGAAGTTCGTAATAACCGGGACTTTGACCGTGTTATTGATATGGTAAAAGGCGTTAACGAACTGGGAATGGAAGTATGCTGCACACTGGGAATGCTTACCGAAGAACAGGCAATTCGTCTGCAGGAAGCAGGTTTGTATGCCTATAACCATAATCTTGACACTTCAGAACAATATTACGAAGAAATTATTTCAACCAGAACATTCGACAACAGGATCAATACGATCAATAATGTAAGAAAAGCCGGAATTACGGTATGTTCAGGAGGAATTATCGGATTGGGAGAAACACACGGCGACAGGATCTCCATGCTTTTAACCTTAGCAACAATGCCTAAGCATCCGGAATCAGTTCCCATCAATGCATTGGCAAGAGTGAAGGGAACGCCACTCGAAAATAATGAGAAAACGGATACATGGGAAATGGTAAGGATGATTGCAACAGCGAGAATTATTATGCCTTCATCAATGGTTCGCCTCAGCGCAGGAAGAATTGAAATGACTGATTTTGAACAGGGCTGGTGTTTTATGGCAGGAGCAAATTCCATTTTTACCGGAGAAAGAGAGACCCTTCTTGTTACCCCGAATCCGGGAGTCTCTGAAGATATGCAGCTTCTGAAAACATTAGGATTAAAGCCTATGGTGAAAGAGAAAACAATGTGTTAAAATAAATGGTGAATGGTCATTTGTTAATTTTTTAATTTGGATTTATGAATTTATCTGAACGCGATAAAGCCGTCAACTGGCATCCTTATACCCAGATGAAGACGGCCGATGATATGATTCCGATTGTGAGAGGAAAAGGTATCTATCTTTTTGATGATCAAGGCAAACAGTATATTGATGCAGTTTCTTCATGGTGGGTTACTCTTCATGGTCATGCGCATCCCTATATTGCAGAAAGAGTTTCCGAGCAGCTCCATACTTTGGAGCAGGTTATTTTTGCAGGGTTTACCCACGAACCTGCCATACAGCTTTCGGAAAACCTGCTGAACATTCTGCCGGAAAATCAGAAGAAGGTATTTTATTCTGATAACGGATCCACTGCTGTAGAAGTGGCTTTAAAAATGGCCATTCAGTATGCCTACAATGAGAACCATAAAAAAACGAAAATTCTCGCTTTAAAGAATGCTTACCATGGAGACACTTTCGGAGCTATGTCCGTAAGCGGAAGAAGTGTATGGACACAGCCTTTCAGCGAAATGCTTTTTGAAGTTGTTTTTATTGATGCTCCGACTACAGAAAACCTTGACAGCTTAAAAACATTTATTAAAAATATTTCCAGGGAAATCGCGTGTTTCATTTACGAACCACTTATCCAAGGCGCTGCAGGAATGCTGATGCATAAGGCAGAAGATCTTTCGGAATTAATGAAATTCTGCAGAGAACAAAAAATTCTGATGATCCAGGATGAGGTGTTTACCGGTTTTGGAAGAACAGGAAAACTATTTGCTGCCAATCATCTTTCTGAACATCCGGATATGATGTGTTTTTCTAAGGGACTTACCGGAGGCACAATGCCGATGGGTATTACCAGCTGTTCTCAGGAAATTTTTAATGCTTTTTTATCTGATGACCAATACAAGACATTGTTTCACGGACACTCTTTCACGGCAAATCCGCTGGCTTGTACTGCGGCTCTGGCAAGTCTGGAACTGTTACTGAAAGAAGAAACCCGGCAGCATATTGAGCGTATTGTAACAAAACATTCCGAATTTTCAGAAATATTAAGACAGCACCCAAAAGTTGAAAATATAAGGCAGACCGGTACAATCCTGGCATGGGAAATTATAAGCGGTCAGCAAACCTCCTATTTTAATGATATTGGTAAACTTTTGTATAAAGAATTTTTGAAAAGGGGAGTGCTTCTTCGTCCGTTGGGAAATATCATGTATCTGGTTCCGCCTTACTGCATTACAGGGGATGAGCTGGATCTTATTTATCATCATATTATAAAAGTTCTGGATGATTTTTAAAACCTTTAAATTCAGCATATACTCTTGGCTCATTATTTGAATTTTAAGAGTAAATATTCAATATGCTATCTGTATTTCTTTTACAATTTGACTTGAAAGAACTTCTTCTGGGACAGGAAGAATGGTCGTTTCTTCTGGAGATTGCGCTCAGGACCATTATTATGTTTGTGACGATTATTATCGGCCTGCGGGTTTTGGGGAAAAGAGGGGTAAAACAGCTTTCTCTTTTTGAGCTGGTTGTTATTATCGGCTTGGGGTCTGCGGCAGGCGATCCGATGTTTTACAGAGAAGTAGGTATTGTTTCTTCAATTCTTGTTTTTGTACTGATTATTTTAATGTACACCCTGGTTACTTATCTTATAGGAAAGAGCAAGAAATTTGAGACCCTTTTGGAAGGTAAATCAATATGTCTCATTGAAAACGGAGAATTTTCCATTGAGAACTTTAAAAAAGAAAACCTTGGAAGTGATGAGTTTTTTGCTGAATTAAGGTTGAAAGGCATTTCTCATCTGGGACAAATTGACCAGGCTATTGAAGAGGTTTCCGGTGAAATAAGCGTTTTTTATTTTGAGGATGAAAAAGTGAAATACGGTCTTCCCATTATGCCCGATTCTTTATGCAATCCTTTAACATTTATAAAAGATGGCGGAAATTATTCATGCATATTTTGCGGATATACGGAGGAAAAAAATCCGGGAGTCGCAGGCAAATGCCAGAAGTGTAAAAAAGAAAAATGGATCCCGGCCAGCAACAGAAAACGTATTACATAAAAAAAGGCCCCTAACGGAGCCTAAAAAAACACAAATGATGAAAAAAAATTATTTCGATTCACAAATATAGTAAAAATTTGTATAAGTCAAAACTTAAATTCAACTTATTTTATAAAATCTAAACCCGCTAAAAACTTTATTTTATCCTGCATTCAACCTCTGTGATGTGGTACAAAAGCCAATTGCAAGCAGAGCTAAAACCCCTACAGCAAAAATTTTCGCTGTATTTTTTATTCCTTCTCCAATTATTAAATTCTTTTTCGGAACCTGAAGAGATGCTGTTGTTTTCATATATTAAAGTTACAAAATAAATCATATAATATCAGGAACATATCTAATAAAAATTAGGTTAACAAAATACGTTTATGATTCCGGTCATAAAATAAGCTATGCAAAGCTTCCTATTTTTGAAGCATAGATATACTCTATATTTCAAGTTTTAAAAGGCAAACAAACTTCTCTGCAAAGAGGAGTTTTTTTTTGGAAGTATACATAAAGATATTAAATAAAAATCCCCTCCCGGAAAGGGAAGGGGCTACACCCAATAGTAAGAAATTATTTTAAACAATAAATAATGATGCAATGGTTTGGGCATCACTACCCGTTAATATTTCATCATAAGCTGCAGAACCCGCTGCTGCTCCGAAGGCTGCAGCCGTATTAAATCCTGCCTGTACAGTGTTCTGCTCTCCTGCATACACCGGATTTGTTGCTGCAGGCATACTTCCGCCATCGGCAAGTTCTATCCATCCTTTGTTAGCCCGCATTCTTCTTACCTGTGAGGCATGCCTTGCTTCCACGGAATGTATTTGTAAAGCTGCCTGCAAAACTGCCTTATTGCTCATTACATTTCCCGCCTGTCCTTTATATGCACGCACTCCCGTGTCTTCAAAAGCCTGTGCCAATATCAAGAACTGGCTGTAATCGGTAAAAGGAGCAAAAGCACCTCCAGCGGTAAAATCAAAAGTAGGTTTTGCGCCCGGTATAACATTTAGCGAAGTGAGGGTATTTTTAAGGAACGTTACGTGTGCAGATTCATGCTTGGCAATCTGCATGAAAACTGTTCTGTCCGAATTCGGAATCAGCCCTGCGGTGGAAAGTCCCATTGCATAATATTCGTTTTCCAGATATTCAAGAACCAAAGCGAGCTGCAGAGCATCGGTTAAAGTATTTTTATATGTATTTCCTCCGGTTAGATCTGCCGCTTTTGCAGGAGTGGTCATTATTGCACCCAGCCCGAGCGGAATAGAAGCTACCGCTGCTTTCTTCCCGAAAGCGGAAATGCTTGTTAACGTTTCTAATCTTGAAGCCTCTTTGGTAAAAAATTTATCGTCAGAAAGCTTATCCAGTAATTTAAGAATGTTCATAATGTAATTTTTTTGAAGTGAGTAATTATCCGATTCCCTGTTCTTTCCATGTGAAAGGTGTTTTTATGAATCCTCCCGCTGCCATAACGATATCTTTAGGTTCTTTAGCCAGATCAAGCCCGTTGTTGTCGATAATATCATCACCGGAAAATGCTGCCGTTCCGGGATTGATAAGATTCCTGATCGCTGATGCATGTCTTGCTTCCACAGATACAATTTTCCCAGCAATTACAAGATAATCCGGATTGGTGATGAATTTCCCTGCTCCGTTGTAAGCGGCAACCCCTGTATCTTCCAATGCTTTTGCGGTAGCCAGTACAGAGTTTCGGTCGTTAAAATTTACATTCGGATATTGGAATTCCAGTGTTGGTAAAACATTGGAAGTAGCTCCGCTGATGGCTGCTTTAAAGAAATCCCGATGTATCACTTCATGATGATAGAGATCGGTAAAAAGTTCTTTTTCTGCAGCTGAAATCCCGGAATAAAAATTATTGACCACCTTAGTGTAAAAATCGGCTTCCAGTTGTTCCAGGGCGTATGCATAGTTGAGAACGCCTACATCGCCTTTGCCAAGATCGAAAACATCGGTTTGCATAAAATCGTATGCATCGTTATCGTCACAACCAACCAGTGCAAGTCCTGCTATAGCCAGACCCACGCCGCTCAGCTTCAAAAAATTTCTTCTGCCTGTATCCAGAGTAGCACCTTGGTTAGAAACATTAATTGTTTTTTTCATAATATTATTGGTTTAAGTGTTATACTTTTCGATAGAGAATAAAAAAAACAGCATAACAAGTATGCTGTTTAACAACTAACACCACTACGGCATTAAAACCGTATCTATTACATGAATCACTCCGTTTGACTGATTAACATCAGCTATTGTAACGTTTGCATCATTTCCTTTAGAATCTCTCACGTACAGATTTTTACCTTTGGTCCAGAAAGTAAGCTCTTCACCTTCTACTGTTTTCATCATGCTTTTACCGTTGCCGGCTTTTACCGCAGCCCAGATTTCTTTAGCACTGTATCTGCCTGGTAAAACATGATAGGTAAGGATTTTTGTAAGCATCGCTTTATTCTCAGGCTTCACAAGGTTTTCTACTGTTCCTTTCGGTAACTTTGCGAAGGCTGCATCAGTAGGAGCCAATACCGTGAAAGGACCTTTTCCCTGTAATGTTTCAACAAGCCCGGCTGCTTTTACAGCTGCAACCAATGTCTTTGGTCTTTAGAATTTACGGCATTCTCAATGATATTTTTCGACGGGTACATCGGTGCTCCGCCAACCATTACCGTTTTTTCTTTCATGCTCTGGGCGGCCACATTACCACTGAATGCAAATGATAAAGCCATCATACCCAATACTGCGATTTTTGATTTTGTGTTCATTTTTTGATTTTTAAGTTAATATGTATTTGAATGTATTTTTGTGTATACATCCATTTACGAGGGCGGTTTTATTTTAGTTTTAAAAAATTTAAAATAAATTATAACTCGTTAAAAGTCAAGTAATTATTTTTACAATAATTCATACATATTAGGATAAAATTATTGAATTCAAGGTTTTTAACTATTATATTTAAAGATTATTAAACGGGTGATTAATTTTAATAAGCATTTAAAAGATGGTGTGAGTATTGCTTATTATCTGTTTTATTTTATTACATTTGAAAACAAAAATATTCGCTATTAAAACACAGTATTCGGAAGAGCAGCTGATCGTTTTGCTAAAAGAGAAAAACGAAAATGGTTTTCATTATCTGTATGACCATTATTCCGGCGCACTTTATGGTGTGATCCTTCGAATCGTTCAGTCTAAAGAGTACACTGAAGAAATCATTCAGGATGTTTTTGTAAAAATCTGGAATTCTATCCACCAGTACGATTCATCAAAAGGAAGGTTTTATACCTGGATGATCAATATTGCCAGAAACACAGCCATTGATTATTTAAAATCAAAAAGCTTTCAGAACGAACTCAAAAACCAACCGTTGCCGGATTTCGTATATAACTCTGCAGAACTTTCCACGACAAACAACTCATCAGATTTTATCGGGTTCAGTAATGTGCTGGAAAGTTTGGAGACCGACAAGAAGGAACTTATCGATCTTGCATATTACCAGGGATATACCCAGAATGAAATTTCCGAAAAGCTGAAGATCCCCCTGGGAACGGTAAAAACCAAGATGCGTAACGCACTGATGAAATTAAAGGATTTATTAAAAGATTATCAATAAGTTGAACACTAAAGAATACATATCATCCGGAATTATAGAATCTTATATTCTAGGTCTTGCTTCTCCCGAGGAGGCAGGTATTTTGGAGTGTGTGATGAAGAATAATGCTGAAGTAAAAGCAGCTTTTGAAGAGGCGCAGAAAACATTGGAAGACCTGGCCACAGCACAGGCAATAACGCCTCCCGATGATTTGCGGGCCAAGATCTGGAATAAAATTCAGCAGGAACAGAGTGCCGAAGAAATATCACCGGTCGTTTCCACAGTTATTCCTGCCGCCAAACCTCAGGAAGAAATCAGGATTCAGGGGAATACAAACTGGAAAACATATGCCGTTGCCGCATCCGTTTTATTCCTGATAAGTATCGCCGGAAATATTTTCTGGATGAATGATCAGGCAAAAGCGAAAAAGGAAATTGCCAGAATGAGCACTGAAAAGAAAAATCAGGATCTGGCCATGCAGAAAATGAATCAGAAAATGGATATGATCTCAAATCCCGATATGAAAATGGTGATGCTGAAAGGGGTAGAGAAACATACGGAATCAAAAGCAATGGTTTTCTGGGATACTAAAACCAAAGCAGTGTATGTAAATGCAGACAAACTGCCGAAAGCTCCTGAAGGAATGCAGTACCAGCTTTGGGCAATTGAAGACGGGAAACCGGTAAATGCCGGAATGTACACGGAAGAAAAGGACAGCAAAATTGCACTTGCCAACATACCGAAAGCTCAGGCTTTTGCCATCACACTTGAAAAGCAGGGGGGAAGCCCGGTGCCAACGATGGAAAACATGTATGTAATGGGAGAGATTTAAAAAGTAAAAAAAACAATAATAAGAAGATCAGCAAAAAGCTGGTCTTTTTTTATTCATCAAGATATTAAGAGCTATTTACTTTTATTCAATAAATTTTATAGCTTTTTTCTTAATTTTCTATATTAAATAAACGTTGTTTTTCTTAAAATAAATAATGAGCATTTCAGTAAGTTAAACTGATTTAAGGATCAATATATTAATTTATATTTTTTAAGCTGAAGTATCTTAATGCCTGAATGGAAAAATAAATTTCAAATCAAACAAGCTCTAAATTAAAAGTTCTTTGGTATGAAATTCTCTGTTAAAAAGCAATAAATCAAGCATTAATAAATTATGGAAAAACGAACAATTAAAAATACAAATTTACAGATAGCTCCCATTAACTTCGGAGGAAATGTTTTCGGATGGACACTGGATGAAAAGCAGTCTTTTGCTATTCTGGACAGGTTTACCGATGAAGGCTTTAATTTTATAGATACTGCAGACACCTATTCCTGGTGGGTAAATGGGAAAGGAGGGCAGTCGGAAGAAATTATCGGAAAATGGATGAAAAGCCGCGGAAAAAGAAATGACCTGGTGATTGCTACAAAAGTAGGTTCCGAAACCAAGGAACATGGCTTTGATATCAGCAAAAAACATATCCTCAAATCCGTTGATGAATCTTTACTGCGATTACAGACTGACCATATTGATCTGTATTATACTCATTTTGATGACAAGAAGACACCGGTAGAAGAAACACTTCAGGCTTATGATGAAATTATAAAAGCAGGGAAAGTACGTTATATTGCTGCTTCCAACGTTTCTCCTGAAAGACTTAGAGAATCATTTGAAGCAGCAGAAAAGAATAATCTGCCAAAATACGTTGCCCTGCAGCCCCATTACAACTTAATGGAAAGAGAAGGTTTTGAAAAAAATTATGCTCCGTTAGCCGAAGAATTCGGATTGAGCGTTTTTCCTTACTGGTCGCTGGCTTCAGGATTTTTAACCGGAAAATACCGAAATGAAGATGATTTAACGAAAAGCCAGCGAGGAGAGGGCGCCAGAAAATATCTGAACCCGAAAGGAATGGAAGTTTTGAAAGCTTTGGATGAAATCAGTTCCAGACATAATGCGAAACCGGCAACTGTAGCATTAGCGTGGTTACTTGCCCAGCCTTTGATCACAGCTCCCATTGTAAGCGCAACAAGTGAATCACAATTGGAAACTTTATTTGCAGCTCCAAAACTTCAACTGGAAAAAGAAGATCTTGATCTGCTCAACAAGGCAAGGCAATAGTATTATAAAAGCCGTTCAGAATCATCTGAACGGCTTTCTATTAGTGCAAGGCTTAATCTATTAATATTATTATTCCGAATATTCTTTCAGCAATTGTCTGTAACTCATTAATATGGTTGATTTTGAAATAAAACCGATAAACTTATTCTGAGCATCGACAACGGGTAGATTCCAGACACCGGTATCATCAAAGATCTGAAGAATTTCTAAAGGCTGATTTTCAGGATGAATAATCGCAGGGGGCGCTTTCATGATCTGGCTTACCGATGTAGAAACTTCATCATTGGTAAACAGATAAGGACGGATATCATCAAGCGTAAGAATTCCCCGTAAGGTTTTGTTTTCATTAACAACAGCAAAAATATTCTTATTACCGTTTTTTACCAGTTCAAATAATTCTTCAACCGGAGCAGTTTCGTTAATAACCTGAGAATACCGGTCAATAAAATCTTCTGTTTTCAAAGAAAATAAGATATTCTTATCATGTTTATTGGTGAAAATTTTCCCCTGGTCTGCCAGAGATTTTAATTCAGGTGAGATAGGCGAGAACCATTTAGCAATGAGGTAAGAAATAATGGAAGCAATCATTAAAGGGATAAAAAGATCATATCCGAAGCTGGATTCCGCAATCAGGAAAATAGCAGTCAGCGGTGCATACATTACACCGCTCATGGCCCCGGCCATTCCGACCAAAACGAGATTGGTAACAGGTACATCCGGAAATCCGATCTGTTGGCAGATTAAGGCAAATAAATACCCTACGGTACCTCCCGCAAAAAGCGAAGGTGCAAAATTACCTCCGTTTCCGCCACTAAAAATGGTGAATGAAGTTGCAAATGCTTTTAACAATAATACGAGGATTAAAAAGACAATAATCGTAAAATTGCCGATCTCAAAATACCTGAAAAGGCTGTTTTCTATAATCCTGTGCATATCGCCGTTGGTAAAAGCCTTTACCGTTTCATAACCTTCTCCGAACAAGGGTGGAAAAAGCACACACAATAATGATAAAACCGCGCCGCCGAACATTGCTTTACGCAATCTAGACATATTTAATTTTTTAATGAAATGCTCGACTTTTTGGGAAATTACCACAAAATATCTGGCATATAGGCCTGTTACAATTCCTAAAATAAGATAATACGGAACATTCTTATAGTTAAAGGCTTCCCTTGTATAAAATCTGAACAGTACGTCTTCCTGCAAAAGGATTCTTGACAGCAAACTGCCGCATACAGCAGCCACAACGAGCGGAATAAAGTCGGTAAAGACAACTCCCGTAAGAAGAATTTCAAAGGCAAACATAATCCCTGCAATCGGAGCATTGAAAGCTGAAGCAATCCCGGCTGTTGCACCTGCGGCGAGCAGCAAAGTTCGTTCTTTATAACTCAGTCGGTATGTTTGGGCAAAATTTGATCCGATGGCAGCACCCGTTACAGCGATCGGGCTTTCAAGCCCGGCCGAACCTCCAAGACCTACCGTTACCGCACTTTGTACAATCTGCGAATACATTTTTACCGAAGATACAATACTGGAATTCTGTGCAATTTCGTATAAAATAGCGCCAATTCCTTTTCTGTCTTGACCTTTGAAAATGGTAAGAACAATACTTGCCGTTAAAACAACTCCCAGAAAGGGAAAAATAATATAAAAAAGAATCTGATACTCAAAATGAACCTTTGTCGTAATGAAATGGTGAATGGCATGAACCAGCGACTTCAGCAAGACACCTGCTAAACCTGCCGTACAGCCCACCAATATCCCGGACAGCACAAGAAACTGGTTCCTGCTTAATCTGTTGTTAAGCCAATGTAGGATGAGTTCGTAGCTGCGTGCTTTTTCGAGCCCGTACTTTTGAAAGTCTCTTTTGAACTTGAGAAAGCTCAGAAACTTTTTCTTATGATGGATATTCACTTTTGAGATTTTATACCGTAAAAGAATGTTTACAGTTCTGTAAATTTATGAAATATATCATGAATATTAAAATCACGAATGCTCTATAGTATCTCTTTTCGGTCTTAGAATTAATCTGATCGACGGATTATTGGTGATGAAAAGGCGCAGCCAGTTGAATGCCAGACGCACTTTGCTGCTAAAGCTTACCAATGGAATAATATGAATAAATAACCATGTAAGCCATGCCGTAAATCCTTTAAATGAAAATTTCGGCAGGTCAACTACTGCATCAAATTTTGAAATAATAGCCATGCTTCCCTTGTCGTTGTATTCAAAAGGGATAAGTTTTTTCTCATCTTCAATTCTTTTGAGATTTTTGCCTAAATTTTTAGCATGCTGAATTGCAACCTGTGCCAGCTGAGGATGTCCTTTAGGATATTTTTCTTCAGTAAGCTGTAACGCGATATCACCCAATGCAAAAACATTGGCTGTTCCGTTCACTTTATTGTAAGCATCTACAAAAAGCCTTCTTCCTTTTCCAATAGCTTCTTCTGGAAGTCCCGGAACCTCTCTGCCAATGACACCGGAAGTCCAGATCAGAGTTTCAGTTTCAATTTCTTGTCCGTCGGAAAGGAGAACTTTGCAGTCTTTATAATCTTTCACTGCCGTATTCAGGATAATTTTAACACCAAGTTTTTTGAGTCTCTCGTGAGCTGCTTCCTGTGCCATTTTACTCATAGGAGAAAGAAGGGTAGGAAGGGCGTCGATAAGGTAAATATTGGAAAGACCGAGTTTTATTTCAGGATATTCTTTTTCTGCGATATAACTTCCCATTTCTGCAATCATCCCTGCAAGTTCAACTCCTGTAGGACCGCCTCCCGCAATTACAATATTCTGAAGCTTTTGAGCTTCTTTTACATTTTTATTTCTTGCCGCTTCCTCCAGTGTAAGAAGCATGTGATTTCTCAAATAAAGTGCTTCATCAATTGTTTTCATAGGCAAAGCACATCTCTTAACATTTTCCATTCCGAAGAAATTAGATTCTGTTCCCAGCGCCAAGACAAGATAATCGTATTTTAAAGTACCGTTATCGGTTTCCAGAATATTATGCTCCGGATCTACTTTTACCAGACTTCCCATGTGAAAATTAACGCTTTTATAGTTTGAAATTAACTTCCTGAAAGGATAACTGATATTGGATGCTTCAATAAATGAGGTTGCCACCTGGTAAATCAGCGGCGGAAAAAAATGATAATTGTTTTTATCAACCAAGGTAATTCTGAAACGGCTGTCATTCACCAAAGACTTGATAAGGTTGATTCCTGCAAAACCTCCTCCTACAATAACGATATGTTTTTTCATAAATATTTATATTGAAATGGTAATTGATGAATCCAATAATAAAGCCAAAAACCGCATGTGGTACTAACCGCTATAAGTTATATGAATTTAAATTGAATAATACTCTTCCTGGTCACGAGCAACTGCACGATGTTTGTATCTTATAATTCACCAAATATTAAACAGTATTATATGAAAGCAGACATTTTAACAGGAAAACACAGATTAGGATTAGGGGGAGTTGCCATAGGTACCGCTTTTGAGCCGCTTACGGATGGCGAGTCCTATGAAGTTTTGCAGAAAGCATGGGATCTTGGAATACGATATTACGATACTTCGCCATGGTACGGACTTACAAAAAGTGAAAGACGATTCGGAAATTTTCTTCATGGCCAGAACAGGGAAGAATTTGTTCTTTCTACAAAAGTGGGAAGATTGTTTGTGGAAGTTCCGGAAGATGAAGTTCCACCGACGATGTGGCAGGATCCTCTGAACTTTGATTTTGAGCATAACTATACCGCTGATGCCATCAAAAGATCTATCGAAGATAGCCTGGAGAGATTGCGGCTGGATCATATCGATATTGTATATGTTCATGATCTTTCGGAAGACCAGGTGGGCGACCGGTATCCATATTTCCTGAAACAGGCACGAGAAGGAGCTTTCAAAGTATTATCAGAACTGAGAGATCAGGGCGTCATCAAAGCATGGGGAATGGGCGTTAACAAAATAGAACCTATCCTGGACTGTCTCGATTCTGCAGATCCCGATATTTGTCTTTCTGCCACTCAGTATTCTATTCTGGAGCATGAGGATGCAGTAGACAGGCTGTTACCAGCCGTAAAAAAAGCAGGCATAAAACTTGTGTCGGGAGCGGGGTACAATTCAGGGTTTATTACCGGAAGACCGAGATACAACTATAAAGATGTTATCCCAAAAGGCATGACTGAAAAGCGCGACCAGATTTCAACGATCGCCAAAAGATACGATATTGATATTGTAGATGCTGCACTTCAGTTTGTATTGGCTGCGGAGGAATTTGCCGCGATTATTCCGGGAGCAAGTAAACCCGAACAGGTAGAAGACAATATAAATGCTCTTCAGAAGAATATTCCTGCAGATTTCTGGAAAGAGCTGAAATCGGAAGGATTGATTTACGAAAAAGCCAAGATTCCTGGTTGATAAAATTAACGGTCTTGAAAGTCAAATAATTTGATTTTTGAGACCGTTTTTATTTAATTAATTCTTACGTAAATATAATTTAGTTTACAATTCATTGCACAAGCGTTGGTACTCATGGAATGCATGTGCGAATTCTTCGGTGAATTCAAAGCACTACAGGAAAAAATTACGGGAAACCTTAATTGAGTGAGTAGACTATTAATTAAGCAAAAAAAGCTGGAAATTAAGAATGTATATCTTCCCATTTCCAGCTTTCTATCTTCAGTTTTTTACGTAGATCTAATCGAGGGGTCTTCTACCTGATATAAGATTATAAAGAATAACAACAATTGCAATAACCAGCAATACGTGAACTAAATATCCTGTATCCATTCCCGGTACGATACCCAACATTCCTAAAAGCCACACTACTATACAGATAACTGCGACTAACCATAATATACTTCTCATAACTAAATATTTTAAGTGATTCGATTAACTATATACACATATTGTGCCTTTTTATAATTAATCTGTTAAAAAAAGGTACCACAGTGCATATAAATAAGTATAAAATACCGGAAATTACATTAAGATTAAAGAACTCCAAAATGAATCAATGCAGATTCAATTCCATGATTGTCAACATCTTCAGTAATATAATCTGCTATTTTTTTAACATCCTCATTCGCATTGCCCATAGCAACACCAATTTTGGTAAATTTCAGCATCGCGATGTCATTTCCGCCGTCTCCGAAAGCCATAGTCTCCGAAATATCAATACCGAAGTACTCGCAAAAATGCTTAATTCCAGTACTTTTTGTGATTCCTCCATGATTTACATCTGCAAATAGAGGACTCCATCTCGAAGCTGAGGAATTCGGCATAACATTTTTCATAAAAGTTTCTTCATCGTCCTGCTTCAGAAAAATATTTGCCTGAAGCACATGATCCGTATCAATATTTTCTTTATCGTGAACAGGCGGAACGGGAAGATTGATATGTGCATACATTCCCACAACTTCAGGGGCTGCATCATTAATCTCAACTTTATTCTCATACATTAATGAATAACTTAACGGAAAGTTCTCTGCGTATCGTACAAGACTCTTTATATCGGAAGGGTCAATAAAAGTTTTATCCATAACCTGTCCTTCAGCTGTTATGCAATAGCTACCGTTAAATGTAATAAACCCGTCAAAAGTAATATGCCCGATGTGGTCTAATGAATTAATGGAACGTCCGGTAGCAACAATCACTTTTATTCCTTTTGCACGAAGGCTTTGTATGGCTTTGCGGGTAGATTCGGGGATTGTATTGGTCTTAAAGCTGATGAGGGTGCCGTCAATATCAAGAAATACGGCTTTAATATTTGGATTTTCTGATGAACTCATATTGATGTTTGTGAAATTTATACAAAAATACACACAATAAAATTGTAGTAAGTTTTATAATTGTTAAATCATTTCTTCCTAATATAAAAATATGGCATCATGATGATGACACTAGGTACAGTTCTTGTACATGTTTGGGGACACCAAATTACAATATTATGAAAAACAAAGAAGAAGCATCGGTATTGAATGACCTGCTCCATATCACCAATGACAGAATCGAAGGTTTTGCCAAAGTAGAAGGGAAAGTCTGGGAAAATTATCCTGATGTAAAACCAGAATACGCCAAGTTGAATTCCCTTGCCAGAATAATGAAAAATGAGCTCATTGATCTTATTCAGGAAGATGGAGAAGAGGCAGATGATACTCCATCGGTTGCAGGAGCACTGCACAGAACATGGATAGATATCAAAAACTCTTTTACCATAGGAAACAGGGAAGAATCTACCATAGGAAATGTTATATTCGGGGAAAAAGCAGCCGCTGAAGCCTATCAGAATGCTATAGACAGTGGAAAACTCAGCCAGAGAAGCCTGGATATTGTATCGGAACACCTGAAACATATCAAAGATTCTTATCATCAGTTCAGCAGGATGAGCGAGTACAAAAACGAATAATTCATAATTTTACATTTAAAAAAAACAGGACGCTTTTTCCGAAACGTCCTGTTTTTTTATATCAATTAAAAATTTCATTCATCTCCGTAAGGATGATCGGCCGACCGTCCGTAATGACAATAGTATGCTCATGTTGTGCCATATAACCGCCTTTATTTCCGGCCATTGTCCAGCCGTCTTTCAGTTCAACTGCAATTTGTGAAGAGGTGGAAATAAATGTTTCGATGGCTACGACAGAATTTTTTCTGAACCGTCTGTTATCAAAACGGTTTCTGTAATTCAACAGTTCGTCCGGTTCTTCGTGGAGGCTTCTGCCGATACCATGTCCGCCAAGATTTTTAATCACTTTAAATCCGCGTTTCTTAGCTTCCGTTTCCATCAGCGAACCAATATCCGAAATTTTAACGCCGCCTTTAATATTGCTTATTGCTTTATGCAGGATATCTTTAGAAGCATTCACCAGTTTGTTATGGTTTTTAAGATCTTTTCCAATAACAAATGAATTGCCGTTGTCGGCCCAAAATCCTTTAAGTTCCGCAGAAACATCTATATTAATAAGATCTCCTTCTTTCAATACCCGCTGATCTGATGGAATCCCATGGCAAAATTCATTATCCACACTGATACAGGCACATCCCGGAAATCCATAAGTAAGGGCAGGAGCAGACCTGGCTCCGAAACCGTTGAGAATTTCAGCCCCGAAATCATCGAGTTCCTTAGTAGTTATTCCCGGCCTTGCAAAACGTGTCATTTCCTTTAAAGTATAGGCAACCACTTCGCTTACTTTTCGCATTCCGATTAATTCTGATTCGTTGGTAATAGACATATTGATAATTTCATGCAAAGATAGTGACTTATTAATACGCATCTTGTAACCTGTCAATACAAAATCCGTATTATTACCGAGACTGTATTTTAAGTAAAATTACGGTTGATCATATACTCATTTCTGTGGTATCTTTACAAAGACTAATAACCATGGAGACCAGAAACCATTTCAAACGGGGCGCATCCTGAAAAGCCTTACGAGTAAGGAGAAAAACACCTTTTTATAAATCACGTAAAGTACAGGGTTGGAAAATGGCTTCCATCCGACAGAAATTTCCTGAATCGCTGGATCGAAAAAAAAGTGGCTCAGGTACAGGCAAATCCGCTTCCGTTAAATCCTGCTATTGAAGATCTAAGAAATGCAATTTATAATGATGCCGTGCTCTATATGGGCTTTACCAGCATGTATGACCAGGTTCCTCAAGGTTATAATGATCAGGTAAAAAACTTTGAAACCATGCTCCAGATCATGAATCAGATTCTTCAGGAGGGACCTTGCTATAGCCAGATTGAAGACAAAATAGGGTTGGTAGGATTTCCTATCAATGCTATTCTGGACTGGGCTATGGGAACAGAAGGAGGATATCTTACCTTTACCAATTCTCTGGTCAATGAAAAACTGCAGATCATCCTGAACGAATGGAAAAACTTTCTCAGCTCTCCGGATTCTTGTTATGTATTGGTAGATGGTCCCGTCGACCAACCGCAGCCCGACTATACCAATCCTATAGGGTGGTTTTCCCCAGAGGCCCTGGAAGCCATCGCCAGCATGGACCCACTGAGAGGTCAGGGAAATGACCCGTACGATGCGCTTAAAAATTTTATTTATAATTATCAGTGTCAGCCGGATCAGCCGTACTTCGGTTATAAAAGCTGGGATGATTTTTTCACCCGGGAATTTAATCCCGGAGTTCGGGAAGTCAGTGCAGAAGATCAGGATCCTTCCGTGATTGTGAATGCCTGCGAATCAGCACCGTATAACTGTGTTACCAATGCCATGATGAAAGATAAATTCTGGATGAAAGGGCAACCGTATTCACTTCTGGATATTATGGATAATCATGAACTTGCTCAGGAATTTGGTGATAACAGTACTGTTTATCAGGCCTTTCTGTGCGCAAAAACATATCATCGCTGGAACAGTCCGGTAGATGGGAGAGTGATAGCAGTTCAAAATGTTCCCGGCACCTATTATTCTGAAGCACCTGCTGAAGGATATGATCCTGCAGGACCGAATGATTCTCAGGGATATATTGCTGAACTGGCTGCACGCGCATTAATCTTTATTCAGTCTGATAATGAAAAAATCGGTCTTATGTGCTTTGTAGCTATCGGAATGGCTGAAGTTTCCAGCTGTGAAATTACTGTTAAACCAGGAGATTATGTAAAAAAAGGAGATCCGACAGGTACATTTCATTTCGGAGGATCAACGCATTGTCTGATATTCCGGCCCGGAGTAAATATTAATTTTGATTTCCACGGACAGACTCCAAGTTTAAATACTTATAATATTCCTGTAAAAGCAAGGATTGGTGTGGTTGAATAAATCACAGACTATACATATAAATTGTACTAAATTTAATATTATAAATTATTGTATAGAAATTATTTTCCAAAGATCATTTCACAGAATAAATAATAAGACAGCTGTAACGGCTGTCTTATTTACTTTAAAAGCAGCTACATAAGCTTCAAAATTATCTATTAAGATAAGATTCAGTAAAAATCAGAAATACACTCTATTTAACATAATATAAATTATAGGACTTTTTATAATGAGCATATTTTAACTTTTATCGTAACAAATTTGTGTAGTTAAATAACTTCATATATATTTGTAGCCAAATAACTACACATGAATTTAAGACGTGATGTATTTCAGGCCATTGCAGATCCAACCCGCAGATCGATTCTAATGTTGCTGGCTACTCAATCGATGACAGCCGGCGCCATCGCTTCCAATTTTAATACGGCAAGACCCACCGTTTCTAAACACCTTCAGATCCTTTCTGAATGCGAACTTTTGAAGCCTGAACAAAACGGCCGTGAAATCCTTTATCATCTCAACGCCGATAAAATGAAAGAAATTGCGGACTTTATCGAACCATTCCGTAAAATGTGGGACGAACGCTTCAATAAGCTTGAAAATATTATGAAAAACTATAAGCAAAAATAATATGGAACTCAAAACAAAAATCACCGCTGAAGACAGCACACAGGAAATTTTTATTACCAGGGAATTTGATATTCCTTTAGAACTTCTATTTAAGGCCTATACAGACGCTGAAATCGTCGCTCAGTGGATGGGAACTAATGTATTAAAACTGGAAAACAAGCAGCATGGCAGTTATCAGTTTGAAACCAGAAACAATAACGGAGACGTTGTCTTTAAAGCACATGGAACGATTCACGATATTATTCCGGAACAGATAATTGTCAGAACTTTTCAAATGGAAAATACCCCATTTCCGGCGCAGATTGAATTTTTAACATTTGAAAAAATTTCAGATGATAAAAGTAAAATCACTATTCAAACGATTTATAAATCGGTAGAAACCAGAGATCAGTTGCTTAAGCTGCCATTTGCCCAGGGGATTAATATGGCTCACAACAGATTACAGGAAATTGTATTATCTTCCGTAAATTAAAAATAAGATCACTATATAAATCACTTAAAAGTGATAAATTTCAATAATTCTTTAATAAAAACAAAATGGCTACAAAAACTTTATCTGAAGAACAAATAGAATCACTAATGGAAACTTTACGTACACGATTCACAAAAAATATGAACCTGCATAAGGATCTGGAATGGAATCCTATAGAAGAAAAACTGCGTAAAAATCCCAAAAAACTTTGGTCTTTGTTTGAAATGGAAACCACAGAAGGCGAACCCGATGTTGTAGGACACGATGAATCCACAGGTGAATATTTGTTTTTCGACTGTTCTCCGGAAAGTCCGAAACGCAGAAGCCTTTGCTACGATTATCAGGCCTGGAATGCCAGAAAAGCCAATAAACCTGAAGGAAATGCTATTGATAAGGCTGCTGAAATGGGCATAGAAATATTGACTGAAGAGCAATACCGTAAGCTTCAGGAGCTTGGGAAATTCGACCTTAAAACTTCAAGCTGGATCAAAACTCCCGAAAAAATCAGGCAAATGGGCGGAGCTGTTTTTTGTGACAGAAGATACGACACAGTTTTCCTCTATCATAACGGTGCCGACTCTTATTACGCTGCAAGAGGATTCAGAGGTTGTCTTAAAGTTTAATTTTTATATTTAATGTTGTTGGACTGCAAATTGATTTGTTTACTTCAAATTAATTTTGAAATAAAATAGTATTGCTATTTTAGCATTATTGAAATAATTTAATTCAAATAAAAAGGGATATGAAAAAATTAATCTTATTAGGTTCACTGTCGGTTTTTTTATTAAACTGCAGTAAAAAAACAGAGGCTCCTGCTGCCGACACAACCCAGACCGATACTGCGGTCACGTCAACAAAAACAGCCGATACGTTAAACGCTAAATCTTTCTGCTATATGGGCATTACCGGGAAAGATACCGTTTTTGTAAGTATTGATGATAATCTGGGAACGATAACCGGAAAAATGGCAACAAAAAACAGTGAAAAAGACAGTAATAAGGGCGAATTGTCAGGATTTAAATCCGGAGACACGCTGAAACTTACCTATGAATTTGCGTCAGAGGGTAAAACAGGAAATAAAAATGACATCTATTTCCTCCAGACCAAAGACGGCCTGAGTGAAGGCATCGGGGACAGAGATCCGGAAACGGGTACAAAATATGCCAATGAAAGCAAAATCAAATACGCCGGCGGAAGAGTCCTAAAAATTGCAGACTGTAATCTTGTAGCAAAAGCTTTAGAATAAAAACCTTCAGCAAGGGAGTCCTAAAAGGAGGACTTACCCAAGGATAGGATTTTATCCTATCACAAAATACGAAAACAGCCTTCCACAGGCTGTTTTTTATAATTCATTGTTAATAATCTCAATAAATTCCTCAACCGGTTGATCCGCAGTATTCCAGGAAGTAATGAGACGTATTGCTGAAAAATCATCATCTATTTTTTTCCATACATAAAACTCGAATTTTTCTGAAAGTTTATCAATAAGACTGTTGCTCAAAACAGGAAAAATCTGGTTGGTATACGTGTCCGAAAGAAACTGTACTCCCCTTTCCTTCAGCGCATTTTTAATTTTCATTGCCTGTCTGTTGGCGTGTCTGGCAAGCTCAAAATACAGATCATCTTTCATCAGTTCCAGAAACTGAATTCCCAAAAGTCTGCCTTTTGCGAGCAGGGCACCTTTCTGTTTGATATTAAAAGCAAAATCCTGCTGCAGTTCTTTATTGTTGATAACAATAGCCTCCCCGATTAACGCCCCGTTTTTGGTGCCTCCAAGGTAAAAAACATCAGTAAGTTGCGCGACTTTTTCGAGAGTAAGATCAGTGGTTTCGGCAGTAAGCCCGTGTCCCATTCTTGCTCCGTCCATAAAAATATAAAGATTATTTTCTTTACAGAAGGTTGAAAGTTTTTCCAGCTCATCAAGCGTATAAACGGTTCCCAGCTCTGTAGAATTTGATAGATAAACCAACTTTGGCATTACCTGATGAGGAACATTTTTATGGCTTTCCAGTACCGGAATAATGTCTTCCGGTGTCAGTTTTCCGTCTTCCTTTTCTATTCCCAGGATTTTATGCCCTGTTGCTTCGATGGCTCCGGTTTCATTGTTTAAAATATGTCCTGTGGATGCTGAAACCACACACTGATAAGGTTTTAATATCGAAGAAATTACAATCAGATTAGCCTGTGTTCCACCCGAAACAAAATAAACATCAGAATGCGGGTTGTTAATTTTTTGTTGTATCAGCTTTTTAGCCCGAACAGAATATTGATCTTCTCCATAACCCGGCTGCTGATCTTCATTATAAGTTAATAAAGCCTGTAATATATTGGGATGACAGCCTTCTGAATAGTCGTTTTTAAATGAAAATTTCATGATGTAAAATTAAAAAAACTAATAGCAACGAACATATATAATTAATAATATTTTGTTAGATTTGTAATTAAAATCATCTAACATTTTGAAAGCAACTCTTACGGAAGAAAATTATCTGAAAGCTTTATTTCACCTTGTCGACAGTGAAAGTAAAGTGACAATTAACGAACTCAGCAAGTTTCTGTCCGTAAAAATGCCGAGTGTAAACAATATGATGAAGAAGTTTGCAGATAAAAACTGGGTCATCTATGAAACGTACAAACCGCTCATCGTTACCGAAAAAGGAAGACGCGAAGCCGCTCTGGTCGTTAGAAAACACCGGCTGACCGAAATGTTTCTGGTGAAAAAAATGAACTTCGGCTGGGAAAATGTGCACGAAATTGCCGAACAGCTGGAGCACGTGCATTCTACCCTATTTTTTGATAAGATGGATGAAATTCTTGATCACCCGAAATTTGATCCTCATGGTGAGCCTATCCCAGATAAAGACGGAAATATCATAGCTCAGGATCTGCAGAAGCTAAGTTCCTGTGATGCAGGAGAAACTGTAATTTTTGCTTCTGTAACACTTTCAGATGATTCATTTCTGAATTACCTTACCGAAAGAAATTTACTGCTCAATAAGAAAATAAAAATCTTAAAAATCGAAAGCTTTGATAAATCTGTTACTGTAGAAGTCGACGGAAAACAGGAAATTTTAAGCAGGAAAGCTACCGATAAAATATTGGTTAAAAAATAGCTCCTACTTATCCACATTTTTTTGTGGATAACTTGTGAATTTTAACATTAAATTATTGTTTATAATGATTTTTATTTCTACATTTACTATGTAATACTACTGAAGTGGAAACATATTTTGCTTTTTTCAGTTCTGAAATCGCAATTAAATTTATAAAAATTTAAGCACAGCATTGTCGGCTGTGCTTTTTTATTGTTGTCTAATTAAAAAAATGAGATGTTTTATCTACTGAATCCGTTCCTAAAGAGCGGATTCTTTTATTAAATAAAAATATTTTAATACATTTGGACCAAGGTCTCATAGTTCAACGGATAGAATAGAAGTTTCCTAAACTTTAGATCCAAGTTCGATTCTTGGTGAGACCACAATTTTATAGTGTTGCTAAAAAAACCGGCGCGTTGAGCCGGTTTAAAACAAAATTGATATGGATATGATTAAGAAATAATCTACTATCTCTTAAAACTAACATTACAAATTTATGTTTATTTAGACCAGGTAAAAATAATAAAGTAATGATATTTGTCACTTTCTAATTATCAGTGCAAATATTATTCTATCCGCGTAAGCTGATCCAGTTTTTTAAGGAGAGTCGGAATTCTGAAATTTCCGTGCATCTGTTCTACTTTCACTTTAACCTCATCCACATCCACTCCTATTGCTGTAAGGAATAACGGAGTTTTACTTTCTCCTCTAAATACCGTCCTTCTTTGATCGTCAGGCGCAATGAATCCGTTCTTTGCAATACCAACCACCGGAATTTTTTCTTTCAGCGCTTCAAATAAATGTCCTCCCAATCCTATTTTCCCTTCGTTATCTAAGGTAACGTATCCGTCAACAATAATCATATCTCCCTTATTCAGATTAATTTCATTTAAAAGGCTTAAAATACACGGAAGCTCTCTTTTATAAAAAGCTCCGCTTTCATAACCGGCGGTAACTGTTGTCTTTTCGGTAAAAATTTCTGTTTCTGTTTCAGAATCCCATGCTTCAAAAGCAATACACACTGTTTTTGCAAAGTTTTCGAAATAATAGGTATCGAATGCGTAAATCATTATAAAGGCAATAGAATAAACTAATTTAGGGTGAGTTTATCGGTTAAAAAATTCTCCGAAATGCCACAAAACACCGGATGGATCATGAACAAAACATTCTTTTCCCCATGGCATTGTTTTCACGGGTAATATTTTGACACCATATTTTTCCGTAAGATTTAATGTCTGAAGATAATTCCAGAACTCATCCGTATTTTCTACTTCGATGAAAAGCATGGTATTGTCGATCCAGTCTTTTACATAGGCATCCTGAAGATAAAAGGAAAGCTCTTTCCATCTGAATAAAGAAAGTTTCGGCTCTAAAATTACTTCTTCAAAGCCAAGATCTTTATAAAAACTTCTGCTGATTTCAAAATTTTCAGATCCAACGAAAGGACGAATAGATTTCAGATTCTGATTCATAATATATTATTATTTGAAATTAAGATGAAATAAAAGGCAAATTGCATTAAGCCATCTGCCTTTATATTAGTATTAATATTTATTTTTTATCAACAATGATTCGTTCGGGCCTGTTGGCAATTTCCCACGCCGTTGCAAAAACAAGCTGGGTTCTTTTGGCGAGCAGATCGTAATCGATTTTTTCAACATCGTCAGTTGGCTTATGATAATCTTCATGAATACCGTCGAAGAAAAAAGCAACCGGAACATTATTTTTAGCAAAATTATAATGGTCAGATCGGTAGTACAATCTCTGAGGATCACCCGGATCATCATATTTGTAATTCAGCTCCAGGTTATTGGTGTTTTTATTAGCTTCTTCGTTAATTACTTTCAGCTGGGAACTCAGCATTTCAGATCCGATCACGTAAACATATTGTTTCCCGCGATTCTCCGGATCATCGCGACCGATCATATCAATATTAAGGTCAACAACCGTATTAGCAAGCGGGAATACCGGGTTGTCCGTATAATATTCCGAACCGAAAAGGCCGTGTTCCTCTCCTGTTACATGGAGAAATAAGATCGATCTTTTAGGGCCGTTTCCTGCTTTTTTTGCAGCCTGGAAAGCTTTGGCAATTTCCATTACGCCCACGGTTCCGCTTCCGTCATCATCTGCTCCATTGAAAACTACTCCATTTCTTGTACCGACATGGTCATAATGCGCGGAAACAACAACAATCTCGTCAGGCTTTTCAGATCCTTCAATAAATGCCAGAATATTTTCAGAGTCAGGAAGATTTGATCCTCCCCGTGCTTTCATGAATTCGGCAGGAACTTTCTGATAGTAGGAACCAAGTGCTTTAGGAAATGAAATTCCAAGGTTTTTATAGTAATTAACCATATATTCTCCTGCTTTTTTCTGTCCCGAACTTCCTGTGTCACGCCCTTCCATTTCGTCGGAAGCAATAACGTATAGGTTTTTCTTCAGGTCAGCCGCTTTAATCTCTTTATAAGCAGCAAGAAAGGCTTTGTCACCTTTCACAACCGGGGACTTTTGAGAAGAAGAAACATCAGAAACAGTTTTAGCAGTTCCACAGCTTACCAATACAACTGCTGAAAATATAGGAACTAATAGTTTTCTCATTTTTTTATTTAATTTCTCTAAAAATAACAAAATTTATTTACATTCCTACGCATGCGTAAATTTCTTATATTTGATTTAAATGCAAAATATATGGAGAAAGTTTACGGATTTACACATTACTCCTTTTTTTCTGAAATGTCTGAGCTGGCGGTTAAGAATAACAGCTTCGATCTTTCACTGGGCCTTGCCGATTTTGATATAGATCCAAGCCTGAAGGCGTTTCTGAAAGAAGCAGCCGATTATTCCACGCATCATTATGAACCGCTTGCGGGAAGCCCTTTGCTGATCGAAAGCATCATAAGCTATAATTCAAAAAGGAACAACAGTATCTTCCTCAATGAGAAGGAAGTTACCATTACCCCCTGTGCAACTTTCACATTATATACCGCTCTTAAATGCATTGTAAATCATGGTGATGAAGTGATTGTAATTCAACCTTCCTACTATACTTACGGCCCTTCGATTGTTCTGAATCATGGAACTCCCGTTTATTATGATCTGGACAGTGATTTTAAAGTCAACTGGGAAAAATTAAGCAGCTGTATTTCGGATAGAACCAAGGCAATCATTGTTAACTCCCCACAAAATCCTACCGGAAAAGTATGGTCGCAACATGAGTGGAATCAGCTGTATGAATTGATAAAAGACCGGGAAATTTATCTTATTTCCGAGGAAATTTATGATACATACTGCTACGACGGAGCCGAGCATTACAGCGCGTTTCTTCATCCTGAACTCCGGAAAAGATGCTTCTGCATTTTTTCTTTCGGTAAAATGTTTCATTCTACAGGATGGAAAGTGAGTTATCTTTTATCATCAGAAGATCTTACGGCAAAATTCAGATGTCACCAGCAATATATTTCTTACAGTGCCAATGCTCCCTGCCAGTATGCAATAGCCAAATATCTTGATATTTTTGATCCTTGTAAAAACCAGATGCTGATGCAGGAAAAACGTGATCTATTTAATGATCTTATTAAAAAAACGCCTTTTGTGGTTGAACATACCACTGAGGGTGCCGTTTTCCAGGTTGCTAATTTCAGAAATATCTCCAAGACCATGACCGATGTAGAGTTTTCCAAATGGCTTACTGTTGATAAAGGAGTAGCCTGCCTTCCGCTCTCTGCTTTCTATAATTCAAAAAATAATTCGGATTATGTGCGTTTCAGCTTTGCTAAAAATGATGAGCTTATCATTAATGCTTTGGAGCATCTTCGAAAAAATCTTTAAGTTATTATCTTGGTGAAATTACCATTGGTAAAACAGTCATAAAAAAAGCACCGCTTTTGCAGTGCTTATTTATTTAATATTTTTAGAGGCTTAAAACTCTTACATCTATTCTTCTGTTCTTGGCCATACATTCATCGGTATCGTTTGCTTCACAAACAGGATGTTGTGCTCCGTACCCTTCAGCTTCTATCCTGTCACCGGCAATTCCCAGTTCCAGAAGTTTCAGTTTTGCCGTCTGTGCTCTCAGATTTGAAAGTTTCAGGTTGCTTGCTTCATTCCCTGAATTATCCGTGTAACCACCCAATTTTATTCTCATCGTCGGATACGCATTAAGTATTTCCACAAGATTTAAAAGCTGCGCGTCAGCACCTGTTTTCAATTCGCTTGATCCCGTTTCAAAATAAAGATTTTCTATGGTGAACCATCTGTTAGGATCCAAAACAGCCTGATCTTTACTTTTCACCAGATTATACATGGTGTATAACTGACTATTTTCTCCGATAGAGATTTTTTTACCGTCTTTTAGCTGTACTTCTTTCAATGTTCCTGTATCATATACAAAGTCACCATTTTCATTAAGATATCCTTTTATTTCTGCAGGAACCACAACCATAGCTGTATTGCCTGAAGCAGTGTTAACACTTTTCGTTCCCGTTAAGCTTTCAATTTTTGCCTTTCTGTTAGCTTCAATTTTATCTTTATGCAGAACAGCCAATGTAGGAGCAATAACCAGTGAAACGATAGACATCAGCTTAATTAAAATATTCATGGAAGGTCCGGAAGTATCTTTAAATGGATCTCCTACGGTATCACCTGTTACAGACGCTTTGTGAGGATCAGAACCTTTGTAATACGTCTGCCCGTTAATATTCACTCCTTTTTCAAAAGATTTTTTGGCATTATCCCAAGCTCCTCCGGCATTATTCTGGAACATTCCCATCAACACACCGCAAACCGTTGCACCAGCCAAAAATCCTCCCAATACTTCAGGCCCGAAAATAAAACCGATAAGTAAAGGTGAAACGATGGCAATTGCTCCGGGAAGCATCATCTTTTTAATAGAAGCATCGGTAGAAATAGCTACACATTTTTCGTATTCGGGCTGGGCCTTCCCTTCAAGGATTCCCGGAATCTCCCGGAACTGTCTTCTCACTTCTTCCACCATCGCCATAGCTGCCTGTCCTACCGCAGTAATCGCAAGAGAAGAGAAGATAAACGGAATCATTCCGCCAACAAAAAGACCGGCAAGAACATCGGCTCTGTAAATATCAATTCCGTCGATGCCTGCAATTCCCACAAAAGCAGCAAATAATGCCAGAGCTGTTAAAGCTGCTGAAGCGATTGCAAATCCTTTTCCTGTGGCAGCCGTTGTATTTCCTACGGCATCCAGAATGTCTGTTTTTTCACGGACTTCTTTTGGCAGTTCGCTCATTTCGGCAATTCCTCCGGCATTATCGGCAATCGGTCCGAAAGCATCAATGGCAAGCTGCATCGCTGTAGTAGCCATCATTCCTGCTGCTGCAATAGCAACTCCGTATAATCCGGCACAAAGATAAGAACCGTAAATACCTCCCGCTAAAACGATAATCGGTAATAAAGTAGATTCCATACCGACAGAAAGTCCTCCGATGATATTCGTAGCATGACCCGTGGAAGACTGTCTCACAATACTGGAAACCGGTCTCTTGCCCATTGCTGTATAATATTCCGTAATGATGCTCATTAAGGTTCCTACGACCAATCCTACCATGATAGCTCCGAACACACCCATTTTAGTGAATTCGTGGCCTCGAAGAAGCATTTTATCAGGTAAAATATAATTAACTAAGAAATAGGAAGAAATGGCTGTAATAACAATACTTCCCCAGTTTCCTAAATTCAGTGCATTCTGAACGTTTGATGTAGACGAATCATCGTTATCATTTATTCTCACAAATAAAGTTCCTATAATAGAGAAAATAATTCCCGTTCCGGCAATAAGCATCGGAAGAAGAATCGGTGCGAATCCTCCGAACGAATCTTCGGAAATCGTTTCTCTTCCCAATACCATGGTTGCCAGAACCGTCGCTACATACGAACCGAAAAGATCGGCCCCCATTCCGGCTACGTCACCTACATTATCTCCTACATTATCGGCAATAGTTGCCGGGTTTCTGGGATCATCTTCAGGAATTCCTGCTTCTACCTTTCCGACAAGGTCAGCACCAACATCTGCTGCTTTAGTATAAATACCGCCACCTACTCTTGCAAATAAGGCAATAGATTCAGCACCCAGCGAAAAACCGGTAAGGATCTCTATCGTCCTTTCCATCTCGTGTGAATCTACATGCGCATCCGGAGCAAAAATCTGTTTGATAATCAAAAACAACGTTCCCAGACCAAGAACAGCCAAACCGGCAACTCCCATTCCCATAACCGAACCTCCGGTGAAAGAAACTTTTAATGCTTTTGAAAGTGAAGTTCTTGCCGCTTCGGCAGTTCTTACATTAGCTTTTGTAGCGATCTTCATCCCTATAAAGCCTGCAAGTGCCGAAAATATGGCTCCCACAACGAAGGCCAAGCCTATGCTCCAGTGAGAATCGGCATTACTGGAACCCATTATCGCCAAAAGAATGGCTACAATCACTACAAAATAGGTTAAAATCTTGTACTCCGCTTTGAGAAAAGCCATTGCACCGTCAGCAATATGTCCGCTGATTATTTTCATTTTTTCGTTTCCCGCATTCTGCCTGCTTACCCAGTTACTTTGAATAAAAGTATACAGTAAGGCAACGACACCGAAAACAGGAATTAAATAGAACAGATCCATAGTTTATTATTTTAATATTAAAAATTTGTAATTAGCTTTATAAATATAACAAAATTTTCCAATGATCTATAAACTAATCGAAAAGATAATTTCGTAATTTTAAACATCACCAAAAAATGAATTAATGATCATGAAAGACTTATTCTATAAAATACTTCTTCTGCTATTTTTTTATAACTGCCAGAGCATTCCTCAAAAACAGAAAGCAGACATCCTGTATTATGACGGTACAGTTGTGACGATGGAAAATGGTCTTCCGCAGGCGGAAGCAGTAACCGTCAAAAACGGAAAGATTCAATTTGTAGGATCAAATTCTGATGCTAAACGATATACAGACCGAAATACAAAGAAAGTCGATTTACAGGGCAAAACGCTACTGCCGGGCTTTATAGATGCTCATGGTCATCTTACATCCAGAGCAGGAATGATGCAGGCCATTGATCTTTCGCCAACACCTTATGGTACTGTAAATTCTATTAAAGATTTACAAAATGTAATAAAAGCTTTCATCAAAAACTATAAGATATCTGAAGAACAGTCCATTATAGGTAACGGATATGATGACGCTATAATGACCGAACACAGGCATCCTACTAAAGAAGAACTGGATGCGGTAAGTAAGACCAATCCTATTATTGTTATTCATGCTTCGGGGCATGCCAGTGTTGCCAACAGTGCAATGCTTAAATTTTTGGGTATTACAGAAGCTTCACAAGATCCTGAAGGTGGTCATTACGGAAGAGATAAAAATACAGGAAAGCTTAATGGAAAATTAGAAGAAAATGCCAGCTTTGGATCTTTGCTTGCTTTAACTCAAAAAATAGGTAACACAGCTAATGCCAAGAATCTTGCTCTTGATAACCTTATGAAAGCACAGGAAGAATGGCTCAGTTACGGACAAACCACAATTTGTGATGGAAGGACGATGGGAGAAAATGTTAGCCTTCTTGAGGAAGCGGCATCAAAAGGATTGTTTAAAGTAGATGTAGTCTATTTTCCTGACTATGAATATTCTAAATCCAGTTTCAATTCTTTTCAACCGAAGTATATGCAGTACAAAAACCGCCTGAAGCTTGGTGGTTTTAAATTTTCGGATGACGGATCTCCGCAGGGAAAAACAGCATGGCTTACCCAACCATATCTTGTACCTCCTGAAGGACAGAATGCCGATTATAAAGGTTTTCCGATATTCTCCGATGACGTACTTTATGCTGATCTTAAACACCTATTTCAGAATAATATTACCGCACAGCTTCATGTAAACGGAGATGCAGCAATTGATCAGGCTTTAAGGATCATTCAAAAATTAAAGGATGAAAAAATATATCATCCTGATTTACGGGTTACCCTGGTTCATGTACAGAACAGCCGCCCTGATCATATCATAAAGATAAAAGATCTGGGTCTGGTTCCTTCTTATTTTTCTACTCATGCCTATTTGTGGGGAGACTGGCATTATTCAAGTGTCTTCGGTCCGGAAAGAGCATCCTTTATAAGCCCGGCCAATTCGGCTTTAAAGGCAGGAATCTTGTTTACCATTCATCACGATGCACCGGTAACACCTCCCGACCTCATTACTGCAGTTTATGCTGCCGTAAACAGAAAAACACGTTCGGGGATGATTCTTGGTCCTGATGAAAGAATTCCACCTATAGAAGCTTTAAAAGCAATAACCATTAATGCAGCTTACCAATTGCATGAGGAAGAAAGAAAAGGTTCAATAAAAACCGGAAAATTAGCAGATCTTGTCATATTAGATCAGAACCCACTGACTGTTGAGCATGACAAAATCCGTGATATTAAAATTTTGGAAACCATTAAAGAAGGGATCACGGTTTATCAGAAAAAGTAATTGCAAACATTTTTTACATCAAAAAAGCAGATTGTCACCAATCTGCTTTTTATATAGTCAATAAGAGTATTCTATCCTCCGTATTTGTTCGCATAATCTTCCTGGGAAGCCTTGATCACTTTTTTAGCGTGCTCCGCTCCGTATACTTCCTGGATTCTGCATTTTGCAGGCTCATCCGGTAGGTTTTTGTAGGTTAAGAAATAGTGCATTAATCGTTTCACTTCTGCTTCAGGCAATTCTGAAATATCTCTGAAATGTCCGAAAGCGTGGTCACCGATCATTACAGCAACGATTTTATCATCAGCCTCTCCACCGTCGATCATTTTGAAACCACCAATTGGAATAGCTTCCATCAAAAGACCTCCTGCATGAATATTGTGTGAACTTAAAACACAGATATCAAGCGGATCATGATCTCCCATAGTAACATCAGTTGCTCCTCTTTCAACAGCTAAATTCATAACGGCAGCATCACAGTATGTTCTTGGAACAAAACCATATAATGCCGGAATAATGTTGGAGAATTTCTGAGGCCTGTCTACTTTCAAAAATCCTGTTTCTTTATCTACTTCATATTTAATGGTATCAGAAGGAACGATCTCCACGAAAACATTTACAACATTTGGCGCATCTTCTCCTGCAGAAATACCGTGCCATGGATGTGCTTTAAAATTTGGAATCATTATTTAATTTAATTTATTTTTTTAGTTAACTTATTATTAAAATTTCTCTTCTCAGGTCTTCTATTGTTGCGGAAATATAATCTTCGCCATTTATAAAATTCATGATAAAAATGGTCTTGAACTCATCGAGCGTAGCATTTCCGCTGATTTCACTATAAGTTTTGTGAAGAAGTTCTATGATGGCATTTTTGGAATCAACAATATTCTTCCAGGAATTTTTGGTAATGTAAAGCTGTTGGGAAGCATTATAATCAAATTCTTCATTAATGTTTTTCTCTGTAAGGAAGATGAATTCATGAACAGCAAGGTCTTTATCAAAACGCTGAATAAGATTGGATGGCTTTATCCTCTCCATAAAGAGCGTCATTCTTTCATACGACTGTGCTTTGTTTCCGCTGTTCGACTTTACGGTGAGAAGTTTGATTTCCTGCTCTTTAAGCCTGATGTATGTAAATACGAATTGTCTCAGCAACACCAGAAAAGGTATTGCAATAATCAATGCAAATGCATAAGGTAAATATCCTGAAAAACTAGCCATAATTGAGGTAGCAAAATTAGTGATATTTTCTGAATTTATCATTGAAAATGATATAAGTATTCCCGATTCTTTTCTGCCTGATTTCCTGCAGAACAAATCGGGAATATTTATTTTCCAATTGCTGTTAACATTTTAATTTTCATCTATATGATTGCCATAAATCGTATTTAATGAAAATTAAATATATTCTGAATAATTTTAAGAAAGTTTCTTTAAAATTTTACTTTGCAGATAAGGATATTCCTGAAGCTCACCTCCAAAGCTTTTGAAAAAAACTTCTATTCCCCGAATATTGCTCCCCATAAAATTAAATTCTTTCTGATGAATGTAATGATTCAGGATTTTATCGATTAAAAATGAAGGACCGTTTTCTGTTTTATAGGTTTCATCATTTATTAGTCCTAATAAAGAAAGCTTGCTGTTTTCATCTACTAAAACGGCGACATTGATCAGCTTCTCTTCCAGATAAGCAGCACAAAGTTTCAGTGAATTGTTGTGATGAAGAAACTTCAGGTAGTCTTTAAACTTCTTAATATCGGTTTCTTTTTTAAGGCCTTTAAAATGTTTTTCAACAAAGGAAATGTGTTCCGCATTCAGTTCAATCTCTTTATAGATGAGATGCTGTGCGCATTTTGCCGTTGATTTTCTGCCTTTGAAATATTTTTTTCTTCTTAAGATCACGTAATCAGAAATAGGAATCGTATAGTTCTTTTTTTTATCTAAATGCTCTGAAAATGAATTGTGATGATTAAAAGAATACAAAAAGACTTTATAATTTTTTTTCAGGAACTGTAAAAACTGATTATTAATCTCAAGATCATCCTTTTCTGAAAAGACGCCCAATTGCTGGCAGAAAAGCGGCATAATGACAAAATTGATCCCAAACTTCTTTTTCAAAGGAACCGGTAAAACTGCTTTATAATCTTCATACACGAGAATCTCCCAGTTTCCCGAGAGCTCATCCAAAACTTCTTTTTTTGCATACCAGTTTTGTTGTGCAGAATTTTCCAGGCATTTTGAATATTTTTGGAAATCAATTTCATGATATTTAAGTCTTCTCATCATAATAATCCGTCGTCTGAAAAGCTAAAATAAGAATTCTGAGTAATGATAAGATGGTCCAGAAGCTGGATATTGAGTGTTTCACCGGCAATTTTTATTTTTTTAGTGATCTCAATATCTTCGCGGCTCGGCTGCAGACTTCCCGAAGGATGATTATGGGCAATGATAATTCCCGTTGAAAAGTGATCCAGAGCTGTTTTAAATAAAACCCTGACGTCTACAATAGACTGATTGATCCCGCCTTGTGTCAATTGTGTGAAATGAATTACTTTATTGCTCCTGTTGAGAAAAATTGCCCAGAATTCTTCTGTCCGTAAATCCGATAAATGGTTTCTGAAAATTTCGTAAGCCGTTCTGCTGCTCGAAATGACAGCTTTTTCTGGAACTTCCTGCCCCGCTCTTCTTCTGCCGATTTCCAGGGCAGTAGCAATGGAGATGGCTTTTACTTCTCCCACACCTTTAAATTTCATTAAATCCTTAACTGATAGCAGACTGAGCTGATTCCAATTGTTATTCACGGAGGCCAGAATCCTTCTTGCCAGCTCTACTGCTGTTTCGTCCCTGTTTCCGCTGCCCATGATGATGGCCAGCAGTTCGGAATCGGAAAGTGAGCTTCTGCCTTTCAGCAAAAATTTTTCCCGGGGTCTGTCGTCTTCAGCTAAAAATTTAATGGACATGATAAAATGATTAATTAAAAACCCTGAATTTTCGGAGTAATGGTAAACGTTGCGGTACCGCCGCCCATCTGAACCGGCATGTTTCTTTCCGCAGAAATCAAAGCCTTTGTTTTGCTGTCGAAAACATATTTTCCCTTAATATCGGTATCTTCCATCACTCCTTCCACACCCTTCATTGTTGAATTGATGGCAAATTCAACCTTGTTATCTTTCGTACCTTTGTACGTAAAACTGCTTGTAACAGGCATAATAGATTTCGTGAAAGGATTGGAAGTATCAACTTTCCAGGTAAAGCCTTCTTCCACCGTTTCTCTCGGAAAAGCAAACGGAATAATATTGTATTGGCTTAAAGCACTTTCATCTGCACTTTCTTTGGTAAATTTCTGCTTTTCAAGAATATTACCGAATTTATCTATTTTGAACGTAAACGGATTATTGATCATTGTTTTAAATTCCTCTCCCATTCCGTCATCGTTATCAGATGTTTCTCTTGAGTCAAAATGAATTTCTTCCCCAAACATTTTTTGGTTAAAAGTCATTCTCATGATTTCTCCTGTAATATAATAATTGGAACTTTTGTCTACAGAATCTACCCTGAATTTTATTTCTGTAGCATCATTCATACCTCCGTTATTATTGCCTTCCGTAGATGATGTATAGATCAAGGTCTGCTCAAAACCTTTAGGAAGGCTGAGTGAGAGGTTTTCTTTCTGAAGTTCTTTTTTTTGGCAAGATACCACCATTAATAATGATGCAGCAAGAATAGAAATGTTTTTCATGAATTATTAGTTTTAATAAAATGTATATAAAATTATTGTTTTTTCTGACCGATCGATAAATTTTGAAGTTTCATTAAATGCATTTTTTGAAAGCATGGGACATCCGAAACTCAAGCAGGCAGGGGCTGCAGACTCCTTATCCGGAATACAGTAGTAAGAATGCAGCACAATAGCTCTTACTCTTGCATTGCTGTTGGTTTTATCCAAACCGTTCAGACGATAAGCCTTTCCGAATTTCCCGTTGTAACTTTCGCGTATTTCGTATTTTCCTAAAGAAGATTGATGAGAGCCGTCAACATTACTGAATTGCAGCGAAGAAGAATTTTTTACGACAGATCCCTCACCGTGCGCAACAATGGCTTTCTGCAAAATTTTATCATTCTTCAGATCGTACACAAAATAGCGGTATTTGCCTGAAGGGATTTTAAAATTGATAAAAACAGCAAGATCCTGATTGTAATTTTTCCCTTTGATGAAATTTTTAAGTTCTGAAATTCTTGATGTCGGCAAATACGCATATTTATCTGAATTCTGGGATTCAAATTTTGAGCAAGACATTAAGAATAATAGTAAAAAAATAAAGGTTTTCATCATTTGCGGAACTTTATTCGATAATCATTCCGTCTTTCATTATTAATTTCCGGTCGGTGATCTCTGCCAGATTCGGGTTATGCGTAACAATTACAAAGGTCTGATTATATTTATCCCTAAGATCAAAAAATAACCGGTGAAGATCATCCGCATTTTTAGAATCGAGATTTCCCGTGGGTTCATCGGCAAAAATAATCTTCGGAGAATTGATTAAAGCTCTGGCAACAGCGACTCTCTGAGCTTCACCTCCCGAAAGCTGGTTGGGCTTATGATGCAGTCTCTGCTCTATTTTAAGATCTTCAAATAAAGCATACGCTTTCTCCATGGCTTCCTTCTCGTTGGCACCGGCAATTTTTGTCGGCAAAAGCACATTTTCCAGGGCAGTAAACTCCGGAAGAAGCTGGTGAAACTGAAATACAAAACCAATATTCTGGTTTCTGAATTTAGAAAGCTGTTTATCATTCATATTGATGAAAGATTCTCCGGCAATGGTGATCTCCGTATCATACTTTGATGACGTTGTAGGCTGGTCCAGCGTTCCCAGAATCTGTAAAAGCGTAGACTTTCCAGCTCCTGATTCGCCCACAATTGAAACAACCTCACCCATTTTGATATGAATATCAACCCCTTTTAATACTTCTAAATTCCCATAAGATTTATGGATATTTCTTGCTTTAATCATAATCCAAAAATAGTGATTTGATTTGAAATCTGAACAGCAATAAAGAGGAATTTTATTATGTTTATATTTCCTTGAGCTGAGATCTTTTTTCAATTCTGTTCGCAAGCCAGCTTACATAAAACAGCTGAAAACTGTGATAGATCATGACGGGCAACAGGAACAACACTTTTTGATCTTCCGCAATTCCGAGAACCATTACAAAAAGACTTCCGTGAACCAAAGATTTCTTTGATCCGCAGAAGGTTGTCGTTATAACATCTTCTCTATTAAAATGCAGTTTTTTAGAAATCAGTTTCAGGATTTCGTATACTGAAAAAAATAAGATAACTACACTTGCGGCGATGATGATAAAAACTGTTGGCGCTACCGATGCAAAAACATTTTGGGTAAAAGCTTCTGAAAAACTTTCATAAACAATTAAAAGAATAATCATTTTATCAAATTCTGCAATGATCTACTGTATCTGGTTACCCAGTTTTTCAGTAATGGATTTAAAAGCAGACCCAGAATGATCGGCAACAAAACTTTGAGTAATAATTGCTGAATAATTTCAGAATTATCCATATTTTCCTGTCCGGGCTGAATGAAAAAGCTCATTAGCAAAGGCGTCATTGCAATTCCTATAATTCCTGAAATTGATGCATTAAATATGGCCGAAGTAACATTTCCTTTAGCAATGGAAACCATAACAACCGATGATGATACGGTGGACGGAAGACACGCAAGAAAAAATATGGAAAGCCAAGTGATATAATAGTCAGTATCTTTTGTAAATCCATAAAACAAAAAAACAAGCAACGGAAATATAATAAAAGTTCCGCACTGTATCAGCAGATGCAGCTTCCAGTTGGAAATATCCTTTACGATTTCTTTTATGTTCAGTTTTAAACCATACAGTAAAAAAATTGCGGCTATTCCCCAATCTATAAATCCTGATAAATTAAAATACAGATTATACTCGTCTTTGAAAGGAATTAGCTTTCCGGCTGCAACCATTATGATCAGTAATAAAAGAAAAATATTTTGTTTGTCTAATGTTATTTTACCCAGCTTCATAAATTAAATATAGCAATCATCATTCTAAAATTTACAGATAGTCATTAAAATTAGCTTAAAAATAAAAAGCTTACCAAAAATACTGGTAAGCTTTCTAATTATTTAAAATTTTCCTGAATTACAGTAACAATGTTAAAGGATTTTCAAGATATGTTTTTAATGTCTGTAAGAACTGAGCGCCTGTAGCGCCATCTACCACTCTGTGGTCACAAGCCAATGAAAGCTTCATAATATTTCCTACTACGATCTGTCCGTTTTTCACAACTGGTTTCTCAATAATAGCTCCTACGGAAAGGATAGCTGAATTCGGCTGGTTGATGATGCTTGTAAACGTTTCGATTCCGAACATTCCCAGGTTGGAAATAGAGAATGTAGAACCTTCCATTTCGTTTGCTTTAAGACCTTTGTTTTTCGCTCTCGCAGCCATATCTTTTACTGCAGCAGAAATCTGGGTATAGTTCATCTGGTCTGTATTCTTAAGAACAGGAACTACCAGTCCGTCCGGAATTGCAACCGCTACACCCACATTGATGTTTCCTCTGTGAATGATCTTGTCACCTGCCCAGCTTGAATTTACCTGCGGATGTTTTCTCAATGCAACCGCAGTCGCTTTGATAATCATATCATTAAAAGAGATTTTGGTATCCGGTAAAGAGTTGATTTCTTTTCTTGCTTCGATTGCCTTGTCCATGTTAATCTCCACCATCAGATAATAGTGAGGAGCTGTGAACTTGCTTTCAGAAAGACGTTTCGCGATAACGTTTCTTACCTGTGAATTCGGAGTTTCCGTATCTTCACCTTGTACAAAGCTTAATGCTACCTGAGCCGCAGCTGAACTTGCAGCAGGAGCTGAAGCACTTGGCTTAGAAGCAGAAGGCTGGTAATTTTCAATATCTTTTTTAACGATTCTTCCGTTTTCTCCTGAACCCTGAATGCTGTTGATATCTACTCCCTTTTCTTGAGCCATTTTCTTTGCTAGCGGAGAAATGGCTACTCTGTCTGTAGATGAAGTATTGGCAGCAGCAGCTTTTTCTTCTTCTTTAGCTTCAGGTTTCTGTTCAGCAGGTTTTTCTGATGATACAGTAGCAGCCTTCGGAGCACCAACTGCTGAAACATCTGTTCCTTCTGGTCCGATGATCGCTAATACCGAATCAACAGGCGCAGCACCTCCTTCTTCAACACCTTGCTTCAACAGTACTCCATTGAATTCGGATTCAAAATCCTGAACGGCTTTATCGGTTTCGATCTCAGCAAGAAGATCTCCTTCTTTTACGGTATCGCCGACATTTTTATGCCACTTGGCCACTTTCCCTTCCGTCATTGTATCGGAAAGTCTTGGCATTGTAATCACTTCCACTCCTGCTGGAACCTCAGCATCAGCTTGTTCTATACTGGTTGCGTTGTTTTCGGTTTTATGGTCTTCATCCGTTTTTTTCTCTTCAGAATCACCAGACTTAGGAGCTTCACCACCGGTTAATCCTGAGATATCTTCTCCTTCATTACCAATAATTGCAAGTACGGAATCTACAGCAGCAGCTCCGCCTTCTTCTACTCCTACATATAAAAGGGTTCCTTCTACTTCAGATTCAAAATCCTGAACGGCTTTATCAGTTTCAATTTCTGCTAAAATATCTCCTTCCTTTACTTTATCTCCTACTTTTTTATGCCATTTAGCCACCTTACCTTCCGTCATTGTATCGGAAAGACGTGGCATTGTAATTACTTCTGCCATAATTTATTTTAATTTGAAAATTTGGTAATTTGTTAATTTGAAAATTAAAAAAGATATGATAATAAATCATTTTCAAATTTTCAAACTTTCAAAATTGACTTATTATCTTTTAGTTTTCTAATTTATCTAAGAACGGATAATCTTCCTGAGCATACACATACTCGTAGATTTTTTCTGCATCCGGATATGGTGAGTTCTCCATGAATTCGATACACTCTTCCACAAAATCTCTTGATTTGTTATCTGTAGCTTCCAATTCTTCCTCGGTAGCCCAGTTGTTCGCAAGAATTCTCTGTTTGATCAATTCAATAGGGTCATCATTTTTGTGGATAGCCACTTCTTCTTTAGATCTGTAAGGTTCTGCATCAGACATAGAGTGACCTCTGTATCGGTACGTTCTTGCTTCAATGAAAGTAGGCCCGTCTCCTCTTCTTGCTCTTTCGATTGCCTCATAGGCAGCTTCAGCTACTTTTTCAGGATCCATTGCGTCTACCGCAAGGCATGGCATTTCATATCCCAGACCTAATTTATAGATGTCTTCGTGATTGGCAGTTCTTTTTACGGAAGTTCCCATTGCGTACTGGTTATTTTCTACAACGAAAACCACAGGAAGTTTCCAGTTCATCGCCATGTTAAACGTTTCATGTAATGAACCCTGTCTAGCCGCTCCGTCTCCAAAGAAGCAGATATTTACCGCTTTTCTGTCAAAATACTGATCTGCAAAAGCAATACCGGCACCCAAAGGAATCTGACCACCTACGATACCGTGACCTCCGTAAAACCTGTGTTCTTTGCTGAAGATGTGCATAGATCCACCCATACCTCCGGATGTTCCCGTAGCTTTACCACAAAGTTCGGCCATAATTCTTTTAGGATCTACTCCCATCGCCATCGGATGGATGTGGCATCTGTAAGCAGTGATCATACTGTCTTTGGTTAAATCCATTGCATGTGTAAATCCGGCAGGGATCGCTTCCTGACCATTGTACAAATGTAAAAAACCTCTGATTTTTTGCTTTAGATAAAGAGAACGGCATTTGTCTTCAAACCTTCTCCACATTGTCATATCTTCATACCACTTCAGGTATACCTCTTTAGAAAATTCTTTCATGTGTTGAGCTCTTGCTTATTTATTATGAAATAGTTGAGCAAAATTATAAAAAAAACTTTGTTTTTATTGTATACCTGCCCATTGTTTTTTTGGTTATAATATTATATTTACATAGTCAAACTTAATTATGGAAGAAAAACAGCCTTCATTTATTCATAAAATTTCAAGAATTATATCCGATTTTTTTAATCCTCTGGTTTCTTTGATCATTTTTTTCATTTTTATGAGTATTAAAAATTACTCTCTTCAGGATTCTCTTTTATATTTTCTTCCCATCTTATTAATGATAATACTTCCTGTGATCATCTGGCTGGTGTGGAACGTGAGAACAGGAAGATATACCAATATGGATGTTTCCAACCGAACCCAGCGCAAAAGCTTATATTTTTTTATTGCAGCCTGTGTAATCGCTTATTTTGCTTTCAATTACTTCAAAAACGGATATATTGATTTTGTCATGCTTTTTATCCTGATACTTCTTTTTGCCATGCAGATCAGTAATTATTATATTAAAAGTTCCATGCATACAGCTTTCAATATCTTCGTTGCAGCGTTATTTTTTGCTATTGATACAGTCACAGGACTGGTGTGGCTGGGCATTGCAGCTTTGGTAGGAATCACAAGGGTTATTTTAAAAAGGCACACACCACGGGAAGTGTTCATGGGTGCCGGAATTGCTATTGTGGTATCTTTTATATATCTTTATTGCAACATTCAGTTTCAACATTAAGAATTTCATATGAAAATAAATCATCTTACATCCGCTGAGGAAAACTTAATGAGACTATTGTGGAAACTCGGATCTTTTTATCTAAAAGACATTATGGAACAGCATCCGGAACCCAAACCACATCAGAATACAGTTTCTACCTATTTAAAAATACTGACTGAAAAAGGATATCTCTCAACGGAAAAAGAAGGAAGAATATTCAGATATCAGACTATTGTACCGGTAGAGGACTACAAAAAATTTCTGCTTGCCCAGCTTTCCGATAATTTCTTCAACGGTTCGGGAAAGGAAATATTAAGCTTTATGATTCATGAGCAGTTAATTTTAACAGAAGATCTCAAAGATTTTAATATTGAGGCAGACCCTGTACAAAAAAAAGAACCGGAGTTTGAATACGTCAATGAAATTCTCAATCCTAAAAAAGATAAAAAGAAAAACAAGGAGAAAAAAAAGAAGAAAAAGAAAGAAAAGGAATAACCTCTCAATATATAAAAGGCTGCCTCGTATAGAGGCAGCCTTATTATTTAGCATGTATTGTACAGATTACTCTTTAACAATTTTAAAGGACTGGTCTTTTCCTTCAGATTTAACTCTTAACAGATACACTCCTTTTTTAAGATCGGAAACATTTACCTGTCTGGTGTCTTTATCAATTGTTTTAATAAGCTGGCCGGTAAGCGAGAAGATTTCAATACTATTCAGCTTTTTGTCAGAATTGATGTTCAGTACATCTTTTACCGGATTAGGATAAATTTTAATATCTGTAGTATTTCTTGTCACATCATTTACAGCTAGTGAAGACGCATCTACAACAGATACATTATCGATATCGATTCCTCTTGCCCAGTTTGAAGTTCCTTCAAAAGCAATCATATAGTTTACAGACTTATTCGGAAGCGGTATGCTGACATCAAGCCATGCTGCATTTTCTGTTGTATAAGAACTTCCTAACTGCGTCCAAGCATCCGAAGGATTTGCTTTGTAATAAATTCTCAGTTCATCCACATCACCGAACCAGTTAACATTCGCAAGACTGAATCTTAATTGAGGTGTGGCAAGTGCAGAAATATTAAGAGGCGGCAATAATAATTTTGCTTTATTCCCTGCCGTTGTCGTTCTGAATTCTGCCATTCTTGGAGCAGATTTAGGCGTTATTGAGCTGTTGCCGTTTGCTGTTACGTAACTCCAGGTAGCAGTTCCGCCTCCTGTAACGGCTTCATTTGACCAACATGACGGGATTGTTGCTGTGTCGAAGTTTTGGGTATAAGGGAATGATGAAACCGGAGCACAGGTAGTAGTGAAAGATTTTACCGCCGTCCAAGCACTGAAGCCGTTTGTACCGCAATTGGACCGTACATAAAATTGATAACCGGTGGCAGCTGTAAGATTAGGAATAGTAGCAGATGCAGTAGACGAAGTAATTACAGTACCAGTTCCCTGGGTAAATCCTGTTGGTCCATACTCTATCTGATACGTTGCTCCTGCAGTAGGAGACGCCGTCCAGCTTACATTGGCAGAACTAGACAGAACAGTATTCACAGTAACACCTGAAGGCGAACCGCATGAAGGAATTGGCCCCACAGAAATATCGTCCAGGTCAAAATAGAACATATCCGTCGTAGAAGAATAAAAACCTACATAGATGGTCTGCCCTACATACGCTGAAAGATTATAGGTATATCTATAAAAGTTAGCGCCGCTTGCGGGAGCTACCGATGCAGCTAATGTAGTGGTAAAAGCAGCAGCCGTAGGTGTGGTAGTAGAAATTTTCACACTGATGGTTTCAGGATATAGAGGATCCCGGCTTCTGGCATAAAAAGATAGGAAATCGCTCACGCCGGCAGTAACGGTAATGGCTGGAGTCACCAAATAATCATCGTGAGCTGAAGAACTATAACCGATAGAAGCAGTATTGGCGCCACTGTAGGCCGTAATATTTCCTCCGGTATAGTTTACAATAGACCAGGTATTGGTATCTCCGCCGTTTAAGACGGTCCAACCTGTCGGAATTGTTGTTCCTGCATCAAAGTTCTGGGTAAATTGCGCGTTGGCAATAAAAGGCATTGCAAGCAATGCCAAAAGTAATTTTTTTCTCATAATTATTAATTTAATTTTGGTATGTTAACTTACAAACTTTCTGTGAGTTAGCCAAATAAAATATAAAAAATGTGAGAAAAATACATTATACTTACATAATTAATAAAATAATATAAATAGTATAATATAAAAAAAAGCGGCTCTTAAAAGAGCCGCTTATATTTTTACCAACGTTTTCCGCCGCCGTTACCGCCACGGTCTCCACCGCCGTAACCACCACCGCTTCTGTTGTTACCTCCGTAACCTCCTCCACTTCTGTTACCACCTCCGTAACTTCCGCCGCCTCTGTTTCCACCGCCTGCGTTGTTACTGAAAGTTCTTCTTGGCTTTTCTTCTCTTGGTTTAGCCTCTGAAACATTAAGTGTTTTTCCGTTGAATTCTTTCTGATTAAGAGCCTCAACAGCCTGCTGACCTTCAGCGTCTTCCATTTCGATGAAACCGAAACCTCTTGAACGGCCAGTTTCTTTGTCTGTAATGATTTTTACTGAAGAAACTTCTCCAAATTCTGAAAATAGATCTTGCAACTCGTAGTCTTTAGTTGCGTAATTGATGTTTGAAACAAAAATGTTCATCTGAGTAAAAAATTAAAAATGTTAAAAATGATTTGGTTTATAAAAGAAAAACAACATAAAGAATGAACAAATATTGATTCCAGATATAAGACAGGTGCAATATACAACTTATAATTTCATATCAAAAGCTTTTTTAAAAATATTTTAATAAAATTTTCAACTAAAACATAACTTTGTTAAAAAGTATTAATTCATCGTGAATTTTTTATGAATATTTAGTAAAGTTATAATTATTGTTAATATTTTATATTATGCTTAACACAGATTAATTTGCTTGCGTTGGCATCATTGAGAAAATAAATAATTTTCTTTCAGACAGTAAATGCCTATTCCTTGGATGGAGCTATATTTTAACACTAAATTTGCACCGGAAATATTACAACTATGAATTATCACACAAGAAAGTGGGTAAAACCCGAAGATCTGAATCCCAACCAGTCTTTATTTGGTGGCAGGCTGTTACAGTGGATTGATGAAGAGGCAGCTTTATATGCAGTTATTCAGCTTGAAAATAAAAAAGTAGTTACAAAATTCATCTCAGAAATCAATTTTGTAAGTTCTGCAAAACAGGGAGATATTATCGAAATCGGGATAGAAGTTTCAGCTTTCGGGTCTACTTCTCTTACATTAAAATGTGATGTTAGAAACAAAATGACACACCAGACCATTATTACGGTTGATAAAATTGTTATGGTAAACCTTGATGAAAGTGGCAATCCTGCACCTCACGGAAAAACAAAAGTGGAGTTTGTAAAAGACAGACTCAGTAAACAGGAACCCGAATGAAAATCTATATAAAAAATATGGTGTGTGAAAGATGCATCACTGCGGTTTCAGGTATTTTTAACGAAATCAATATCGACGTTAAAAATATCACTCTTGGTGAAGCAGAAACAGCATCTGAGGTTTCGGATAAGAAACTTCTTTTGCTGGAGAAACGCCTGGAAGATATCGGTTTCGAAAGAATTAAGGACTCGTCCCGACAGCTCGTTGAAAAAATCAAAAACCTCATCATTAAAAAAATCAGCGAACTGGATATTGATGAGAATTTTCTTCTGTCGGAATTTTTAAGCAGCACGCTCAACAAGGATTACAGCTCCGTTTCCAGAACATTCTCCCAAAACGAAAACATTACCCTGGAGCAGTTTTTTATCCTTCAAAAAATTGAAAAAGTAAAGGAACTTCTTCTTTATAATGAATTTACCTTAACTGAAATTGCAGGAAAACTAGGCTATAAAAGCGTTCAGCATCTATCGTCTCAGTTCCGGAACAGCATAGGCTTTACCCCTACAGAATTTAAAAAGCTTAAAATTCATAACCGAAAACCACTGGATCAGGTCTAACTGAATCTGAGTGCTTTAGTTTAAAAGTTTGAGTGTTATTGTGTTTTAGTGTATTTATTTTATGCAACATTATAATATTACAACTCCTACTTTCATACTCTACAACTTTATAACTCTACAACATAAACAAAATTCTATAAACATTATCCTTAAATTTATAACAAGCTTCGGAATACATTTTGGAAATTTGTTCTATAAATAAAGGATTATGCAATATCAATATACAATTCTCGGGATGACCTGCTCCGGCTGTCAGAAAAAAATTTCTGAAAAGCTAAACAGCCTGGAAGGAATAACAGCCGAAATACATCTCGAAAATAACACGGCAATCATCACTTCAGATAAGGAAGTAGATCTGGATTTTTTAAATGAAACCCTTAAAGAAGCCGGTAATTACAGACTTGAAAATCCAGGTCAAGCAGAGCAGGCTTTTATAAAACCTCAGGATCGTGTCTCACCCTCATCGGTGTACTACTGCCCTATGGAATGTGAAGGTGAAAAAGTGTACTTTCAGCAGGGAAAAAGATGTCCGGTGTGCAATATGTACCTTGTTCCTATTGAAGAAAAGCTTGCAAAAGATCCAACTTATAGAACTGTATATTCCTCTTCCCATCTTCCTGAAAATTTCAAAGATAATATCGGCAAATATTACTGCCCGATGTTTTGTGAAGGCGATAAAGTTTATCCTGAAAAAGGAGACTGCCCGGTTTGCAACATGCACCTGGAAAAGATTACAGAAGAACTCGTTAATAACTCAGCGCAACATACCCATCATCATTCTCAACAGCACGATCATCACCATCATGAGCCGCCTAAGGTAACCGATGCAATAGCTGGTAAATATTATTGTCCGATGTTTTGTGAGGGCGATAAAGTCTATGACTCCAACGTCGGCTGTCCGGTCTGCGGAATGGATCTGGTGAAATATCCCCAAAAAAAGGCGGCGCAATATACCTGCCCGATGCATCCGGAAATTATCCGCAACGAACCGGGAGACTGCCCGATCTGCGGAATGGACCTCGTTAAAATACCTGACAAAGAAGATGATAATGAAGATGAAACTTATAAGATCCTGAAAAGAAAATTTATTATTTCATTACTCTTTACCATACCTGTTTTTATCCTTTCTATGGGAGGAATGCTGATCGATTTTCCGTTTTCTCATCAGATCCAGGGAGTCATTGAGCTGTCATTAACGCTTCCCGTGATTTTTTATTCCGGATGGTTTCTGATCAAGAGAGGCTGGGTTTCATTTAAAACCTGGAATTTAAATATGTTCAGTCTTATTGCGCTGGGCGTGGCAGCAGCATTTATTTTTAGTATAGTAGCATTGGCTTTTCCTGGTATTATTCCTCACGAAATTCGAGGAGCGCATCACGAAACGCCTCTTTATTTTGAAGCAGTATGTGTAATTTTAACGTTGGTAATTTTAGGCCAGTTAATGGAAGCGGCAGCTCACAAGAAAACGGGAAATGCTATCAGGGAATTAATGAACCTTTCCCCCGACGAAGCCAATATTATCGTTAACGGAGAAGAAAAAAGAATCCTGCTTTCACAGGTTAAAATCGGTGACCTTCTGAAAGTAAAACCCGGTGAAAAAATACCCGTTGACGGAAAAATCACAGAAGGAAATTCTAATATCGATGAGAGTATGATTACAGGCGAACCAATTCCTGTTGAAAAAAAGGTAAACGATAAAGTATCTTCCGGAACCATCAACGGAAATCAGGTTTTTATTATGAAAGCTGAAAAAGTAGGTGATGATACCCTGCTTTCACACATCATCAGAATGGTGAATGAAGCCAGCAGAAGCAAAGCTCCTATCCAGAAATTGACGGATAAAGTTTCAAAAATATTTGTTCCTGCCGTTATCCTGGCGGCTGTTCTCACCTTTATTCTTTGGCAGATTTTCGGTCCGGAAGGTAAAAAAAGCCTTTTTGCTTTTGTGAATGCTGTTGCTGTTTTAATTGTTGCCTGCCCGTGTGCTTTGGGTCTCGCCACGCCGATGTCTCTTATGGTAGGAATCGGTAAAGGCGCCAAAAACGGAATTTTAATAAAAAATGCGGAAGCACTTGAACAAATGAATAAGGTAAATGTTTTAATTACCGATAAAACAGGAACTTTAACCGAAGGAAAACCGTCAGCAGAATATATAGAAACATTGGATAACGATAAAACTTTCATTTTAAAACTAGCGTATTCTTTAAATCAAAATTCGGAGCACCCTTTATCTACCGCAGTTATTAAAAGAGCAAAAGAAGAAAACATTAAACCAGAAAAGGTCGACGGTTTTGAAAATATTTCAGGAAAAGGCGTAAAAGGAAATATTAATGGAAACACAGTATATGTAGGAAACGAGAGCCTTCTTGCTGCCCATGATATTTCACTTCCTGAAAATCTCAGACAAAAAGCTATCAAAGTACAATCAAAAGCGCATACCGTTTCTTATGTGGCAGAAAACGAAATTGTTTTAGGCTTCATCAGTTTTACCGATAAAATTAAGGAAAATGCTAAAAATGCTATTCAGCAATTGATCAAAGAAGGAATTGAAGTGATCATGCTGACCGGAGATAATGAACACACAGCAAAAGCCGTTGCTGATGAACTCGGAATCAAACATTTCAAAGCCAATTGTCATCCTGAAGACAAACTCAATGAAGTAAAAAGATTACAACAGCAGGGAAAAATTGTTGCCATGACCGGCGATGGGATCAACGACTCTCCTGCCCTCGCCCAGGCCAATATCGGGATCGCAATGGGTACCGGAACCGACGTTGCCATGGAAAGCGCCGAAATCACTTTATTGAAGGGTGATATCTCGGGAGTGGCAAAATCAAAGCTTCTAAGCGAGAAACTGTTGAAAAACATTAAAGAAAACCTCTTTTTCGCCTTTATTTATAATGTATTGGGAGTTCCGGTTGCGGCAGGATTATTGTATCCGTTTTTTGGAATATTATTGTCACCGATGATCGCAGCGGCAGCAATGAGTGTAAGTTCACTTTCTGTTATTTTAAATTCATTGCGGTTAAATTCGGTTGATTTGAATAAATAATTTAACCTCCCGCTGATTTAACAGATGTGTGTGAAAATTTAAAATCACCTATGGAAAATATGAAAAAAGAAAATCTATACATCGGCTGCTCAGGTTTTTACAATAATGACTGGAAAGGATCGCTGTACCCGGAAGATGCCAAAAGTAAAGACTTTCTTATCGTATATTCTCAGGAATTCAACTGTGTGGAAATCAACTCTACTTTTTACAGGAAACCGACTGCAAAAACATTGATCAAATGGACGGATGAAACACCTGATAAATTCAGGTTTTTCATCAAAATTCCGAAAACTATTTCTCATGAAAAAAGAATGAAGGACTGCAAAGAAGAAATAAATGTTTTCTGTGAACATATTGAATCTCATCTGAAAGAAAAATTGTCCGGTTTTCTGTATCAGTTTCCGCCTTCGTTCAAAAATACTCCGGAAAATCTGGAACTCATCTTAACTAATATTGACTTCAGCTATGTAAACGTTATTGAGTTCCGCCACGATTCATGGTGGGATGAAAACGTTTTTAATATACTTAAAGAAAATAATATTGTCGTTTCAGGTGTTAGCTTTCCCGGAAACCTGCCGGAAGACGTCATTATCAATCATCCTGCTATTCTCTATTACAGGCTTCATGGTAAACCTGTGCTCTATAAATCCGAGTACAGTGAGGAATTTCTGAAAGATTTAGCACAAAAAATTAAAAACGCTCAACATCAGACTTTTATATTTTTAAATAATACTTGGGGAACTTCAGCTGTCAAAAACGGATTGTATTTAAAAAGTATTTTGGAATAAAAACGCTTCGTAAATAATTTATTAAAATAAAATTAAAAAGCAAAATAAGCCTATAAAGAGGCATAATTTTTGTTAACAATTATTTGGATTTTTTAACAACTTTTAACAACTCAATTCCATTTAATTTTATGACAAAAACCTTTGCGGAAAAGTCTCTAAAAAAGACTTTTCTTGGGATGTTTGCATTGATGAGTGCAACTTCAATTCTATGTAACAGCTGTAACCAGAAAAAAGACAAGAAAGAATCAGAAAAAATGATTCATAAAAACCATCCCGTCGCAAAAGCTGTCCCCAAAATCGATGAAACTGTTCCGCCCGATAAAAGAGTGATCTACCTTACATTCGATGACGGCCCCAACCATGGAACGGAGAATCTTCTTAAAATTTTGCATAAAAGAAATGTCTGTGCTACCGCTTTTCTCGTCGGAAAGCATGCGTACGGCAGCAAAAAACAACAGCAGGATCTTCAGCTTCTGAGAAAAGATAAGCTGATCGAACTTGCCAACCACAGTTTTACCCATGCTCACAACAAATACACCGATTTTTATAAAAATCCTGTGGAAGTAGTTCATGATTTTGATACCGCCAAAGACAGCCTGAAACTCTACGATAAAATTGCAAGAACACCCGGAAGAAATATCTGGAGGCTCAACAATATTACCGTTACCGATCTGAAAAGTTCAGGCGATGCAGCAAACAGTCTGAAAAAATCAGGTTACAAAGTAATCGGATGGGATCTGGAATGGAAACCAACCAATAAAATGGCTTTAAAAGGAAATCATGAAGCCATGATGAAAAAAGTAGACAGTATCTTTTTTAACGATCTTGAAAAAACTTCCAGGCACCTGGTTTTTCTTACCCATGATCAGTATTTAACCGATGCAGATTCTATTAACGAGCTGGATCTTTTTATTGAGAAGCTTCAGAAAAGCAACCGTTTTGTTTTCAGAAAAATCTCGGAATATCCGGGAATTAATGAAATCCTGAACTGAAATATTTCTTTAAACTTTATTTGATTTTATTTACCACAAAAGGCCCAAAAGATTAAAAATATATTTAAAGTTGTTTATTAGTAAGATATAATAAGATCTCATAAGTTTTTAAAAATCTTTAATTTTTATTTTTTGTGATCTTTGTTTATCTAAAAAATAATTTAAAACTAATCTTTTGTGTCTTTTGCGGTTAAATTAAAATTGACAAGATCTGATTACATTTTAATTTAAAATTCAGAAATTTGCAGGTATGAGTATTCAGGAAAATTACAACGATATCAAAAAACAGCTTCCTTCGGATGTACAGTTGGTGGCCGTATCAAAAACCCACCCCGTTTCTGCTATACAGGAAGTTTATGATCTGGGCCAAAGAGTTTTCGGAGAAAATAAAGTACAGGAACTTGCCGAAAAATATCCTCTTCTTCCGAAAGATATCCAATGGCATCTGATTGGCCATCTGCAAACCAATAAAGTAAAATACATCGCTGAATTTATTGACACCATCCAAAGTGCAGATTCAGAAAAACTGATCATGGAAATCAATAAGGAAGCAGGTAAGCACAACCGTACCATCAATGTTTTGCTTCAGGTAAAAATTGCAGAAGAAGAAACAAAGTTCGGACTTGAGATTGAAGAAGCAAAAAACCTGTACAGAAAATACCTCAACGGTGAATTTCCCAATATAGTTATCACCGGACTGATGGGAATGGCAACTTTCACCGAAGACAAAGATCAGATAAAAAAAGAATTTCTGATTCTTAAAAGACTTTTTGACGAATTAAATCAGCTTCAGCCTTTACAGACATTATCAATGGGAATGAGTGATGACTTCCCGATTGCCATTGAATGTGGAGCTACTTCAATACGCGTAGGATCGGCAATTTTCGGAAGGAGAGATTATTCAAAATAGATGATTAGGTATAGTTTTTGCTAATAATTCAATCAAAAAATCTAAATTTGCAACTATGCAAAAAATCCTTATTGTAGAAGACGAAAAAGCAATCTCAGGAGTACTCCAAAGTATTCTTTCCGATGAACTTACTGACTATGAATTTGTAATCGCCGAAGACGGCCTTGAAGGTTATAAACAGGTAGAAAAAGAAGATTTCGCATTGGTGATTTCCGACATTAAAATGCCTAAACTTTCAGGAACAGAACTTTTGAAACAGAGTTTATCCCTAAAACCGGATTCCACTTTTATTATGATCTCAGGACACGCAGACATCGATTCTGCCGTTTCCTGCCTTAAAGACGGCGCATATGACTTCATTTCCAAACCTATCGATATCAACAGACTGATTACCAGCGTAAAAAATGCTTTAGCCAAAGAAAGCCTGAAGAAAGAAAATAAAAATCTTCAGACCGAAAACAAAACGCTCAAGAGAAAGGTAAGCAAAAAGTACCAGATGATCGGTGAATCAGCAGGTTTAAAGAAGATTCAGGATATGATCGAGAAAGTGGCCGCATCTGATGCAAGGGTTTTGATTACAGGACCGAACGGAGCCGGAAAAGAGCTTGTAGCCCACGCAATCCACAATCAGAGTGACAGAGCAAGAGGTCCAATGATTGAGGTAAACTGTGCTGCAATTCCTTCTGAATTAATTGAGTCTGAATTATTCGGACACGTAAAAGGGTCTTTTACCGGAGCGATCAAGGATAAGCAGGGAAAATTCGAGCAGGCCAACGGCGGAACTATTTTCCTGGATGAGATCGGTGATATGAGTCTGATAGCACAGGCAAAAGTATTGAGAGCTTTACAGGAAAGCAAAGTATCTCCTGTAGGAAGTGATAAGGAAATAAAAGTAGATGTAAGAGTTCTTGCGGCCACCAATAAAAATATGCAGAAAGAAATTGAAGCAGGAAGATTCCGTGAAGACCTTTACCACAGACTTTCTGTGATCGAGATCTACGTACCGCCACTGGACGAAAGAAAGGAAGACATCAGATCACTGGTTGAGCATTTTGCTGGAATAATCTCTGACGAGCACGGAACTGCTCCGAAGAAATTTGAAGATAAAGCTATTGATGCCCTAAAAGCACTTTCATGGACAGGAAACATCAGAGAGTTGAGAAACGTTGTGGAAAGGCTCATCATTTTAGGAGGAAACACTGTTTCAGCTGACGACGTTGCAAGTTTTGTAAGGAAATAATGTAAGTATTACTTCAGATAAATTATAAAATTGCAGTATCTCTTGTTACTGCAATTTTTTTTGATTAAAACTATGACCCATCAATTATTATGAACTTTTTACATAAAAATTATACCAAAGAATGCCTTACGCTCGCCCTGCCGGTAATGCTGACCCAGGTCGGTCAGGTCTCGGTGAATCTTTTTGACAATATTATCGTGGGAAAGCTGCTTGGAGCTGATGCACTGGCTTCGGTTTCATTAGGAAATGCGGTGTTTTTCTCGATGTTTGTGCTGGCGTTAGGATTTTCCTTCGCTATTCCGCCGCTTGTTTCTGAAGCTCATTCGAAGCATGACCATAAAACCATTAACTCGGTTTTCAGTCATGGTTTTGTGATCAACATGACAGTCGGAATTATTTTAATGGGAATTCTGCTTTTAGCAATGCCATTGCTCTACCATTCGGGGCAGCCTGAAAAAATTATTCCGGATACGGTAGATTTCCTTACCATTATGGCCATCAGCATTGTTCCGTTCATGGCATTTCAGACGTTGAGAGAAGTTTCGGAAGGTTTATCATATACGATTGGTGTCACAAAAGCCACAATTATTGCGAATATTATCAACATTGTTTTAAATTATATTTTTATTAAAGGGCTCTTCGGAATTCCGCCGATGGGGGTAAAAGGTTCCGCTTTGGCAAGTCTGATCGCCAGAATATTTATGGTTGTTTTCCTGTATTTCGTACTTTTAAAGCAGGATAAAACACGACGGTATATTAAAGATTTCACTTTAAAAATTGAAGTTTTTTCAAAAAAAATGTTTGATAAAATGGTACGATTAGGCTTACCTACTGCCCTGCAGATGTTTTTTGAAGTAACTGCTTTTGCCGGGGCTGCCTTTATCTGCGGTCTGATTTCGGCACATGATATCGCTTCCCACCAGATTGCATTAAGTATGGCTTCATTTACCTTTAATCTGTGCATTGGCTTCAGCGTTGCATCTACCGTTATGATCGGGAGAAAACTTGGAGAACAGAATTTTACGGAGTTAAGAAAAGTTGGAATCAACAACCTGAAGATCGCTTTTATTTTTATGGCTATCTGCGGAATTGTTTTTATTTTGGGAAGAAATATTCTCCCGACTTTTTTTACTAAAAAAGAAGAAGTCGAAGTCATTGCCTTAGCTGCAAAATTGATGATCATTGCCGCTTTATTTCAGCTTTCGGACGGAATTCAGGTAACAGCTCTGGGAACACTCAGAGGCATGCAGGATGTTAAAATTCCCTCCATTTATACCTTTATTGCCTACTGGATCATTACCATACCTTTAGGATATTTTCTTTGTGTGACTTTAGAAATGGGAGCTTTCGGAATGTGGATCGCATTGGGTCTGGGACTTACTATTTCCGCTTTATTTCTGGTAAAAAGATTTCTCAATCTGTCTGCGAAAAGAATTAAGAGCAATAGGGAACGTGAATTAAAAGCACAATAATCAACAAGTATTCTGAAAAGAATGAACGTACAGACAAAAAAAATAAAAATCCGTCAGGAAACATTTACCCTTACCAATCAAAGAGCTTTATTCTGGGAAGAGCAGAAAGCCCTTATCCTTTCGGATCTGCACATCGGAAAAACCGCCCATTTCCGGAAAAACGGAATTGCTTTGGCCAACCAGATTATGAAAAATGATCTGGAGCGGCTTTCGATCCTCATTGAATATTTTAAACCCGAAAAATTTATTGTTGTAGGAGATCTTCTTCATGCAGGCGATAATTCGGACGTTGATGAATTCTGCAGCTGGAGAAACCAGTACACCGATCTTGAATTCCATCTTATTGAAGGAAACCACGACAGAATTTCCAAAAAGCTGGAATCTAAATTATGTTTAAACTTTAAATCTGAAATAATGGAAATTGAAGATTTTATGCTGATTCATGATTTTGAAAAAAAGCATCCTAAATTTCAGATTACCGGACACATCCATCCGGGATTTGTTATTAATTCCGCCGTTAAAAAAATAAAGCTTCCCTGTTTTGTGGTCACAGAAAATCAGCTTCTGTTACCTGCATTCAGTGAGTTCACTGGGCTTGATACCAAAAATCTCCCTAAAAAAGGAAGATTTTATGTATTTACCGATGCCGAGATTTATGAGATTTAAAATCTTATTCCAGCACTTTTTTCATCATCAGATCAGTCTGTTCATCATTTCCTAACCGGAAGATGTGCTTATCAAATTCTGTAAAACCGTTTTTAATATAAAAGCTTACGGCTCTTTTATTTTCTTCCCAAACGCCCAGCCAGATGTATTTTTTGCTTTGTTGCCGGGCAATTTCCAGAGCTTTATCAAACAGAAGCTGCCCTACTTTCTTACCTTGATGGGAACTTTTCACATATATTCTTTCGATTTCAAGAGAAGTTTCGTCCTGAAGTTCGGTTTGAGATCCTCCTGAATTTACTTTCAGATATCCTACCGGGCTTTCTTCCTCCCAGGCGATAAAAAACCGGGAATCCACAGTATTGAGTTCCTTTAACAATTTTTCTGAAGCAAAACTTTCGTCCAGATATTTCTGCATTTCTTCCTCTGAGTTATAATTTGAAAACGTTTCGTAAAAAGTTTCCTTTCCCAGCTGCTGGAGGGTTTCAAGATCTTCCGCAGAAGCTTTTTTCAGAACTATTGATGTCATATTATTGTAAAAATAAAATTTTATTAAACGACTCTGAAGCAAGATGCACCTGTACCGTCCAGTCATCGGCAGCGTCGCTTCCCGCATCATCAGAAATGTATTTAAGGCAGAGGAACGGTATATTCTCTTTCATAGCAATCAGCGCCAGCGGATAAGCTTCCATATCAACGACATTGTAATCGGCTTCAGAATGATTCATTTCGAAACTATCGCCACTGCCGCAAATTCCCTCCGGAAGACCGTTCATTTTCAGTCCATATTCAAGCAATGGCGGAATGCCGGACAATGGTGTTTCGTATAAACTAAACCCAAGTCCTCTCACATCCATATCCCGCTGGATAAATTGTGTACAGCAAACCACTTCCCCTTTGTGGAAACTTTTGCTTCCTGCAGAGCCGAGATTGACTATTAATTTCGGCCTTCTTCGATGAATTTCTTTAGTGAGTTCCATCGCCGCATTTACTTTGCCGATACCCGTGATGAGTTTATTTTTATCATTAAAAACCTTTCCCGCTTCAGAATCAAGGGCAAAAACAAAAAGCGTTTCATCTAAAGGAAACTGATGGTTTTCATTTACTGTAATCATAAAAAAACTGAATATTAAATTTAAAGATTATATGCTGCATCCATCGGCATCACAGGAATTATCTCCACCCGAAATATTTTTCAGCGGAATAACCGTTTCTTCATAGGTCTGCTGAAGAGCATTGGCAAAAAATTCAGCTGGCTGCGCTCCTGAAACTGAATACTTTCCATTAAGAATAAAGAAAGGCACTCCTGAGATCCCGTGACTTCCTGCTTCAGAAAAATCGTTTTTTACCTCATCATTAAATTCTTCTGATGTTAAAACCTGGCGTGCATCATCCGTATTGATTCCCAGAGATCCGGCAATTGCCACGAGTGTATCAATATCTCCGACGTTTTTTCCTTCGATGAAATGCGCTATAAAAAGTGCTTCTTCCATCTCATTGGCTTTTTTATACTTCTTTGCTAAATGTAATAATTTATGCGCGGAAAATGTGTTGGTAATTAAAGCTTTATCAAAATTAAATTCAATTCCTGACTTCATTCCCATTTGCGACACCTGTCCTATCATCTGCTTTGCCTGAGCCTCCGGAAACCCTTTTTTCTCCCTGAAATATTCGAAGGTTGTTTTTGTTTGATCAGGATCGAGGGTCGGGTCAAGCTGGAAGCTTTTCCATTCTACTTCGATTTCATCTTTAAAAGGAAGATCTTCAAGTGCTTTCTCAAAGTTATTTTTCCCGATATAGCAAAACGGACACATTACATCCGACCAGATTTCTACTTTCATCGTATTTATTTTTAATTGAATTATACTTTTTCTTTTATTTTTCTGCTAAAAAGGAGATGCACCATTAAAGCCAGAACACCCATTGCTGTTCCTACAAAGCAGACACCACCCCACTGGTAATACTGCCACGCAACGGAAGCCAGCCACGTCCCAAGAGAACCACCGATGAAATAAGACACCATATACACTGTATTCAGTCTGTTTACAGCGCTGGATTTTATAAGAAAGAAATCCGTCTGATTCATAATATGGGCAGACTGAACACCGAGGTCCACCAGAACAACTCCCGCTATCAGTCCCCAATAAGTTTCACCTGCAAAGTAAGTGAATGCCCAACTGATTAATACTACTGATAAGGCGTAAATTACGATTCTGTTCAGATCAAAAATTTTTTGCAGCTTCCCTACCCTTGCGGCAGCTAATGCTCCCGCCGCCCCGGCCAGGCCAAAACTTCCCACTACCGAAGAACCGGCATTAAACGGCGGTTTTTCCATATGGAAAGCCAGCGTTGTAAATAAAGCGCACATAGAACCGAAAGCCATCGCTCCACGGAATGAAGCCAGTCGCAAAACAGGCTGGGTTGCTGCAAGCTGAAATACCGATTTCATTAGATCACCGTACGTTCCTTTAAAGTTCGGATGAATGTCAGGAAGCATTTTATAGACGGCAACCCAAACGAAGATCATCATTCCGGACGCTATTCCGAACATGGTTCTCCAGCCCCATATTTCTCCCACGATACCTCCTACGAAACGCGACAAAAGTATTCCCAGCAACAGCCCGGACATTACCAATCCTATATTTGATGATTTTTCTTTATCACCCGAAAGTTCTGCTGCGATGGGTACAAACAGCTGCGGAATTACCGACGTTACTCCGATAAGCAAACTGGCGGCATACAGCATCCACAATTCTTTGGCAAATGTCATCCACAATAATGCAGCAAATACAAGCAGAAGATCAATAAGAATAAGTTTTTTACGGAACAACTTGTCTCCCAGCGGAACAATCAGCAAAAGGCCGGCCGCATATCCCAGTTGGGTAAGAACAGAAATTTTTCCTGCCGCAGCTTCGGAAACCTGTAAGTCTTCTGAAATTAATGAAAGTAAAGGCTGATTGTAATAAATATTTGCCACAACAAGTCCTGAAATAACGGTCATCAGCCAGATTACAGTACGTGAGATGCCACCGGTAGAATTCAACTGCATAGATTTTGTTTAAGAATGTGCGAAATTGCTGTACAAAAATACTTATTTTACCATAAACAGGATGAAGATTTTATCGGTTTTAGCGATGATTTTAATTGATGGAAAAGGTTTTCCGAATCAGAATTTATGAAGAAATTTGCACTATGAAAATTATACCGCTAAAAGAAGGAAACTTTTCAACGAACAGGACCAAAGATTTTACACTCTTAACAGATGAAAATGCTGCTACGGTAAAAGGAATAAAAATGTCTGTAACCCCTTTCCTGATCATTACGGAACATGATGTGATTCTCCTGGATGCCGGCATCGGATGGAAAAATGAAGCAGGACAAACCGTTATCTCTGAAATCCTGAAAAGTGAAGGTATTAATACGGAAGACGTGACGAAGGTACTGCTTTCCCATCTCCACAAAGATCATATAGAAACGACTGTAACACGCACAGAAAACGGCTTTAAGGCTACCTTTCCCAATGCAGAAATTTTTATCCAGAAGCGGGAACTCGATTATGCCATGAACAATCGGGAAAGCTATTCTTTTGATTTTGATACGCTGGAAAAGCTGGTCAGCCTGGACCATATCGTATGGATGGACGAAGACAGAGGATTTATTACGAATGAAATCTATTTTGAAGTTGCCGGCGGCCATACTCCTTTCATGCAGGTTTTCCTGATACGGGAAGGCGATGAAACGGTGTTTTACGGAGCAGATGACCTGCCACAGGCATCCTACTTACAGTATCATCTGGCTTATAAAAGTGATTTTGACGGAAGAAAAGCGATGGAATTGAGACAGAAATGGCAAAAAGAAGCAATTGAAAACCACTGGAAAATTCTTTTGTACCATGACCTTAATAAAGCTGTTCTGCAATTTTAAAAAGAAAAAAATGGTTTAAAGTTCATTAAACCATTTATAGATATCAACCGTTGATGCAATATTCAACTTTTTTCTCAGCCTGTTTTTCCTGTTCTGGATGGCTTTAGGAGTAACAAATGTATAAGTTGCAATTTCCTTCGTTGTTAAGTTGAGCTTTAGATAGATACAAAAAATAAGCTCAGAATTTTTTAAATTAGGCTGAATAGAGGACAATTTTTTAAAAAAGTCCGGATCCACTAATCTAAATTTACTCAACAGACGTGGAGAATTCTCTTTCGCTAATGCCAAAATTTCGTCCTGCACAAAAATTTTTTGGTTTAAATCTTCTAAATTGAATTCAGTTTTTTCGTTTTTCATAATATTTTCTCATCTCTACTAATTCCTGGTGCTTTAGTAAGCTTCAGCATTAACACTCTTCGCATATACTTCATTCAGATTCTATTTCTGCTTTTTGAAGTTTTTATATTTATGCTTGATATTTTATCATTTTGAAAATTGGCCTGCCTTAGTAGTAATTACGTTTTTCTTGCTTTTTGCATTTAATATTAAAATATTTTCGCAAAAATTGCGATTATATTTTTAGGTAAAGACAAAGAAAGAAAAAATGATTAAAATTTTCCTGAATTAAAATACCACATACATACCACGCCAATTCCTTTAATGCTGCCTTTATCCTTTACATCAGGTCGTTTAAAATATTTCAATAATCTGAGAACAAAACTAAAGTTTTCTGAAATTGTTTTTTATGATTGTAATCAATAGGTATAAAAAATGTGAGTTATATTTAAGAATAAGCAGATAAAGTATTAATTTATAAGATAAAAGAGTACCAAATCATCTTAATATTATCCTGTTTTCACCATAGTATAATTTTATGCTAGTTAAACAGCTGATTCTGGTATGAAACAGTTATTTTTTATGAAAAATTTATAGCATAAATGAATTGTACAATTGGTGCGGTTTACCTAAAACTCGCAAAATTCAATGTTGAAAACATAAGAGTAGAATTTTTAAATTAATAAATAATCATTTATAATTTTGAATTTTTGATAATGATTATTACAGCTAAGCAAGGGCTTAAGATGTTGAGATACCTAATTATTTTTGTCGAATATTTTAAGAATTTTTTCGAAGGTATTGATATTTCTGCTTGTAAACTGGTCCTTCAAACTCTTCTTTCCCAGGATTTTGCCAAAGGTGGAATCAAGTGTATTTCCTTTAGGTACCTGCCAGTAAAAAATAGTATTGATTATTTTTGCTTCTTCGTGTTCTGTTTTCGATGCCGCTTCAAATTCATTCATCAGAATATTCTCAACGCCTTCATTTCCTATAAAGGTGTAGCAATGTAGCTTCTCGTCTTTCGTAAAAGGATTTCCGTTCCAGAAGTTTTCTATCTCCTGCTGAGATTTGATGAACAAAAATGCATCATACGAAAAATGATCGGACATTGCTTTTTCGAGAATAGCTTTTAATTGTTCCGGGCTTTTCTCAGAGGTAAAAAGTATATTTCCCGAAGCCAATACCGAAGTAACATCCTGTACTCCCGTCTCTTTGAATACCTGGCAGACTTCGGCCATTTTCATGTTGGTTCCTTTTACATTAACACCTCGTAAGAATGCACAGTATTTCATTTTTGAATTTGATAGTTATTATTTGAGATTCAGAAGTTTACTTATCCAATTTTTTAGGCTAACTTAAAATTCTGTTATCCCGCCAAATTAATCAATTCTTTCATATAAATTGTAATCTGACCCGGAAGGTTTTAAAATATAAATTTTTTCTAAAATTTTGTAATTGCTTTTGAGATGGTCCTTTACCCGGAATTCTTTGATCAGTTTATAATGAAGTTTCAAATATTCTGCGTTTTCCGATTGAAATAAATCATCATAAGAAAGCAGATATTTCGGTTTTCTGTTTTTCACGGTATTCATCCAAAAATTCTTTTTATCTTTTCTGATTTCATCCTGAACTTTTTTATCAACCAACCCCACTTCATCAATTGTTTTCAGTCCTGAAAAATAAGGAACATACCCTGCAGGCTCCAGAAAAATCCATTGATTTTTATCTTTTTCATAGGTGCTTAAAAATAGCCCTATTGTTCTTCTATAGTTCCATTCTCCATTACCTGTTGCAATAGAATGAACCGTCTGGAAAGCCAGCATCGGAATGATGTAAAACAATATCAATAATGACAGCCAAAGGTTTCTTTTTTGTTTCTGCTCAAGAACAAATAGCAAAACGGGAGCAAAAAGCAGAATCTGAGGCACCCAGTAATACCAGTCGAAAAGACTTTTCTGGGAAAGAAAGATAATCTGCTTAACCCATCCGAAAATGAAAATAATCCACAGGAAAAAGTTTCTTTTTTCTTTTTGTCGGATTAAATAAATAAAACACAGCCATTCAAAAATCAACAGTAAAACAGTCAGCGGATTAAAGTCTCCAGGAAGCTTCAGCATTCCCCAGAAGTTACCGAAATTCTCTAAAAAATTATCAAAGTTTTGCTGTAAAGTATACTGTTTGTCGTAAGCCAATTTTTTAGCCACAATGGTATTATTGACAATTTCTCCAAAATACAGCCAGTTAAAAGCCAATACCCCGGCTACTCCCAAAATTCCTCCTAGAATATAGGTCCAGCGGATTTTTCTAGTCCATAAAACATCTATGATGAAAACAATGCCCAGAAAAATTACGGTGTCGATGCGGGTAAATAAAATAAGCACCGGCAATACAATCTGAACCCACTTTTTACCCTTGCTAAACCCATAATACAACAGCATCATTTCAAGAAAGAACAGAATCCCGTACTCCATCCCAAGAATGGAAATTTTGATAGCCGGCGGTAAAATGCCTATTAAAAAGATAAATATTGCTTTATGCCAAGCATTTTTTAACAGTAAATGGGATAAAAAAAGACTACCCAGGGTGAACAGTACCGAATTAAAGATGAGCAGAGGTTCAATAAAATTTTCTTTTCCGAAAATCAGATTAAACAGATACGAAACAAAAACGTACAAATGCGTTGTAGAAGCAGAAATTTTTTCAGGACCATTGAAGCCGATAACTCCGTAATCCATCAGATTCTGAGCGACTCTCCAGGTAATGAAAGCATCTTCCTGAATATAATGTGTTAATAGAAATAATAATTTAAAAATAACTGTACCGAAAACAGCATAAATCGGGATTCTATGATTTTTTATTTCTGCCATTGTGTTTCTTTAATATCGCAAATATAATCTTTTTAACCATTCGAATCCCACATAAAAAAAACGGAACCGAAGTTCCGTTTTCATTATATTACTGTGTCGCTTTAATTATCGAGTTGGTAATCTGGCTTTCTTTCTCTTTCGAATAAGTAGAATCAAAAGGTTCCATAATATCAAATAAGTATTGGTAGAATGGCGTGATCTTCTGTACCTGCTCAGATTCATTCATCGCTTTTTCCTTGCCCATTTCTTTAAGATTTTCAATGAAGGTGTTGAACTTCTTATCAATCGGCTCAATGGACTTCACAAGATAATCATACGCTTTATCTTTTTGGCCGAGTCTGGTATAAGCATCTGTAACCGCCGAGATAACTAAAGAATATTCCATCGGTTTAGTTCTGATCTGTCTTCGCAGATAGCTTTGATCTGATTTGCTTAGACTCATATAATAATCATACTCTTCAAAAATTCCTTTTTTCAGCACTTCTGCCAACTTCAATCCTTTGCTTTCCTGACCTGAAACAATGTAACCGTACACCATTGAACTCAATGAACGAGGATCGTTGTACTTTTCGGCAGGAATTTCTCTGGATGCAAGATCAAGAAGCTCAAGCGCTTTTCCTTTTTGTCCCATTGTTGCCAGTGCTGCTGCCGCTCTACTTGCCGAAGCTCTGTAGCTCATAATGTTGGAAGTTGCTGTTTCATCAAAGTGGGTATTGAGATCTTTAAAATTACCCCATCTGAAGTTTTTAACTACATTATATAAAGAATTGGCATCTACTCTTCCCAATTCACCGTCCGGCGTTTGCGGCGTGTGAATAGGAATCAGCCTGTAACTGAATCCGTCAAACTGAAGATATTCATCCAGGTAGAAAACATTCTCGCTGTCATAAATTCCTCCTGAAGAGAAATTGATAGGCCTTTTCCAGTCGAAATTAGCCAGAATATCAAGCATAATCAGGTTATTCTTGTATAATGTATTAGCCTTATAGGTAATCATAATCTGGTCTACCGTATTCGGAAGGTCTGCAGCATTAATGATCCCTGCTTTTACGGCATTTGCTTTGTTTACAGGAAGAATGAATTTATTTACCGGTAAAATATTGTATTTTTCATATTTCTCTTCACCGAAATACATTTTAAGAAGCTCATTCTTCGCAGAAGACGAATATTTAAGGAAGCTGATTGCTTCTTTCATGGTCATAGAATCCTGAACGAGATATTTTTTAAATTCTGCAAATTCCGTATCAGGTGCACCCTGTTCTTTCAGCATAGAGAACACGCCCTGCCAGTCTTCTTTTTTCATCATATAGATTTGGTCGTTGGATCCGTCTCTATAGTCGTCATGAGTTAAAACTCCGGGAACCGGCGCTGCATTATAGGTTCTTCTTTTGATCTGGTCGATATTCCACGGAGTAGACGCTAAAGTAAAATTAACGACTTTTACATCATCTCTGAATCTTTCCGTTTCCTGAATCGCCCAAACCGGATATGTATCATTATCACCGTATACGAATAAAATATCTTCCTTCGGTAATGATTTTAATACAGAATATCCATAGTCGTATGAAGTATAACGATTGTGTCTGTTATGTACATTATAGTTCTGGAATCCCATCATAAAAGGTACTCCAAGCAAAACTATTCCTGCAACCAGATTGGCTGCATTTGATTTGATTTTAGACTGCAGGAACCAAAGAATGGCCGCTGCCCCCAATCCTATCCAAATGGCAAAAACATAGAATGAACCGACCATTGCGTAGTCTCTTTCTCTAGGCTCAAATGGTTTTACTCCGGTATAGAAAATAATTCCTAAACTCATCAATACAAATATTGAAAGCATGGCGTAGAATCTTCCGAAATCTTTATTAAGCTGGAAAAAGAATCCGATTAGTCCTAAAAGCAATGGTAAAAAGAAGAATTTTACTGTACTTTCATTCTTGAACTTCGCAGGCATTTTGTCCTGGTTGGCTACTATATTATTATCAATAAAAGGAATCCCGGAGATCCAGTTACCACGGGTACTTTCCATATTTCCTTCAAGATCGTTCTGACGTCCTACGAAATTCCACATCAGATAACGTACAAAATAATATGAATTCTGGAATGTGATAAAATAATCTAAATTCTGTCCGAGTGACGGTTTCTGAACATTAATAAGATTATAAGGTCTTACCTTCAGATAATCTGATGCAGTAATCGATTTATCTTCATATTTCTTTCTCAGTTCATCAAAGATCTGCTTTGCCTCCGGGCTGTCTGCAATATCTTCGTTTGAATAATTAAAGCTGAAATCTGGCGCTCCGTACATGGAAATGTAGTTCGCCATAACATCTTTATCTTCATTAAACATTCTCGGCATGAAACCAACATGTGCCTTATTGAATACATAATTGAAACGGTCCCCGGTTTTTCTGTATGTTCCGGTTTTCTCATCTTTTTCGTAAATCTCACCGGTTTTCTGGGTTTTGAAACTGCCGTCTTCATTTTTTTCAATTCCATTCGCATCAAGATAAGCCGTATAGTTTTGTCCGTAAATGGTAGGCCAGTCACCATACTGCTCCCTGTTGTAGTAATCCAGCATTCCTATAGCGTTGTCCGGATCATTAAGGTTCATCGGCGGATTGGCGTTTGCTCTGATCGGAATAACCATCCAGCATGAAAAACCAATCATCATAAACACCACAGATAAAGCGATAGTCTGGTATACATTTCTTTTCATCTTTCTGGTATACGAAATCAGGAAATAGCATATCGCAATCATCAGAATAAATGCCACGATAGTCCCTGAGTGGAAAGGCAGCCCTAATCCGTTAACAAAGAAAATTTCAAGCTTCCCGAACATCGTCATGATAAAAGGGAAAATTCCTTTAAAAACAATTGCCAGGATCACAAGAGTAATAACATTTGCCCATATAAAATTTTTCCAGGTAAATGTGTATTTTCTTGCATAATATATAAAGCATACTGCAGGTATTGCCAGCATACACATCATATGCACTCCTACAGAAAGTCCGAGAATAAAGAAAATTAAAATAATCCACCGTTCATTGTCAGGCATCTGGTATTCGTTCTCCCATTTGGTAATTAACCACACTAAGAGTGCAATAAACATTGATGCCATTGAATATACTTCTCCTTCTACCGCAGAAAACCAGAAGGTATCTGAAAAGGTAAAGCACAAAGCACCAACAACGCCGGCAAAAAGAATGGAAATCTCCTGATGTTTCGTAATGTCGTCAAAATCCTTATTTAAAAGCCTTCTGACCAAATGGGTAATGGTCCAGAATAAAAACAAGATTGTAAACGCACTGAACAATGCAGACATTGCATTGATGACGATAGAATAATTTTCGCCTTTCCCCAGCGCAAACATGGCTGCCACAGCGCCAATAATCTGGAATAATGCCGCTCCCGGAGCGTGCGTTACTTCAAGTTTTACCGCGGAGGAAATATACTCGCCACAATCCCAAAAACTAAAATTGGGTTCTATGGTGGACAAGTATGTAATAAATGAAATGACGAAAACCACCCATCCGAGAACGGTGTTCCATCGCCTGAAAGTCCAATTTTTCATAGTATTAAATCAATTACGCGAAAATAACGCTTTTCTATGATTTTAGGCGGTTTTTAACAAAATTTAAAGAATTTGGCTCGTTTTTTGAAAAGTTTCATCGTTGGATGATGATACAATTTTTTTTTTATCTATTTTAGAGGGTAGAAATCAAAACAAAAGTTTAGAAATAAATTTATTTTTTTGTATTTTTGCCGACAGATTTTTATTGAAAAATAACAAATAATGAGTAATGTTTACGATAATATACTTGGCCTAATAGGAAATACTCCTATGGTGAAGCTTAACACTGTGACGAAAGAAATTCCTGCAACTGTTTATGCCAAGTTAGAATCATATAATCCTGGACATTCCACAAAAGATCGAATCGCACTTCATATTATAGAAAACGCTGAGAAAAAAGGTTTATTAAAAGAAGATTCCGTAGTTGTAGAAACTACATCAGGAAATACAGGATTCTCAATTGCTATGGTTTGCATTATTAAAGGATATAAATGTATTCTTGCAGTAAGTGATAAAACAAAGCCTGAGAAAATTGCCTATCTGAAGGCATTGGGAGCTACCGTTTATATTTGCCCGGCAAATGTTCCTGCAGATGATCCCAGATCATACTATGAAGTTGCTAAAAGAATAGCTTCAGAAACTCCAAATTCAGTGTATATCAATCAATATTTCAATGAGCTGAATATTGATGCCCATTATCAGACCACAGGTCCTGAAATCTGGGAACAGACACAGGGTAAAGTGACCCATCTTTTTGCGTGTACAGGAACCGGCGGAACATTGTCCGGATCAGCAAAATTTTTAAAAGAGAAAAATCCGGATATCAAAATCATTGGAGTTGATGCAGACGGATCTATTTTAAAAAGTTATCACGAAACAGGAGAAATCCATAAAGAAGATGTTCATCCTTATCAGATTGAAGGTATGGGAAAAAACTTAATTCCTTCTGCCCTTCTTTTTGATAAAGTAGATGAATTTGTAAGAGTAAACGATGAAATGTCAGCTTACAGAACCCGTGAAATCGCTTTGAAAGAAGCTATTATGGGAGGATATACCACCGGAGCGGTTACACAGGCATTAATACAGTATGCCCAATCTCACGAATTTACAGAAAACGATATTGTTGTGCTGATTTATCCTGATCACGGTTCCAGATACATTACCAAAGTATACAGTGATAAATGGATGGCCGAACAGGGTTTTGTAAACAACTGTGTTCACAACTACGATGAAGTTTTCAAAACTGAATTTATTAAATAAGGATAAAAAAATTAATACAAATCAAGCCTTTTTGTAACTACAAAAGGCTTTTTTACTTAAAATATTAATAAAATGTTGGATATTTTTGACAGAATAAAAGAAAATCCAGGACCTCTTGGACAATTTGCAGATTATGGTGAAGGGTATTTTATTTTCCCGAGACTAGAAGGACCTATCGGGCCCAGAATGAGGTTTCAGGGAAGAGAAGTTATTTTCTGGAGTGCTAATGACTATTTAGGGATGTGTAACCACCCGGAAGTTTTGGAAGCTGATGCAAAAGCAGCTGCAGAATTCGGAATGTTTTACCCGATGGGCGCAAGAGCAATGTCCGGAGAGACCGAGCAGCACCTGCAATTGGAAAAAGAACTGGCTGATTTTGTTCAGAAAGAATCTGCCTATTTATTAAACTTCGGATACCAGGGAATGGTGTCTACTATTGATGCTTTGGTTGGGAGAAATGATGTAATTGTTTATGATGTTGATTCACATGCATGTATCGTAGACGGTGTGAGACTTCACGCAGGAAAAAGATTTACGTACAGACACAACGATATTGCTAGTCTTGAAAAAAACCTTGAAAGAGCAACTAAAGTAGCTGAAGAAACCGGCGGCGGTATTCTTGTAATTACTGAAGGGGTTTTCGGGATGAGAGGACAACAAGGTAAATTAAAAGAAATCTGCGAATTAAAATCAAAATATAAGTTCAGACTACTTGTTGATGATGCACACGGATTCGGAACTTTGGGCGAAACCGGGGCCGGGGCTGGTGAAGAACAGGGATGCCAGGATCAGATTGATGTCTACTTCTCCACTTTTGCCAAATCAATGGCTGGTTTCGGAGCATTTATCGCCGGTGATAAAGAAATCATTCGATACCTTAAATTTAATTTAAGATCTCAGATTTTTGCTAAATCTTTAACGATGCCAATGGTAATCGGAGGTTTAAAAAGACTTGAGCTTTTAAGAACCAGACCGGAAATAAAAGCAAAACTTTGGGAGAATACCCGTAAGCTGCAAAACGGTTTAAAAGAAAGAGGTTTCAATATTGGTGACACCAATACCTGTGTAACTCCGGTAATGATGCAGGGGACTCCGGTGGAGGCAACACTCTTAGTGAAAGACTTGAGAGAAAACTACGGAATCTTCACATCTGTAGTGGTTTATCCTGTAATACCTAAAGGAATGATTCTACTAAGATTAATTCCTACTGCATCTCATACTGACTCTGAAATTAATGAAACGCTTGCAGCCTTCGAAGCTATACATGATAAGCTTGTAGGTGGCCACTATAAAGATCAGGAGCAAAAACTGCTTGCCGAACAAGGTTTAAGTTTTAAAGAAATTTAATTTAAGTACAAAAATAAATTAAACCACTGACCAAAATCAGTGGTTTTGTTTTAAAAAAATATCACAAATTTTCAGAATCTGAATATTTAAAATAACTTTGCAAAAATTTTCTCTTGAAAGATCTGCTTCTTATCACTCCGCCTTTTACCCAACTTAATACCCCTTATCCTGCTACTGCTTATATTAAAGGTTTTTTGAATACAAAAAATATTTCAAGTCATCAGGTCGATTTAGGAATTGAAGTTATTCTGGAATTATTTTCAAAAGAAGGCATGAGAAAAGTTTTTGAAAAGAAAATCGATGTTCTGCAGGTTTCAGAAAATTCACAGAGAATCTTTACTTTGAAGGAGGAATATATTAAAACGATCGACCAGGTTATTTCTTTTCTCCAGGGTAAGACCCCTACACTCGCCAGACAGATCTGCTCAATGAATTTCCTTCCGGAAGCTTCAAGATTCAACCACCTTGATGATATGGAATTTGCTTTCGGAAACATGGGACTGCAGGATAAAGCTAAACACTTGGCAACCTTATATTTAGAAGACCTTTCAGATTATATTGTAGAAAATATAGATTCCGATTTCGGCTTCAGCAGATATGCCGAACGTTTGGGGAAAAGTGCCAATTCGTTTGATGAGCTTTATGCAAAAATTATAGGAAATCAGACATTTATTGATGATATCACTTTAAAAATTCTTAATGAAAAATTAGAAACTGTTCAGCCAAAATTGGTTTGCTTTTCGGTTCCTTTTCCCGGTAACTTATATTCTGCATTCCGGTGCGCTAAACTTATTAAAGAAAATTATCCGTACATCAAAACGGCGATGGGTGGCGGTTTTCCGAATACTGAACTTAGAGAAGTTAAAGATCAAAGGGTTTTTGAATTTTTTGATTTCATTACACTGGATGACGGAGAACTTCCGATCGAACTGCTTTATGAAAATATTTGTCATTCTGAACAAAGTGAAGAATCTCAGTTCAAAAGAACTTTTTTAATTGAAAATGAAAAAGTTACCTATAAAAATAATTCTTTAAGACACGACTACAAGCAGGCCGACATTGGAACTCCCGATTATTCAGATTTATTGCTGGATAAATATATTTCGGTGATAGAAATTGCCAATCCGATGCACAGTTTATGGAGTGACGGGAGATGGAATAAACTCACCATGGCTCACGGATGCTATTGGGGAAAATGTACTTTTTGTGATATTTCTTTAGATTACATAAAAATTTATGAACCTATTTCGGCCAAAATTTTGGTTGACCGAATGGAAGAATTGATCCGGACAACCGGAGAAACGGGATTTCATTTTGTAGATGAAGCTGCTCCGCCGGCTTTGATGAGAGAAGTTGCTTTGGAAATTTTGCGGAGAAATCTTGTGGTAACCTGGTGGACGAATATCCGTTTTGAAAAAAGCTTCACCCGGGATTTATGTTTTCTTCTAAAACTTTCAGGTTGCGTTGCGGTTTCGGGAGGTCTTGAGGTAGCAAGTGACCGGTTATTAAAATTGATTGATAAAGGAATTTCAGTTGAACAGGTTGCTAAGGTAACACGAAATTTTACGGAAGCAGGGATCATGATTCATGCTTATCTGATGTATGGCTATCCTACCCAGACCATTCAGGAAACAGTGGATTCCCTGGAAATGGTTCGTCAGCTTTTTGAGATGGGAATTTTACAAAGCGGATTTTGGCATCAGTTTGCAATGACGGCCCACTCACCTGTCGGATTAAATCCCGAAGAATTTGGAGTCACACCGATTAAACAGGAAATCCTTTTTGCGAATAACGATGTTGATTTTATGGACAGGACTGGAATCGATCACGGAAAATTTAGCTTTGGTCTGAAAAAATCACTTTTCAATTATATGCACGGAATTAATTTTGAACTTCCTCTGCAGGAATGGTTTGATTTTAAAATTCCGGGAACAACCGTTCATCCTGATTATATTCATGATGCGTTGCTCGAAAATGATGATTTTACTTTTAAAGGAAATTCAAAAATCATTTTTTTAGCTAAAAACGTAATCGCTGAGAATCGAATAAAAAATAAAAAGAAATATAATTATACGTATACGAAAATTACAGTGCACTTAAAAACAAATGTTGTAAGTGTAGAAATAGATCAGCAACATGGTGAATGGCTGATGAAAATGTTTGATGAATATCCCGTTGAAAATTTGAAAAAACCTACGCTTCAGCAACTTAAGGTTAATTTTGAAGAAAATTTCGATAATTTTGAACTATTCTGGTTTTCAAAACCGATACAACAATTAAAAGAAAACGGAGTAATTTTGAGTCTGTAGATTGATATTTTAAAAACAAAAATAAAAATTGAACGTGTATTATTATAAATCCTGATTTTATACATAATTTTCAAGATTTGGCTAAAGCCAACGAAATTTCCTAAAATAAAAAACGGGCTAAAGCCCGTTCCTATTGCTATATTATTTTTTAATTATTTCTGAACACCGTCTTTTGTAACCTCACCTACAATTACTTTTTCCTGGATTTTGATAAAATTAGGATCCAGAATTGCCATTCTTTCTGCGATGGCTTTATAAGTCGGGAATTTCAGAATAGATGCACGGCCGGACATTTCTCTGTATAAAGTAAATGTTTTTCCACCGGCTGTTTTTATCTGTTTAGTAGTGGTAATATATTTTCCGATGTATTTGCTGTTGGCATCATATATTTCGATATCTACAAAAGTTTTATCAGTAATCGTATCTTCAGAACCAAAACTAACGGGAAGATTGGTAAAATAACCTACTGGTTTTCCGTTACTTAATATCTCACCAACAGTATTGACGGTTATATTTAGTTTGTCAATCTTATTTCTGATGGTATATGCATCCTTTGTTTTGTTATCCAGTTTTCTTTTCGGATTGTTTTTGAAGAGTTCATCAAGATTCCTAATATTGATCCCTCTTTCATCAATAATTTTCAAACTTTTTACACAGGTATATGCTGCGGATTTTTCTTCCCCTGAAAACGCCGACGGTGAAATATAATCCAATTCCAGCGTTTTTTCTTTATTGTAAATCCGGTTAATTTTAATATAACTATCTCTTACTGAATCTACTATGCTTTTATCTACAAATTCTACAGTATAGATTGGAGTCTCTTTAAGATCCATGAAAGTATATAGATTCGATTTATTTGAAATTTTAGCAACGTGCACTCCTTCAAGGGTTACAATTCCTCTTTTGATTTTTACTGTTTGAGCATGAAGCAAAAAACCCAGAATTGTAAATATGACAATTAAATTCTTCTTCATAAACCAGATTTTACATAACATAAAAAAAGTGTAACCAAAGTTACACTTTCTTGAAAATATATTTAGCTTTTCATTTAATTATTCACAAAGGATAATTCCTTTATTATGATTAAATTCTACAACACCGCTTTTGATAGGATAAGAAAAAACGGAATCTTTCTCATTTTCTTTTGTAAAATATTTTGCATAGGCCTCATCAACAGATTTGGTATACAATTTTACTTTACCGCCGATTAAAGAAGAAACAATTCCTGCGTGATTTTTCATGATGTGGAATTCACCATTTTTTCCGGGCAGCAATACCGAATCTACTTCACCTTCAAAAACTACGTATTCTGGTGTTAAAATTTTTATATTCATTTTAATTGCTTTTGGCTTTTGGCTAATAGCTATTGGCTATCAGCAATTAGCATTATTATGCGTTATCAGCTAACATTTTTTGTCCAGCTTCGATTGCCTCTTCGATGGTACCTTTCAGGTTGAAAGCAGCTTCCGGTAAGTGATCCAATTCACCATCGATAATCATATTGAATCCTTTGATGGTATCTTTAATATCTACCAAAGATCCAGGAATACCTGTAAACTGTTCTGCTACGTGGAAAGGCTGAGACAAGAATCTCTGAACTTTTCTTGCACGGTAAACAACAGATTTATCTTCTTCAGAAAGTTCTTCCATCCCTAAGATCGCGATGATATCCTGAAGCGCTTTATATCTCTGAAGAATTTCTTTTACTCTCTGAGCACAGTTATAATGTTCTTCACCGATAACTTCCGGAGCAAGGATTCTTGAAGTAGAAGCCAATGGATCTACCGCAGGATAAATACCCAATGAAGCAATTTTTCTATCTAGTACCGTTGTAGCATCCAAGTGGGCAAACGTAGTTGCCGGAGCCGGGTCAGTTAAGTCATCCGCAGGTACGTAAACCGCCTGTACTGAAGTAATGGAACCGTTTTTAGTGGAAGTAATTCTTTCCTGCATCGCCCCCATCTCAGAAGCAAGTGTCGGTTGGTAACCTACCGCAGATGGCATACGACCAAGAAGTGCAGATACCTCAGAACCAGCCTGTGTAAAACGGAAGATATTGTCTACGAAGAAAAGTACGTCTCTACCTTGTCCGCTTTCTCCACCGTCTCTGTAATACTCAGCTAATGTAAGACCGGAAAGTGCTACTCTCGCTCTTGCACCAGGTGGCTCGTTCATCTGTCCGAAAACGAATGCTGCTTTAGATTCTTTCATAGCTTCCAAATCTACTTTAGAAAGATCCCAACCTCCGTTTTCCATAGAGTGCATGAAATCTTCACCATACTTGATGATTCCTGATTCCAACATCTCTCTCAAAAGGTCATTTCCTTCTCTCGTTCTTTCACCTACTCCGGCGAAAACAGAAAGACC